>Ga0098074_1001610_pt1 | contig 11188 bp, 9 predicted proteins | sample 32_taG_FD_75064 | JGI IMG/M metagenome (GOLD analysis project Ga0098074, IMG submission 75064) | Marine viral communities from the Gulf of Mexico - 32_GoM_OMZ_CsCl metaG | ecosystem: Environmental > Aquatic > Marine > Oceanic | place: Atlantic Ocean: Gulf of Mexico | collected 2015-07-12
GAACTAATAGAAAAATACGGAGCTGATTCTGTAATTAACATTCAAACAGGAGAGGTGACAGAAAAGAAAGACTAAGATGGCAAGAATAAGTACATACGATAACGCAAGTCCTGTAACTTTATCGGACAAAGTAATAGGAACATCGGTAGGTGCAACACCCGCTAATGCAACAAAAAACTTTTTGGTTAGTGATATCCTTGCATTATTTGAGACTCAGATTACTTTACAGGATGTACTTAATGCAGGTAATACAGCTACTCAAGATATAATACTTACAGGAAACATTACCGTTACAGGAGGAAACGTAACTATAGGTGGAGGTCTTATTGATGGCACATCATCTTTAGGTACTTCAGGTCAAGCTCTTCTATCAAACGGAAGCACTGTGTATTGGGGAGATGTAGCTGAAAGTAGTATATACACAGGAAGCGGCACAGTTCCTGATGCAACAGTTGCTACTCTTGCAGGTTCGCTTACTTGGTTAGAAGGAGCTATGAAAAGAGTTGTTGGAGCAAGAAATATTGTTGAGGTTACTCAGGAATCAGATATGCCTTCAACATTAGTCGCAAGTACAGTTTATATTATAAGAGGAAGAGTTACTTTTACCTCTTCGAGAACTGTATGGAATGCCAACTGTGCTGTCATAGGTCTTGATAGAGATACTGACATCATAAATTGGACAGGAACAGGAGCTTTGTTTACTGTTACGGAAACTGATTTTACATTAAGGTCTTTAGGTTTTGCTTCATCTGAGTTAGGGGCTTCTATATTAACGGGAACAAACTTAGATGCTTTAGAATATAATGACGGCAGAGATAAGATTATATCTATTAACGATTGTAATTTTCAAGGACTTGCAGGAGTTATGGACTTAAATGGCTTTAACCTTATAGATATAGACAACTGCGTTTTTAGATATGTAAGAGCTACAAACTTTGGATTAAGATTCCAAGATGTATACCAATTGTCTATTCAGAACTCACAATTCTTTGATTGGTTCAGCTCTTCATCTCCGTTAACAGGTTTCGCTACCGTTCCTATGATAGAGCTTCAAGCAAATAACATCTCTTCTTTTTTATCTGTTATTGTTGATGGATGTTACATCCACCCACAAGATGTACAAAAAGGAATGGAGATAAGCACTTCAAGCACCACACTTTATGGAGTTATATCTAATAATGTTTGGGCAAATGCAGGTCTTGGAACTTTATCAGATTTATTCCCTAATGATTATTCTGACGCTTCTATGGTTGGATATAATATATCAGGGAACAGAGGTATAGAAGATTCATCTGCACATATGTTATCTACATTAAGTGCTACAAATTCTGCAGATACAGTTATAGCGACTATCAACACTCCCGTTCAGATAGCCCTTGGCGGCTTGGCTGTAGCAACAGAGTCTGAAAGATTCTCTGTAGCGACTGACGGAACAATAACTTGTAGTCAATCTCAATCCTTTAAAGGAAAGATTAGTGTATCTATATCTCACTTTTCTCCTACAGGAAATGATGACTTTAGGTTTTTAATTAAAAAAGGAGCAACAATCTTTACATCAAGTGGAATTGTTGACCATTCAGGTAATAACATTACTTCTGTAAATCTGAATTTTATTACACAAATAAATAATGGTACAACTTTTCAGTTGTGGGTTGAGAACATAACAGGAACACATAATCTTCGAGTAACGGATATGCAGTTCTCTATTCACGAGTAATGGACATTAGAAAGATATCAATAGGAGCTGACTATAAATCTGCAATGCACTATGTTATAGGGCAGGAGGTCTTGGGAAGTTCTTATGTGATACATCTTATCAAGCGTAATCTTAAAGACAACTCATATAAAATATACATCCAAGAGATAGATGGAGATGTAGTAATGCTTTGGAAAGAGCTTAATTGTAATCTACCTATCTCTGTAGAATACAATATAAACTTTTGAAATCACCTCATCAATTCATAGTAAAGCCAATAAACGGAAAGCGGTATGACAATACCAAGGACATTGGCGGTGTGGATTTTATTGTAAGCACATCGGAAGAGGACCACAAGTTCTCAAACAGATATGCTGAGATATTAGCAACACCTCTATCCTATGATGGTGATATAGAGCCGGGAGATATTCTTTTGGTTCACCATAATGTGTTTAAGTTCTACAACGATATGAAAGGTCAGAGGCAAAGCGGCAAAAGCTTTTTAAAAGATGACACCTTTCTTATAGACCCCGACCAATTTTATATGTACAAAAAGAATGGTAAGTGGCACACATATGATAGGTACTGCTTCGTTAAGCCTTGTCCCGCTGAAGAGTCTTACATATATAAACCATTTAGTGAGGAGCCGTTGGTGGGGGAGATGAAGTACGCTAATGAATACTTAAAAAAGTTAGGAGTAAATGCAGGTGACAAAGTTAGCTTTAAGCCTGATAGTGAATATGAATTTAATGTAGATGGTGAAAAACTTTATAGGATGTATGACCATCAGATAACAATGCTGCTATGACATCTAATGAATTAAAACAAAATATAATTGACGCAGGACGCAGAGCTGTAGAGCAACTTATAAAAGTTGCTAAAGAAGAAATAATCAAACCTGACCCTGAAGACGAATTAGCTGCGGACAGACTAAAGAACGCAGCAGCTACAAAAAAGTTAGCGATATTTGATGCTTTTGAGATATTGAATCGTATAGAATCAGAGAAAGAAGCGTTAGAACTAAGTGGCAAAGGTAGCGACAATACAAAAACAAAACAGGGATTTGCAGAGCGAAGGTCAAAATAAATTATATACGGTATTAGAAGATTACATTCCTAAATACGTATTAACCAACAAGAACAAAAACAAAAGTTGGAAGTACGGGTATGATGAGAAGTACGACTTGGTTATCATATCAAAAAGCGGACAGATAGGGGAGGTAATAAATATATCAGGACTGATAATAGGTCTACCTCTAAAACCTAAAGAGTGTCTTCAGCGACACTCAAAAAAGTCTGAGCAGTATTGGGAGAGAGAAGAGCTACCAAAAGAGCTTTCAAGGATACAATCTATATTTCAATGGAACGAGATGCCATCTAACTTCAAGGATAGGTGGGTTGATTACATAGAGTCTGAGTTTGACAAAAGAGAGTATGGAGTATGGTTTATGAATAACGGTAAGCCGACATACATAACAGGCTCTCACTATATGTACCTACAATGGACGAGTATAGATGTAGGATACCCTGATTACCGTGAAGCTAATAGGATATTCTTTTTGTTTTGGGAAGCGTGTAAGGCTGATAGTAGATGCTTTGGTATGATATACCTAAAGATTAGACGTTCAGGTTTTTCATTTATGGGCTCATCGGAATGTGTTAACACAGGAACATTGGCGAGAGACTCAAGGATTGGAATACTTTCCAAAACGGGAGCCGATGCAAAGAAGATGTTTACCGACAAAGTTGTTCCTATAAATAATAGGTTGCCATTCTTTTTCAAACCTATTATGGATGGTATGGATAAACCAAAGACAGAGTTGGCGTACCGAGTACCTGCATCTAAGATTACAAAGAAGAATATGTATGACGTAGATGAGGAGTTGATAGAGGGACTTGACACCACAATAGATTGGAAGAACACTGACGACAACAGCTACGATGGTGAGAAGCTTCAGCTATTGGTACACGATGAGAGTGGAAAATGGATAAAACCAAACAATATCCTTAGCAATTGGCGTGTTACAAAGACCTGCCTTAGGTTGGGTAGCAAGATTATCGGTAAGTGTTTGATGGGGTCAACGTCAAACGCATTGGATAAGGGGGGGTCGAATTTTAAAAATTTATATGAAGACTCAAATGTCACCGTAAGAAACGCTAACGGTCAAACTAAAAGCGGAATGTACTCGCTGTTTCTTCCTATGGAATTAAATATGGAGGGCTTCATAGATATATATGGAATGCCTGTTCTTAGAAAACCTAAGTTCCCTGTATTAGGGGTTGATAGAGAGCTTATAAAGAATGGTGCTATTGATTATTGGGAGGGAGAGGTAGAGTCATTGAAATCAGACGCTGATGCTCTTAATGAGTTTTACCGTCAGTTTCCAAGAAACGAATCACACGCATTCAGAGATGAGAGCAAGCAGTCTTTATTTAACCTAACAAAGATATATCAGCAGATAGACTACAACGACTCAATGATAAAAGAGCACTACATAACAAGAGGTTCTTTTCATTGGAAGGATGGAATAAAAGACACAGAAGTTATATGGTCCCCTGATAAACGTGGTAGGTTCAAGGTTTCTTGGACTCCAATGAGGGGACTCAATAATAATATACAAGTAAGGAATGGAGTTAAGTATCCGGGCAACGAACATATAGGAGCCTTTGGATGTGACTCATATGATATTTCAGGAACAGTAGGAGGGGGTGGGTCTAACGGAGCTTTGCACGGATTAACTAAATTCAATATGGATGATGCCCCCTCTAATGAATTTTTCTTAGAGTATGTTGCAAGACCACAGACAGCAGAGATATTCTTTGAAGAGGTATTGATGGCGTGTGTGTTCTATGGTATGCCGATACTTGTAGAGAATAACAAGCCAAGGTTGTTATACCATTTTAAGAATAGAGGCTATAGGGGATTCTGTATGAATCGTCCCGATAAGACCTATAACAAGCTCTCTAAGACAGAAAGAGAGTTAGGGGGTATACCTAACACAAGTGAAGATGTAAAACAAGCTCACGCCGCAGCTATTGAGTCCTACATAGAGAAGTATGTGGGGATGGATATGGAGGGTACATTCAGGGACTCCGATGATATGGGGTCGATGCCGTTCATAAGAACCCTTGAGGATTGGGCGAGATTCGATATAAGCAACCGAACAAAGTTCGATGCCTCGATAAGCTCAGGACTTGCGATAATGGCTTGTCAAAAGCATTTATATACACCTCAGAAAAAAGAGTCAAAAATAAAGATTAACTTTGCAAGGTATACTAATACAGGAACATTAAGTCAAATAATCAGATGAAAGACGTAAAAATTAATATAACATCTGTTGGGTTCCCAAGCCAATTTGTCTCAGATGCTGAGAAAGCCACGGATGAATTTGGATTACAAATCGGTCAAGCCATTCAGTATGAATGGTTTAAAAGAGACGGAAACCAATGCAGGTATTATAACCAATGGAGAGACTTCCACAAATTAAGACTGTACGCAAGAGGAGAGCAGTCAATAGCAAAATATAAAAACGAGCTCGCCATTGATGGTGACTTATCCTATCTCAACTTAGATTGGACACCTGTTCCTGTGATTCCAAAGTTTGTTGATATCGTTGTTAACGGTATGTCTGATAGATTATTTAAAGTAAAGGCATATGCTCAAGATGCTTTGTCTCAGTCTAAACGAAACAAGTATCAGGATATGATACGAGGGCAGATGGTGGCAAAAGATACTCTTGAAATTATAAAGGCTAAAACAGGGGCAGACCCATTTATTATGGACCCTGACGAACTTCCATCTACAGATGAGGAGATGTCATTATATATGCAGCTTAACTATAAGCCTGCAATAGAGATAGCGGAAGAGGAGGCAATCAATACAATACTTGAAGAGAACAAATACATTGACCTAAGAAAGCGTGTCGATTATGATTTAGCTGTGTTAGGCATAGGCATAACCAAGCACGAGTTCCTTAAAGGTTCCGGTGTGAAGGTTTCATATGTGGACCCTGCCAATGTAGTTTACAGCTACACTGAAGACCCACACTTCAAAGATTGTTTTTATTGGGGAGAGATTAAAACTCTACCAATTACAGAACTTTTAAAGATAGACCCTACACTTACAAAAGAAGATTTAGAGGAGATTAGTAAGTACAGCCAAAGTTGGTACGACTACTATAATGTGGCACAGTATTATGAGAACGACATCTTTTATAGAGATACTGTTACCGTAATGTATTTCAACTATAAGACCACCAAGAAGATGGTCTACAAGAAAAAGATACTTGAAACAGGCGGTAGCAAGGTTATAGAAAAAGACGACCAATTTAATCCTCCAACGGATATGATGGAGGAAGGAAGATTCGAGAAGATAGAGAAGACTATTGACGTATGGTATGATGGTGTTATGGTTATGGGGACAAACATTCTACTCAAGTGGGAGTTGGCTCAGAATATGGTACGACCAAAGTCAGCAAGTCAGCACGCGCTACCTAACTATGTTGCTGTTGCACCAAGAATGTACAAAGGAGTGATAGAGTCTTTGGTTAGACGAATGATTCCTTTTGCTGATTTAATTCAGATGACACACCTGAAACTACAGCAGGTAATATCTCGTGTAGTACCTGATGGTGTGTATATAGATGCTGATGGACTTAATGAGGTAGACCTTGGTACAGGACAGGCATACAATCCTGAAGATGCACTGAGGCTATACTTTCAAACAGGTAGTGTGATTGGTAGAAGTTACACCCAAGATGGTGACTACAATCAGGGTAAGGTTCCTATCAAGGAGCTTACATCTAACTCAGGAGGAAGCAAGACTCAGATGCTGTTGGCAAACTACAATCATTATCTTAATATGATTCGTACAGTCACAGGTCTTAACGAAGCAAGAGACGCATCAACTCCTGACCCTAACTCATTGGTTGGGCTACAGAAGTTAGCGGCATTGAATTCAAATACAGCGACAAGACATATATTAGACGGAAGTCTTTATGTGTTTAGAAGTTTATCTGAAGCTCTTACATATAGAGTTGCTGACATATTAGAGTACGCAGACTTTGCAGATGACTTTGTAAACAAGATAGGAAAGTACAATGTAAGTATACTCGGAGATATCTCTGATTTATACATCTACGACTTTGGTATCTTTATTGAAGTATCTCCTGACGAAGAGGAGAAAGCTCAACTCGAAGCCAATATTCAGATGGCATTACAGAAACAAGACATCAATCTTGAGGACGCTATTGATATCAGAGAGATTAAAAATATTAAGCTTGCCACTCAGCTACTCAAAGTTAAGAGAGTTCAAAAGGCTGAGAAAGAGAAGCGTGACCAACAGGAGATGCAGGCTCATCAGGCACAGCTTAATATGCAGTCTCAGCAGATGGCGGCACAAACTGCAATGCAAAAGCAAGAAGCAGAGCTCCAAGCTAAGATGCAGTTAAAGCAAGCAGAGATAGCTTTTGAGATTGAGAAGATGAATACAGAAGCTAAGCTGAAGAGTCAGCTAATGGCTGAAGAGTTCAACTACAATATTGAGTTAAAGAATATGCAAGACAATGCACTAAAAGGTAGAGAGGATAAAAGAGAAAAATCTAAGTCTGAAAGAATCAGTCAGCAAAATACTCAGCAGTCTAAGCTAATAGACCAAAGAAAGAACAATCTACCTCCACAGGACTTTGAAACATTTGAGTCTAATGAAGATAGTTTAGATGGCTTTGATTTAGCAGAATTCTCTCCGAGATAATTAAATAAATTAAAAGATTTTTTATTATTAACTTTGTAAAAATTAAATTAAATGGAAATTAAAGTAAGAGAAGTAGGAGCTACCGAGGAAAAGTCCAAGGCAGAAATTGAACAAGAATTGTTAGATAAAGCGGAAAGTGAAAACTTTGGAGAAAACGATACTGACGCACCAAGAGTGGAAGAAAGCACTGAGAGTGCCACCACCACACAGGAGCAAGAAGACGTACAGCCGCAAGAAGAAACACAAACTCAATCCTCAGAGTTAACAGAGGAAGACGTTCTTTCATATATAAAAAGTAGATATGATAAGCAGATAGATTCTGTAGAGCAACTGTTTGATGAGAAAGAATCAAACGAAGATTTGCCTGAAGATGTAGCTGCTTATTTTAAATACAAAAAAGAAACAGGTCGTGGAATCGAGGACTATGTAAAACTACATCAGGACTTTGATTCTATGGATGAAGATGCTTTGCTTTCAAGCTACTTCCTTGCAACAGAGGAAGCAATAGACGCAGATGATGTCGAAGTTTTAATGAGTGACTATGATTACGATGAAGACATCGATGAGCAGTCTGACATTAAAAAGAAAAAGTTAGCAAAGAAAAAAGCGATTGGTAAAGCCAAAAGATTCTTTAACGAGCAAAAGGAAAACTATTCAAAGCCCCTTGAGTCAAGTACGGCAGAATTTTCTGATGAGCAGAAGAAGAAGATGGAGGAATACAACCAATATATAGAGCAGGCTAAGACCTATGAAGAACAACAGCAGCGGAGACGCGAAGTGTTTGTTAAAAAGACAGACGAGGTATTCTCAGATTTCAAAGGTTTTGATTTCAAGATAGGGGATGACAAAGTTCTGACTTACAAGCCATCTAATGTGGACGAGATAAAGAAGCTCAACTTAGATACGAATAACTTTATGAAGAAGTTCGTTGACGATAGTGGAGCTCTTGTTGATGCCGCAGGCTTTCATAAAGCATTAGCTATTGCGATGAATCCTGAAAGATATGCCAAGTTCTTTTATGAGCAAGGTCTATCAGCGGGTACTGAAGATGTTACGAAGAAGATGAAAAATATTAATATGTCTGAGCGTAACGCACCTGAGGTAACCAATAAAGGAGGAGTCAAAGTACGCTCGGTAAACCCCGATAGTGGTCGAGGTTTAAAAATAAAAAGTATAAAAAAAGTTTAACAAATTTTAAAAATTAGAAATTATGGCAGTAGATGCAACACCGGGATATGATTTGCAACCGTCAGCACAACAGGTGCCTACGGCAACAAATTACATCACGAATTTTGATTTCTTGAATCAGTATCTTCCTGATACTTACGAGAAAGAATTTGAGCGATATGGAAATCGCACAATTAGCTCCTTTCTACGAATGGTAGGAGCAGAGATGCCTTCTAACTCTGACTTGGTAAAATGGGCAGAGCAAGGAAGACTTCACACTAAATATGTAGATTGTACAACTGCAGCAGCAGCAGCAGATGACAGTGCAGTGTTTACAATTAATGACGCAGGTGTTCCTGCTTTCACAGCGACTAATGGAATCGCACTTCGTTTAGGACAAACAGTTATGGTTGTCGATAACGCAGGTGGAGGTAGCAACAAAGGTATTGTTACCGCTATTGACCTTGCAGCAGACCAAGCTACTATTGCTTTTTACGAAGCAGGTGGTCTTGCAGTAGCAGGTGCAGGAGCTACGTTTACAATCTTTGTTTACGGTTCTGAATTTAAGAAAGGAACTGCAGGAATGCAAGGTTCTTTAGAAGCTGATGACATCTTCTTTGAGAACTCTCCAATTATCTTAAAAGATAAATACTCTGTATCAGGTTCTGATATGGCACAGATTGGATGGGTTGAAGTGACAACTGAAAATGGTGCAAATGGATATTTGTGGTATTTAAAGTCTGAGCACGAAACTCGTTTACGTTTTGATGACTACCTTGAGACAGCAATGATTGAAGCTGTTCCTGCTGAAGCAGGTTCAGGTGTTGTTAACGGAACAATTAACCCTAACCTTGGTAACAAAGGTTCTGAAGGTATCTTCTACACTGTATCAAACAGAGGTAACGTGTTTAGTGGTGGTAACCCAACTACACTTGCTGAATTTGATTCAATCATCGGTAGACTTGACAAGCAAGGAGCTATCGAGGAGAATGTTATTTTCCTTGACAGAAACTTCGGATTCGATATCGATGATATGTTAGCAGCTCAGAACTCTTACGGTAGCCCCGGTGGTACATCTTACGGATTGTTTGACAATGACGAAGAGATGGCACTAAACCTTGGATTCACAGGATTCCGTAGAGGATATGACTTCTACAAGTCTGATTGGAAATACTTGAATGACCCAACAATGCGAGGTGGTTTACCATCAGGTTCAGGTTCAGGAAAAGTAAATGGACTATTGGTTCCTGCAGGTTCTACATCTGTATACGACCAAATCCTTGGTAAGAATGCTAAGCGTCCTTTCCTTCACGTACGTTACCGAGCTTCAGAGACTGAAGACAGACGATACAAAACTTGGATTACAGGTTCAGCCGGAGGTGCAAGAACATCTGACTTAGATGCTATGGAAGTAAACTTCCTTTCTGAGAGATGTGTATGTACTATGGGTGCAAACAACTTCTTCATCTTTGAAGACTAAGAGTTGACATAACTAAGGGAGTGTCGTTAGCGACACTCCTTTTTTTTAATTTAATTTAAATTTAATACAATGAAAAAACAACAACAATACGTTGACAAAACGTACAGACTAACGAGGGACGCAGCACCTCTTACCTTTATGCTGCCTGTTAGAAACTCTCGAAGAAGCCCATTACTTTGGTTTGACGAGGCAAAAGGTACTAACAGAGCTCTACGATACGGAGCAAATCAAAAAAGCCCATTTGAAGACGAGCAAGACGGAAACGTCATCGTTGAACCAATAGTATTTGAGGATGGATTCTTAACAGTCCCAAGAACCAATCAGGTGCTTCAGGAGTTCTTACATTACCACCCCTTAAATGGAAAAAAATTTGAAGAGGTAAATAATGAGAAGGACGCTGCTCAAATTGTTGAAGCTTTGAACGTACAGGTAGATGCCTTAGTAGAAGCTAAAAAGCTAAGCGTAGAGCAGCTTGAAACAATAGGTCGTGTGCTTATGTCTACCGATATCTCTAAGATGACAACAGCGGAACTAAAAAGAGACATATTGATATATGCAAAAGAAGACCCTACAGGATTTTTAAGAATGGTGTCTGACCCTGAGATAAAGCTTCAATCAAAAGTTCAAATGTTTTTTGATAAAAATATTTTAGGTTTTAGAAACAATAAGAAAGAAGTTTACTTTAATCTTACGGGAAACAAGAAAAGAATGATGACTATACCATTTGGTGAGGACCCAATGTATGTGGTTACATCATACCTTCAGTCTGATGATGGACTTGAGGTTCTTGAATATCTTGAGAAGCAGTTGGAGGATTAATATATTATATGTATATTTGAAATCTATTCCTTTCATTAAAACTAAGTTTTAATACACTCATCACAGGAGGGCTTTTACGAGCCCTCTTTTTTTTTCATTATCTTTGTGTAAAGAAAATAAAAGATGATAAACTCAGTTAGAAATACCGTTCTATCTATTCTTAACAAAAACAATTACGGATATATCTCTCCATCTGATTTTAATCTGTTTGCCAAGCAAGCGCAGATGGATATATTTGAGGATTATTTTTATCAGTACAACTATCAGATACAAAA
>Ga0098074_1001611_pt1 | contig 11187 bp, 8 predicted proteins | sample 32_taG_FD_75064 | JGI IMG/M metagenome (GOLD analysis project Ga0098074, IMG submission 75064) | Marine viral communities from the Gulf of Mexico - 32_GoM_OMZ_CsCl metaG | ecosystem: Environmental > Aquatic > Marine > Oceanic | place: Atlantic Ocean: Gulf of Mexico | collected 2015-07-12
CTGCTGCGCGGCTGAGCCCGGCGGTCTACCGTCGCTGCGGCCTCGTCGGGGACGGGCTCAGCGACGGTAGATCGACTTGGTCACCAGGTACGGCTCCAGGCCCTCCTGGCCCAGCTCGCGACCGAGGCCGGAGCTCTTGATCCCGCCGAACGGCGCGTTGACGTGCAGCTCGTAGTGGTTCACGCCGACCGTGCCGCTCTCGATGCGGCGCGCCAGACCCAACCCGCGCTCGGCGTCCCGGCTCCACACCACCCCGCCCAGGCCGAACTCGGAGTCGTTGGCCATCGCGACGGCGTGGTCCTCGTCGTCGTAGCCGATCACGCACAGGACAGGTCCGAAGATCTCCTCCTGCGCGATCGTCGAGGAGTTGTCGACGTCGGCAAACACGGTGGGCTCGACGAACCAGCCCGGCCGGTCGGGACGAGCGCCTCCCGTGGTCAGTCGCCCGAGCGAGCCGCCGAGCTCGATGTAGGAGAGCACCCGCTGCTGCTGCGCCTCGGAGACGAGCGGCCCCACCTGGGTGGCCGGGTCGAGCGGGTCTCCGACCGTCAGCGCGGCCACGGTGGAGGTCACTGCGTCGACCACCTCGGCATAGCGCGACCGGGGCGCGAGGATGCGCGTCGCAGCGTGACAGGTCTGGCCGTTGTTCGGCAGCGACACCTCGAGCAGCTTGGCCGCCACCAGGTCGAGGTCGGCGTCCTCGGCGACGAGCGAGACGGACTTGCCGCCCAGCTCGAGGGTGGCCGGACGGAGGAGCCGACCGGCGGTCTCGCCGATCGCTCGTCCGGCACCGGTGGAGCCGGTGAAGGCGACCTTGTCGACACCGGGGTGCTCGACCAGGTGGGCCCCGGCCTCACGACCACCCGCGAGCACGTTGACCACCCCGGGCGGCAGCCCGGCAGCGAGCGCCGCGTCGGCGATGACGTACCCATCGAGCGAGGTCTCCGGCGGCGGCTTGAGCACGACGGTGCAGCCGGCCGCCAGGGCCGGCGCGAGCTTCATGATCGCCAGCGGCTGGGGGTAGTTCCAGGGCGTGACCGCCGCCACGACGCCCACCGGCTGCCGCACGACGAGCGTGTCACCTCCGGTCGGGCTCGGCCGGACGTCCTCGAGCACCAGGTGGCCGGCCAGCTGCGCGTAGTAGCCGGTGATCATCGCCGGCGCCAACCCGTTGACGATGTTCGACAGACCGATCGGCATCCCGTTCTCGCGGGTCACCAAGGTCGCGGTGTCGCGGCCACGCTTCTTCAGCTCCGCGGCGAAGGCGCCCACGAGGGCAGCGCGTTCCGCGACGTCGAGCCGCGCCCACTCGCCCGTCAGGGCGGCTCGGGCGGCGGCCACGGCGTCGTCGACGTCGTCGGTGCCGGCGAGCGCAGCGTGACCGAACACGACACCGGTGGCCGCCTCTACGACCTCGGTCAGCTCGCCCTTGCGCGGGGCGACCCAGGCGCCGTCGAGGAACAGGTTGGGGCGTTCGGTGGGGTGGGCCATGGCTGTCTCCAGGGGTGGTGGTTGCACTGGTGGGCCGCGTCGACCCGATGGGTGGGTCAGAGGGTGTCTGCGGATCCGAGCAGCACGCTGCTCACGAGCGGAGCCATCGGCCCCCCGATGAACAACGAGGTGTCGACCCCGCCCCCCGAGCCCTTCGTGACCTGGTTGGTCGAGGTGCCGCGCACCTGGCGCACCGCCTCGACGCTGAGGCCCATGCCGTTGATGAAGGAGTCGGCGATGTTGCCGCCGGAGGTGTTGATCGGCAGCGTGCCGGTCGGAGCGGTCAGGTTCTCCAGCGTCATGAAGGCACCGGCGGCCTCGCCCGGCGGACAGAGTCCGTGGTCGATCAGCGAGGCGAGGGCGGGTCCGCTGAAGTTCTCGTAGACCTGTACGACGTCGACCTCGTCCGGCTTCATCCCGGCCTGGGCCCAGAGCCGGTCGGAGACACCGGAGCCGCTGCGCGAGGTCGTGAACCCCGCTGAGGTGTAGTGCTCGTCGTTCTCGTTGAGCGCGCTGTACCCCCCGGGCGCACCCTGCGCTCCCGCGAGCACGTAGGCCGGGACGACGTCGAGCCGGGCGGCTCGCTCGGCGCTCACGAGCACCAGGGCCACGGCGCCGTCGTTCTCGCGCGAGCAGTCGTAGAGGTGGAACGGCTCGACGATCAGCCGGGACGCCTCGTAGGCCTCCTCGGTCAGCGGGCGTCCGTGGCCGGCAGCGGTCGGGTTCTGCTGGGCATGCTGGTAGGCGGCCAGCACCAGGTTGCGCATCGCGCTGGCCGGCACGCCGTCGTGCTCGAGGAGCCGCTGGGTGCGCAGCGCGCACACCTGGGCCGGTGCAGCCACCCCGTGCGGGAGGTACTGGTTGTCGAAGTAGTACTTGGCGTAGCCGAGGCGTCCGCTGTCGGCCTGCGACATGCCGCGCACGACGACGACGCACTCGGCCTGCTCGGCGACGATCGCCGCGGCCGCGGCCGTGATCGCGGCCGCGGCTCCGCCGCCACCGCCACCCCACACCATGCTCGACCAGCGCAGCTCGGGCAGCCCGAGCTCGGCAGCCAGCACCGGTCCGCTGTGGTCACCGCCGGCGTAGGAGGTGAACCCGTCGACCTCGCGCGGGGAGATACCGGCGTCGGCACAGGCGTCGAGGACGGCCTGCAGGATCATCGCGCGCTCGCTGGCCGGGCCCTGCCCACGGGGGTAGTGGTGCTCGGCCACCCCGACGACGGCGGTCGCCCCGCGAAAGCTCATCGGTCGACCTCCCAGCTCAGCACCGGCCAGGCCGCGTTGTCGGGCTGACGGATCGCGCCGCGCATGCGGGTGCCGATCGACACCTCCGCGTCGTCGCCGAGCACGACGCCGAGCAGCCGCACCGGTGCCTCGTCGAGCTCGACCAGAGCGGTCACGTACGGAGCTGGGACGTCGAGCTCGCTCATGAAGTCGCGGTGGGTGCGGATCCAGGTGAACACCGAGCCGCGCATCGCCACCTCCGCCCAGGAAGTCTCGAACGACCAGCACGCCGCGCACAGCGCACGACCCAGCGCGCGCCAGGCACCGCAGTCGGCACACCGCGGCAACGACACGACGCCACGGGTCAGCCCCTCCCAGAACGGCAGGTCGTGCCCGTCGGCCGCCGGACCGCAGGGCAGCGGCTCGGTGACGGCCGCGACCACCTCAGACCTCGAAGTTCTCGAGCGTGTCGGCCTTCCAGGCCGAGCCGTCGTGGACCCACCCCGACCGTAGCCCGATGCTCGCGCTGGCCATCGTGTAGACGCACTCGCCGACGGCACGGTCGCCCTCCAGGCGAGCGTCACGGATGTCGGTCTCCAGCACCGCGTCGCGGGGCGTGTCCACGCCCTCGAAGACGGCGGGCAAGGCGGACGGCAGCATGTCGGCCATCACGCCCTTCAGGTCTCCGGCGCGCACCATGGCGACGTGGGCGCGGTAGGTCTGCTCGAACCCGGCGAGATCGGCGGTGGCGGTCATGTGATCCTCCTTGATCAGTCGCTTGAGTCTAACGTCTTTAGGTTTATCCGTCGAGGGCGAAGGTCGCCTCGCCGTCGAGGGTCGCCGGCGTGTGCTCGGCCTCGCCGGAGACCAGCCGCTCGACCAGCTCCGGGTCGTCGCTGCCGGCCAGCGCCCGCCCGCCGCCGTTCACACGGAGCGCGGCCATGGCCAGGTCGGGACGACCGTCGCGGTCGTGGCGGACCGTCCAGGCCTCGAGGGTGGCCGGTCCCACGTGACCGGTCACGATCTCGGTCGTCGACTCGGCGTCGAAGGCCGCCTGGGCCGACACGCGGCGGAAGGCTCCCGGCTCGGTCGCGTAGATCCCGACCGCGTGCTTGGTCAGGTACCCGCTGTTGGCCGTCACCAGGCCGGGCTGCTGGGTGCGCCGCACCGCGCCGATCATGGCGGCGATGGCGTGGGTGGAGTAGTTGTTCCACGGGCCACCCGCGAAGGTCAGCCCACCGGTGACCGTGAGTGGGCGAGCAGGGTCGTCGAGGGGCAGGCCGAGCTCGAGCGCGGCGACCTGCACGGCCGAGGGGAAGCAGGAGTACAGGTCGATCGGCCCGATGTCGTCGATGCCCAGGCCCGCCGCGGCGAGGGCAGTCGCGCCCGCGTGCCGCAAGGCCGGCGACCCGTCGAGGCGCTGCCGAGCAGCGATCGGACCGGTGTCGGAGGCCTCCGAACCGGACCGGACGAAGACCATCCGATCGTCCGGGACCCCCGCAGCTCGGGCCGCCTCGTAGGAGCAGACCAGCACGGCGGCGGCCTGCTCGACGCTGTTGTTGGAGTTCATCAGCTTCGTGTAGGGCCAGCTGATCATCCGGTTCGACGGCGTCGCGGTCTCGATCTCCTCCGCGGTGACCGGGTCGCGCACCCAGGCGGCCGGGTTGTCGACCGCCACGGCGCTGAACCTCGCCCAGAGCTCGGCGATGGCGCGCCGGTGCTCCTTGACGGTGCGGCCGGCAGAGATGCGCAGAGCCTGCTCGAAGAGCGGATAGATGTAGGCCGGGCGGTCGAGTCCGGCCGCCACCTCGGTGGGGTGCTGCATCGGCACGTCCGGGCGCAGCTCGGGCTGCTCGACGTCGTCGGCCTGCTTGGTCCAGCTCGGCCGCTCCCCCTGCTTCTTGAATGCCATCCGCGTGCGCCAGGCCTCAGCCCCGCCCACCAGCACCACGTCACAGCGGCCAGCGGCGATGTCCTCGGCCGCCTCGTTGACCAGGGCCTGAGGGTGGCTGCCACCGGCACCGGTGTAGACGGTCTGCCGCGGCGAGGCGCCCAGTCGCTCGCCCACCAGGTGACCCGGGTTGCGGTAGCGCCACGACAGCATGCCGACCACTCGCACGGAGTCGATCCGGGAGAGCAGGCCGGGGGATCCGGCGTCCTCGGCGGCCAGACGGGCCGCCTCGACGATCAGGTCGACCGGCTCGAGGGGGTCGCTGCGTCGGTTCAGCTGACCGCCACCGACCAGCACGGGAAGGCGCGGATCGATCATGCGTCGGCCCGGGCGATCTCGAGCAGCTCGTCGCGCACCACCAGCTTGACGCGCGGACGGCGCTGCTCCTTGCCCAGAGCACGCTCGTGCTGGTCGATCTGGCGCCACCCACCGATGTCGAGGTGGCCGGACAGCACCGTCGCCAGGTCGTCGGCCACCTCGGGGGCGCGCAGCCGGCCGGCGAGGTAGTCGTCGAAGAGCTGGGACACGGTCTCCTTGGCACACCGCTTGTTGGTGCCGATGACCCCGGAGGGACCGCGCTTGATCCAGCCGGTGACGTAGCTTCCGGCCAGCACGGTCCCGTCGTCGCCGACGACACGCCCGAGCTCGTTGGGCACCACACCGCGACCGGAGTCGAAGGGCAGCCCGGGCACGGGACGACCCAGGTAGCCGACCGAGCGGAACACCAGGCCGCAGGCGAGGTCCTCCACGTCTCCGGTGGGTTCAGCCACCGCGCGACCGTCGACCTCGACCAGGCGGTTGCGCGAGAGCCGCACCCCTTCGACCCAGCCGTCGCCGTGCAGCTCCACCGGTGAGGCGAGGAACCGCAGCGAGATGCGTCGATCCTGCACCGGTGACTTGGTGCCCAGCTCCTCGAGGAGCGACACCTTGTAGAGGGGGACCGAGCTGTCCGCGTGCCCCGCGCGCGCCAGGGTCGCGGCGTCGATGCTGAGCTCGTCGGGGCGCACGACCAGGTCGACCCCGGGGGTCTGCGAGAGGCCGATCAGCTCGGGAACCGTGAACGCGGCGTCGGTCGGGCCCCGCCGTCCGACGACGACGACCTCGGTGATCTTGCTCTGCCGCAGGGCGGCCAGGGCGTGGTCGGCGATGTCGGTGCGGGCCAGGTCGTCGGGGTCGCTGGCCAGGATGCGCGCCACGTCGAGGGCGACGTTGCCGTTGCCGATGATCACCGCACGCTCGGCCGAGAGGTCGAAGGTGCGTCCGGCGAAGTCGGGGTGCCCGTTGTACCAGGCCACGAACTCGGTGGCGCTGTGGCTGCCCGGGAGGTCCTCCCCCGGGATGTCGAGCCCGCGATCACCCATCGCGCCCACGGCGTAGACGACGGCGTGGTAGCGCTCCTGCAACATCTCGTGCGTCAGGTCGACCCCGATCTCGGTGTCGAGGAAGAGCCGGAAGCCCTTGCGCTTCATGGTCATCGCGAAGGCCGAGGTGGCTGCCTTGGTGTCCTGGTGGTCGGGGGCGACGCCGAACCGGACCAGCCCCCACGGGGTCAGCAGCCGCTCGAACATGTCGACCTCGGCCGGGAGTCCGCGCTGGGAGAGGATCTCCTCCGCGGCGTAGCACGCAGCTGGGCCGGACCCGACGACGGCGACTCGGAGCGTGCCGTCGGGGCCATCGGCCCACGATCGCTTGGCCGGGGCCTGCATCTCGTGCTCGTACTCGGTGCGGTCGGGGCTGGCGAAGTACCGCGCGTTGATGTCCTCGAACCGGGCGTACTCCGGAGCGAGGTCGTAGTCGGCCGTGATCGCCTGAACCGGGCACACGTCGACGCAGGCCCCGCAATCGATGCATCCGTCCGGGTCGATGTAGAGCATCTCCGCGGTCAGGTAGTCGGGTTCGTCGGGCGTGGGGTGGATGCAGTTGACCGGACAGACCGGCACGCAGGCCGCGTCGTTGCAGCACGACCGGGTGATCACGTGCGTCATGGGGTGGGCACCTCCTGCTGGTTCGACACCACGTCACTGGGAAGGCTGTCGGGGTCGTCGGGCCGGTACTCGTCCGCGTAGACGATGTCGGCGTCGTCGAGGGCCTCGCGCATGAAGCCGCGCCACACCTCGAGCGCGGCCTTGGTGGTCAGCGACTGCAGCAGCGTCTCCTCGACCTCCTCGAAGCTCAGTGCCTTGCCGGGCACGACCGCCTGGACCTTGCCGACGTTCCAGCCGTACTGGGACTCGACCGGGCCGAAGAGCTCGCCGCGTGCGGTCGAGAACGCCGCGGCGCCGAACGCGGGGTCGAGCTGCGCCTCGGGAAGCAGACCGAGGTCGCCCCCCGTGCTCCGGGTCTGCTGGTCCAAGGTCACCTCACGGGCGACCGCCAGGAACGTCTCACCGGCCTCCAGGCGATCCAGCGCGGCCTCGGCGTCCTCGCGCGAGGCCACCACGATGTTGCTGATGCGGCGGCGCTCCGGCTCGCGCATGTCAGAGCGTCGGGAGTCGTACTCGGCCCGGGCCTCGGCCTGGGTCGCGGCGGGGACCGCCTCGGTGACGTCCTCGTAGAGGCGCTGGTTGACCAGGGTGCGCTTGATCTCGTCGATGACCTGGCTCTCGCTGAGGCCGACCGAGCCCAGGTACTTCACGAACGCCTGCCGGTCGCCGCCGAGCTGGTCGGAGATGATCTTCGCCAGCTCTGCCTGCGCCTGCTTCTCCGAAACGACGATGCCGCGCTCGGCCGCGGCGTTCTCGATGACCAGGCTGACGGCCAGCGACTTCGCGGCGTCCTGCTTGAAGCCCGCCAGGCTCTCGGGATCGTCGGGAGGGACCACGCCGTAGAGCGCCTCCAGGCTCGCGAGCCGGGTGTCGAGCTCGGGCGCGGTGACGACCCGGTCGCCGACGCGCATGATCGCGTCGTCGGGCAGGTCGTCGTCGTTCCACGGCAGGTCGATGGTCGACCACGACGCGGTGACGAGCAGCACGCCCGCCAGCACTGCCACCGCGCCCGCCGCTGCGGCCGTCCACCACCGGCGGGGGCCCTGCGGGCTCACGACGGAATCGGACAGGTCTCGGGACCCGGTCATCGGGCGAACTCCTCGGTCTTGGCAGGTCGCTGGTCGGCGACGGGGTCAGGGGTCAGTGCAGCAGGCCCGAGCGCGCCACCGTCGGAGGCCGACGCGGGGATCAGCCAGGTCACCGCCCGCGCAGCCACGTACGACGACGCCACCCCGGCCGCCAGCACCAGACCGAACGACCGCAGCACGGCGAGGTCGGAGGCGGCCAAGCACAGGTAGCCGATCGTGCCGGCCGTCGCCGCCACGCCGACGCTGCGCTGCAGCCAGCCACGGCCGTCGCGACGGGCGCCGTCGAGCATGACCGTGAACTCGCAGGCCGTCACGGTGATCAAGGCTCCGACGGCCAGCGTGAGCGGGCTCAGGTCGGCCCCGGCGAGGCCGATGCCGAGGTAGACCCACCCGGAGGCGAGCAGGGAGACCAGCCCGACCTTCAGGGCCAGCCGCCACGAGCGGAGCCCCAGCCCGACGACGATCATGGCAGCCACGAGGGCCGACAGTCCGATCAGGTAGCGGCTCGCGGAGATCGCCTCCAACCCGCTGGCCGCCACCACCGGCAGCCCGACGACGTCGACGGTGTAGCCCGCCGGCGCGGGAGGCAGCACCGAGCGGACCTCGTCGATCAGGTCGGCCTGGTCGGCGAGGTCGTCGAGCTCGACGCCGTAGGTGGAGGACGCCGCGCCGCCGTCACCGGTGACCACGGCGTTCAACAGGTAGGGCGGCAGCAGCGAGGCCCCGGCGGTGACCTGGTCGGCGGTGGCTCCCTCACCGAGGAACTCCAGCAGTCGGCCCATGGTCAGCAACGGGCGCAGGTCGTCCCCCTGCTCGGTGACGATCGCAGTCTCGGCTCGCGTGCTCCAATCCAGCACCTCGGGCGAGAGCACGTTCGCGCCCCGCACGACGATGCTGATCTCGCCGGAGAAGCCCAGCGCCTCCTCGGCGCGGTCGACGTCGGCCAGCTGCGGCAGGCCGTCGGCGAGCTGTTGGGGGCTGGACTCGACGGCCAGACCCGGCAGAAGGGCCCATCCAGCGAGGGCGACGACGACTCCGATCACCGCCACGCTCAGGCGGGACGTGGGCGAGCCCAGCACGACGACGGCTCGGGCTTCTTCAGCCGGGGCGGCGCGGGCCGGCTCGACCTCGGGCAGCCGGGCCCGGAAGACCATCGCCCAGGCCACGGTGGCGCCGACGCCGACCGCCAGCGCGAGGCCGAACTCGCGGACGAAGGGCAGCTCGGAGATGCCGAGGGTCGCGAAGGCGAGTGCGGCGCCCAACGCCGCCACCAGAACCCGGCGCCGTTCGGTCGGTTGGGAGAGGTAGAGCGGGAAGTCAGAGCCGATGCCGAGCACGATCGGCAAGAAAGCCACCACGCCCAGCGACAGGGGACGGTCGGCCCACCCGAACGCCGCCACCGTGGTGGCGGTTCCGAGGGCGGCCGGGATCAAGGGACGAAGGCGGTCGCGACGACGTCGACTCCAGGGCAGCAGCACGAACGTCAGGCCCACGCCCAGCAGGGCCAACAGCCCCACGCGAGGGGCCTCGGTGCCAGCGGTCTCGGACACGGCCGAGGTCAGCACCGGGACACCGGTGATGATGGGCGGCTCGATCTCGAGGCCGGAGGCGTCCACGACGTCGCGCACCCGGCTGACCAACGTGGCGGCGTCCTCCTGGTCCAGGCCGTCGCGCGGGCGCACGAGCAGCGTGGCCGACTTCGCGGTGGGCAGGAGGAACCGCCACTCGGGGCGCGGGTCACCGTCGCGGGCGAGCAGCACGCTGGAGATGAACTTCTCGTTGCGCAGGGTCGGCAGGCCCATGGGCAGGGCCTGACCGAGGAGCGCCCCGTAGCGTCGGTCGAACGCCGCGACTGCTCGGTCGACGGTCGCCTCGACCGCTGCCGGGCCCTGCCCCTCGGCCTCGGCCTGGGCACGCGCCGTGTTCTCCAGGGCGTCGCGGTTGCCACTGATCTGTGCGAGCACGTTGCGCACCGAGGTCGCCGTCTGGTTGAGCACCGTGCCCGGCCCGTAGACGACCGCGACGTCGTCCAACCGCGACAGCTCACCCTCGAGGCCGACCAACCGGGTGAGCTGCTCGGAGTCGAGCACCAGACCACGCTGGGTCGTGCCCTTCACGATGACCACGACCGGGTCCGACCCGAACTGGCGGTCCCGGTCGAGCAGCTGGTCGTAGGAGTCGTCGCCCCGCGGGACGAACGAGTCGGTGCCGGTGTCGATCCGCACCTTGGCCAGCCCGAGAGCCACAGCGGCGACGGCCGCCACGACGACGAGCGTCGTGACGGCCGCGCGCTGCCACGGGGGCACTCTCATCAGTTGTCCTTGGTGACCTTCGGATAGGTACCCCGGTACGGCGAGGGCTTCAGTGCGGTCTTCGGTGCGGGGTACGGGTTGTTCCAGTGCAGCGGGTTGAGCGTCTGGAGGTAGAGCGGGTTGTTGCGGACGCTGTACTCGTTGAAGATCGGCGCGAGCCGGACCGGCTGGACGCCGTTCTCGATCGGCTCGTCGAAGGATCCTCCGAAGTTGCCGAAGAAGGAACCCAGGTCGAGCGTGTAGGGGTTCATGTACTCGATCATCGGGTTCACGTTGGCCAGCAGCTCGCTGAGGTCCGGCGTGATCCGGCTCAGGTCGCCAGCGAGGTCGGGCACCTGGATCAACGTGTCCTGCGCACGGCCGAGCGAGGCGTTCATGAACGGCAGCAGTCCCCGCAGGTCGCGCGTGACCGACGGCAGGTCGTCCAGAGCCGCACTGAGGTTCGGCGCCGAGGCGTCGAGGTCGTCCGCCACCGGCTGCAGGTCAGTCGCCAGGCCGGTGAGGGTCGAGGTCGCCGTGGAGGCCGAGTCGAGCAGTGCGGGGAGTTTGCGCACGGTGGCCTCGAGGTCGGCGGACTGCCCGTCGGTGACCTCGGTCAAGGTCTGGGCGTTGCGCACCAGCGAGGCGATGTCGTCACGACCAGTGTTGAGCGCGCCGAGGATGGTGTTGGCCTCGTTGACCAGCGCGACCAGGTCGGCGCTCTGGGCCTCGAGGGCGTCGACGGCCGTGTAGCCCTCGCGGCCGAGGTTGCCCAGACCGGTCAACAGCTGGTCGACCTGGGGGCCACGGCCGTCGGTCCCCTTGCCCAGCTTGGTCAGCGCGCCGCCCAGGGCGGTGCGCGTCTCCAGGTCGAAGGTGCCGACCACCTCGTCGACGTCGACAGCCGGGATGATGTCGTCGCCCTCGAGCACGGTGCCCTCGGCGAGCTCGGCGCCGTCACCGTCGGTCAGCTCGATGAACGACTGACCGATCACCGACTTCAGCCCCACCCGGACGGTCGCGCCCTCGTGCAACGGGGCGACGTCGTCGTCGAGCTGCATGAAGACCTCGGCGCTGTCGCCGCTGACCTCCTGGCTGAGCACGGTGCCGATCTTGACGCCGGCGATGCGCACCTCGCCGGCCGGCTGGACGTTC
>Ga0098074_1001613_pt1 | contig 11182 bp, 22 predicted proteins | sample 32_taG_FD_75064 | JGI IMG/M metagenome (GOLD analysis project Ga0098074, IMG submission 75064) | Marine viral communities from the Gulf of Mexico - 32_GoM_OMZ_CsCl metaG | ecosystem: Environmental > Aquatic > Marine > Oceanic | place: Atlantic Ocean: Gulf of Mexico | collected 2015-07-12
ACCAATCAAAAAAACCAGTTGCACCTGTTTCTGAACTTACTAAACTACTTGAATGAACTATATTAAGACTAAATAAAAATACAAATAGAAATAATAATAATTTTTTCATTGTTCAAACCTCCCACCTAAGAAATTAAATTCAATTTGGTTTACTAAAAGAAGTATTAACATCCATACTCCTGCAATTATACCTAAATTACTAAAATAAAAGTCCATTATAGGTTTATTTACACTTACATCACTAAATACAGTGTCAAATATGTTTGTGAAAAACCAATCTTGTACTTGGTCAAGGAAAAATACTATTAATAATATCATAATGATACCCCAAAACATCCCTCCTAAGAAGCTTAAAGGAGACATTTTTCTACTTCTAATAGAAATACCTACAGTTGCAATAAATGTGCTCACCCAAAAGCTTAGAAAGAATAAGTCATAAGGTAAAGCAATACTTTCATATGTTGTCTTTAAATCTTGAGCATGTGTTTGAAGTGCAGTACTTACATTTTGTTGTTGTTCAATAGTTAAAGTTGTATTAAGAATTGGGTCTAATATTTCAGTATCACCTATTTCATAGAAAAAAACCATAGTAAACATTGACATCATTGCCAACATACTAAACATCATAATAATTTTAACTGAATCTATCATAGTAAACCTCCTCCAATATATGCTCCACCATTCTTGAAGTTTTTATGCCAAATCTTAGCAGCCATACTCCAAGTTATATTTCTTTTCTTTTTTCCATATTTTTGATTTTCTTCTCTTTGTAATCTTTTTTGATACCTTGAAATCTCATTAAATAAAGTTAATGGTACTCTTGCTTGTCTTGTTTTTACTGCTTTCATTCTCTACCTCTAATTATTTTTTTTGGCATTTTTACATCTATACCTACATTAGATAAGAAGTTTAGAACCCATTGCATACCATATAAGAACCAAATACCAAGTGCAACCATTACCATAACAGAATATCCAATAACCATGTATCTTGTCATTGCTTCAAGAGCTAAATCTCTATACATAAATAATGCAATAATTAAAGGCATGAAAAATAATAACACATAACTTGGTATTCTCATTAAAACAACTAAAAATTGTTTCCATACTGGTTCATCCATCATTTTCTCTGCTTTAGTTCCATAAGGTATTAATTTATTACTAAGATATAGAAGAGCTAATAAATATGCAAAGATAACTCCAAAAAGAATAAGTTTTGTATTAAATTCTTGGTTGGCATCAACAACTTGAAGAATAAATTCTTGTGTTACGTTTGTTACTGCCATGTTATTAATTTATGATTTTGTTTATTTATAAACCTATGTTCTTTTATCTAAAATATTCTGCAACATATGCAGGTAACCAAATAAAGAATGTCATACTTATTGGTAGTAGTAAAAAACCTAAGAAGTGTAAAAAGTTTACATCAACTAAATCTACAAACCAAATTATATACCATATCCAAATACAAAATATAACAAATGCAATTGAATACATTTGCCACCTATATCTAAAATTAATCTCTAACATTTTTATGTACCATTAATAAATATATATTTTGAAATAAAGTTACTAAGCCTAGTATAAATACTCCAACACCTGTAATTACTTGATACCAAAAACTATTAAATAATAAACCAATAAGGATTCCAATACCCATTCCACATACACTACCTATACTAACTATAGTTAATTTATTTCTATCTAAATCTTCAGGCTGTATCATTGTTTAAAACCTCCACTTTATTTTTAATTGTGTTTAAACTATCTATACCAAATGGTATAATAGTTGTTGGCTTGAAAAACCATTTATTTGTATCCTCACTTCTACTTATGAAACCTACATAAAGTAAATCACCTTTATCAATTGTTGTGCCATAAACTTCATATAAGTTAAAGTTTAATTTTTTAATTATTGTTCCTGTCATTCTGTCTTGGGTATGAAACTATCAACTATAGCATTTCTTTGTGCAACTTCTTTATTTAAGTTATCTAATATAGTTTCAGTGGCTTTAGCATTCTTCTCAACAATGGATGTCCATTCTGCACCTTTCTGTACACAATAATTTTGAGCTGCAACAATCTCACTCTCATCAAACTTGGCAAATAATTTATATCCAAGAAATGCCTCACCTAAACCTACAATACATACAAGTATCATCATAAACATTACACTACCTTCAATTACATTTTTGAATTTACTATACTTTAATTGTTTATTTCTTCTTGCAATTCCTGCCTTTTTCTTTTTATTATCACTAGATACATAAATTGTTTTTGTGTCTGTATCCCATTTAAATGGATAGAAGGTTGAACCATCTCTTAAGAAATAAAACTTTTTTGTACCATCACTATCAATTGTAATATATGGTGCACTCCTGTCATATAAGAAACTTCTTTTAAGTGCTTCATATTTCATTACATCAAACTCAAGATTCTTAATATTAACATCTTCTTCATCTTTAATTTCTTCTTCTCTAAGTTTCTCTCTAGCTTTAGCTAACCTACTATCAACTTGTTTCTCAGTTAATTTAATGTTATCATTTTCATCTTGAGGAAATAATTCAAGGAACTTAACATTTCCTTTCATGTTCATTAGATAAACAACATAATCATCAGGGTCAATATACCTTTCTACTGGAACTTCAGTTAATGTAGTTGTAGCATTACCAAACTTTTCTTTAATAACAACTTTATATGCTGCTTTACTTGTCTTTCCTGAAGTTTTATTATTATCTTTCTTTTGTTCTTGTTGATAATCTTCAGTTTCTTTATTTTTCTTAAACCATTTCATTTTTGTCTTAAACCATAATTAATTACATCTTTTTCACCAACAGCTAACCTTAATACACTATCTTCATTTTGTTTATGGAAATTATCCATACTATTAGCTACACCTGCATAAATTTCTTTTAATGTTTGTGCACCATGACCTCCTTGAACTAAACCCATAAATAATTCTAATGCATGGTCATAAATGTTAATAACTGTTTCAAAATAATCCTCATCCAAAGTCATTTCATCTTCACATAAATCAATAAACTCTAAATTTTTCTCAAGTAGAATAATTTCTATTTCCTCAGCTGTTTTCTTTGAAATTATATTTTCACTATTAATTACAGACCTTAATGAATTAATTGTTACATTAATAAATTCATCTCTTGCAATTTCTTTGATTCCTCTTAATTTAACCCATTTGTCACCTTTCTTTTGATAACCTCTAAATGTTTTCTCTAAAGAATAAAGTATGCTTTCAGTGTCATAAAATTTATCTATTGTTGGTTTTTCTTGTATTGATTCACCATTCCCTAAACTTTGCTCAGGAACTTCACCAACTTCATCATCAAGAATATCATCTTCTAGAATTTCTTCTTGCTCAACTTCTTTCATTAATTAATATAGAATAAATATGTTTATAAACTTGTTACTAAAAAAAGGAGTTTTAATTAACTCCACTTCCACCCATGTTAAATTTCTTTTTACCAAAGAAGATTACCATAAGTACTACTACTATTACTAATGCTGCAATAGTTGTAAGTGGTGTTACAGATGATGTGATAGTACTAATGTAAGATGTTTCTAACCCTTGAAGGGATGTCATCATTGCACCTGACATTGTAATATCTCCACCACCTGTTGAACCATTCCATGTTCCCACTGCAGTATTCACTAAAACCCCTACAACAACCCCACCTAAGATAGCTACTGCAAAAGCACCAATAACAGCAAGAACAACAAGACCTACAACTTTAGCACCTTGAACTAATGACTTAAATTCTACCATTTTAAATAATCACCTAAAATTAAAAAGGAGGTTTATTGGATTCCTCCTCCTGAACCACCCATTCCAAATTTCTTTTTACCAAAGAAAATCATAATAAGTACTACTACAATTACTAATGCTGCAATAGTTGTAAGTGGTGTTACAGAACTTGAAATAGTTGAAATATAACTTGTTTCTAATCCTGTCAATGATGTACTCATTGCACTGGAAACATTAATGTCTCCTGAAGTAACTGTGTTAGTTAAAACCCCAACAACAATACCTCCTAATATAGCTACTGAGAAAGCTCCAATAACTGCAAGAATTACTAGACCTACTACTTTAGCTCCTGAAACTAATGATTTAAATTCTACCATAGTAAATATATTATATTATATTTAATATATAAAAGAGTGTAACAGAAATTTACTTTTTGTCACAAATTTGTTCTAATTGAGCCATACACTCATCAACTCTACCTACATTTTCTAATAAAACTTTCTTTTGAAACATACTCATTTTAGATTTTCTAGTTTGTTCCAAGATTTGTTGGTATGCACCCATAGAAATAACTAAATCTGTCATTAACTCTTCACTAATTTGATATTTTTTAGCCATAAAGAATAAGTAATTTTATCTTTTATTAATCTTTGTATACTCTCTAAATAAACTTTTACTTATTTTTCTTTTATAACCTGCTAAACTACCAGTACCAGTATCTTTAGTTTTAGTTTTACCAGTTATCTTTAAACCAAAAGTATTTATTTTTCTTGGAATAATAAAGTTTTTAGATATATCAATACCTCTTTTTAATGGAACTGATTTTCTAGTTATACTAATTCTTCTACCTTTTCTTACATAAAAGGGTTTAACTAAGTAAGATTCACCTTTCTTTAATTTCAATTTATCTTTAAATGGTCTTCTAATTGATTTAGTTTTAGTCTTAGTCTTTGTTTTAGTCTTTGTTTTTGTCTTAGTCTTAGTTTTAGTCTTTGTTTTTGTTTTAGTTTTAGTCTTAGTCTTAGTTTTAGTCTTAGTCTTAGTTTTAGTCTTAGTTTTTGTCTTAGTCTTAGTTTTAGTCTTTGTTTTAGTTTTAGTCTTTGTTTTAGTTTTAGTCTTTGTTTTAGTTTTAGTTTTAGTCTTAGCTTTAGTTTTAGTCTTTGTCTTAGCTTTAGTTGCTACTTTAGTTTTACCCCTTACTTTTGTCTTTACTCTTTTTAATTTTGTTTTCTTAATACTTTTTCTAATTCCTAATTTCTTAGTAATTGCTTGTCCTAAATCCACTAAACCATCACCAATTATCTCAAAAGGGTCAATTACATTAGCAACAAAACTTCTTGCAACTTCATCAAACTTAGAAGCTTTACCCCTTACTTTTAATAATTTAGCTTTAATTTTAGTTCTTAAATTTCTTTTTCTAATTTGTTGAAGCTGAGCTCTAACAAATTTCTTAGATACTGTTAATTGTTCTTTCTTTGTTAATTTCTTTGCAAGTGAGTTAGCTCTCTTAGATGACATAATAATATCATTTGCTTTAGAATAATCTTGAATACTTTTACTTACAACTTTAACTCTATCTTTTGTAGGTAAATTATTTGTAACTTTATTTACTATTTTATTTCTAGCTTTAGTTAAATCACTTGCAGTTATATCTCTCTTACCTGTCTTACTAAAAAATATTGAACCTACAACACCACCAACAGTTGCAAATAAGAAATCTTCAGGAGTTACTTTATAACCTTGTATATAAACTTCTTGGGCAAGTAAACTTAATCCCTCTCTTAAACCACCTGCACCAACTGCTATCTTTTTCTCTAAACCTTTCTTTAGTAATCTTTGAGCTAATAACTCACTACTAACCTCAGTTCTCACAGCTCCAAATACTTGTCCTATAATTCTAGCTCTCCTTACACTTTCAAGTGTTTTAATAGTTTCTCTAGCTTTCTTTCTACTAAAACCTGCACCAAGTAATTTCTTTTGAAATTCATTTTGACCTTTAATTAAAGATTTATCACTTGCAACATTAACACCTATAAAATTTGTTGCATCTTCAACTCTTAACTTACTATCACTAAATCCTTTTCTCACATCTGCAAAATAAGCATCATATAACTGGTTACCATTCTTTAAACCTAAACTTTTAGCAGTATTATTTAATTTATTATTATCTACTCTATAATATTCTTTAGCTGCATTAAATGTTCTTGATGCAAAACCTACATCTCTTATAACTGAACTGAAAAACCTTAATACTTCCTTTAAATCTGTCTTTGGTAACTTCTTAAGTGCTTTAGTTAATTGATTAACACTATTAAGATTCTTTAATTTAGTTATCTTGGATAAAGCTCTAACTCCAGTTAAAACACCACTACCTCTACCTCTATTTAATGCAATATCCCCTATAGTAACTATATCAATTACAATATTTGCAGTTTCACTTGCAGTTAAATTCCTATTTCCTTTAGCTATCTTACTATATCCACTAGCACTTTCACTATTAAAAAAAGGTGAGATTTCTTTAACAACTTTAGTTGAAAGTTTACCTTTTTCTTTTCTAATTACATCTTTAATTATATCAGCTTTAGCTTTTTCACTTGCTTCTCTTAGAATAGTATTTATATTTCTTTTACCTGTAAGAATTTGTTGTTTTTGGGATTCAGGGAGTTTAGAAATTAATTTTTCTGCTTCTTTTCTTTCTTGAACATTAAGGAATCTTACTTCCTTTACTCTTTGCATTAATTTTTGTTCTGCTTTTTGTTCCTTTAAAATTTTTTGTCTTCCTTTAATCTTAGCAGCTATAGGTTTTCTTGCTTCTGTAGGACTAATAACTCTTTCAGGTATATTCTTTCTCACAAATTCAGCTCTTTGTTTTAATCTTAACCTTCCTGATTTTTTAACTCTAATTGCTTCTTCTCTTAATCTTCTTGCACCTGCACTCTCAAAAGCTAGAATTAAATTAACATTTGGGTCACTAAACCCTGCAGCAAGTAAGTCTTTAGCAGGTATTCCTCTAAGTTGTCCTGCCAGTCTTCTTGCTTGTGATTCAGTTATTGTTACACCAGGTCTTGTCTTCCTAAACTCAATTTCTTGTCTTGATGCAACCATTCTACATATCTATGATATTACTTATTTATAAATATATTTATTATATATTATATTATGGATAAAAATTATGATAAAGATATTATTTATGCACAACATAATCCTTTCTATCATTCACTTCAAAATGATATTAATCAAATAAGAGAAATTAATAAAATAATCAGGACTGAACCTAAACAAATTCATAACTTTTACAGTTTAATTAATACATTATTTACTAACCATAGACATTATATTGCAAGTGATAAATATGTTGAAGAAAAGTTAAATGATGTACAGAAAAATATATATTCTAATGCATTTCTTATACAATTAAGAGATAATACTAAGTCTAATGAATTTATCAGGTATCTTATTAAGATAATTATGTTACTTGAGAAGTTATTACAAATAATGTATAAAGATTTTAGTGAAAATAACATCTTACCTAAAGTGATGGTTACTAAAAAGAGGAATCCAAGTGATGCCATATTAAATAGATAATGGAAAAGTTCAAAATTAAAAATAAATCAGTAGAAATGAATAAATATCTTAAAGATAATGTTGAAAAGATTAAAGAAATGATTAATAAGAACTTTGATGGAGTTATATTAATTGATGGGATGGAAGGAAGTGGTAAGAGTGAGCTTGGTAAACAATTATGTCTTTATATTGATAATAAGTTTGATGATAAAGGAGTTATATATTCTCCTGAGCAGTTTAATGAATGGTTAGAAACAGCAAAGAAAGGTCAAGCTTGTTTATTTGATGAGTTTGTACTTATGGGTCTAAGTACTGAGGCATTAAGTGCAATACAGAATACTATTATTAAACAATTCACAACTATTAGGAAAAAGAACTTATTTATTGTGTTAGTTATACCATATATCTTTATGCTTAGAAAATACTTTGCTGTAGCAAGAACTAGAGCTTTAATTCATGTTTACACTTCAGGAATGGAGAGAGGACACTTTAAGTTCTATAATTACACTGAGAAACAATATATATACAATTATGGATATAAAACTTGGTTATACAGTCCACATATCAAACCTAGCTTTGCTGGAAGGTTTGGTGCTTGGTCAGATAAATTCTTAGATGATGATAAGATTGAAGCTAAGAAAGATGATGCTATTAAAAGTATAGAAGAAGATAAATTAAATATAAGTATTAAGTCAAAACATTACCAAGTTGTGAAGGCTTGTCTTAGTAATATATGGGATGCAAGAAGCCATCCTACTGAATACAAATATATACAAAGGTTGTTAAAAAAATTAGACATAGGACAAAATGAGTAATATTATTAATATATATAAATATAATGAAACATATAATTTAAATTTAAAATAAAATGACTATATACTTTAGAATAGGCAGACCAAAGAGATACCAAGAACCATCTAAACCATCTGGTCCAATCAAAACCTTTCTAATCAAGTGGAGTATCATATTAATTACATTATTTATTATAGGTAAATTAATATTAAATAGAATATGGTGAACTGGAAATTATATTTATTATTATATATATTATTATTATTAATTATATTTGCAATTGCTTATGCATTCAATGTATATAATACATATGAGAATCATTATTGGTATAATGTAACATGTATTAATTATACTAATTGTTTTATTTCATATCTCTACTAACTAACTTAAACATATTAATTGTAGTGACAACCTTAAAGTTTCCATTGACACTCTTACCATAGATTGTACTTTCATAGATTCTATTTAATCTTTTACTAGGTGTCAAGGTGTACCAGTAAGCTTTCTTTCCTTTAATATATATTAAATGTAGTTTCTGTTTTCTTCTTGTTATTGTTTTTCTCATAATTCTATTACTGTATCTATATATACTATGTCCTCTTCATCATCTTCAACAAAGACAATATCCTTAACTTTAGTTTCTGTCATTTCCTCAAACTGATTAATTACTTCTAAGATGCTTTCATTTAATTTATCTTTTAATGTAACTATATCTTGAATGTTCATTTTCTTCTTTGGGTCTATTTGAATCTTAGTTTTTTTCATCAGAAAATCCCCCCTTTTTATCTTGTGTTGTTAATTGCTTTATTTTTACCATTTACTATTAATTATAAGGACTTTCTAAGACCCCCCCTTTTTTCCCTGGGTTTTTTGTCTTTTCCTCTTTTACCAACTCTCATATTTCCAACTAGTCCAGCTTTTGTTCTTTCACTAATTAAGTTTCTTTCAAATTCTGCAATAGCTCCCATCACTTGAAGTATTAACATACCTGTGCTACTACTAGTATCTAAGTTCTGGTCTACTGCAATAAAATGTACTCCTTTCTTTTTAAACTCATCAACTAAACCAAGTAAGTGTTGTAAACTTCTACCTAATCTATCTAACTTAACAACCATAATACCATTAAACTTAAACTTCCTCATGTCTTCAAGCATTTCATTGAAAGCAGGTCTACTGGCTTTTGTTCCACTTATTACATCACTATATACTTTATATATTTCATAGTTATGTACTTCACAATATTTCCTTAATGCTTTTTCTTGATGTTCTGTTGTTTGCTCCTCTGTTGATACTCTACAATAAATAGCTACCTTCATCTTTGTTTTATAACATATTGATTAGTACAATAATAATCCTTTTCCATATGTGTAGAATAAGGACAACTCTTACAATCTCTACTTGTTTCAGCTAATCTCTCAAAATACATTGACTTTTGCCATATTAATGATAAATCACTACAAGTATGTTGTGTATCATTAATTGATAACTCTCTTTCTAATCTAGTTAAACATAATTCTAAATTAATATCTTTCATCTTATTTACTCCATTTAAAATAGCTTGAGCTATTATTCTTATTACATTTAGGGCAAAGAACTAATCTGCCACTAAATAATAATCCACATTCTGCACATTTTCTAATTGGTTCAATCATTTTATATCTAATCTATTCTCCAAATATTTCTTTAAGTAACCATTACTTGAATCAAATTTAAACCATTTAAAATCCCTTCTATATACTTTATAACAATCTTTAAAGCCCATAAAAGCTGGTGTTGAAATTTCATTGTTTATAATTTCATGAGGTTTAATAATACTAAAACTTGGATTCTCAAAACAATCCATTATAAATAATATATATATGTTATCATAATTCATATACTTATCAACCTGTGCTTGTTTCAAATAAAAACTCTTTAAATCTCTTTTAGAGTGTTTTATCTCTAAATTAATTTCTTTATTATTAATAATAAGTTTAAAATCAGGATTTACCTCACCTTGTTGTAAAGTATTAATATCACTTAGGATTTGCCCTCTTCTAACAAATTTACCTAATTTAAAATTAAATTTAAGTAATAACTCCCTAAATTTAATAAAATTAATATTTTCTTGCCTATTATATTTATTTATATTATTAATTGTTTCTTCTTCAGTTCTAATATCTTTTACATAATCAATATTTGAAGTCATTTTAATTCATCTCTACTACAAATCTATTTTGTTTTTGACCTGAATGAGTAGGTTTATTACTATTAAACATTATTCTATCATCTGCACTCCAATACTCTAAACTAAAGTAATAGTCATTAGTCTTTTCATCTTTAGTAACTCTTATACTATAATTATTACCAAAGTAAATTCTATTATCTCTAACTCTTACTTTATGTTTATCATTGTTATTTTTATCTTTATAGATTTCCATAACTTCATCACCATCCATTAACTTTTGGAAAAAGTGACCAATATCTTCTTTTTTTACTTTAAAAAATTCTAATCTTGTCATTTGTAAATAATAAGCCAAAATGTTGGCTAAATATATTATCAACTTACTAATATATAAACATTGTTTACTACTGTTAGTAAATATAAATTATGATTAAAATATTTAAGCAATAAATAAAATGTTACCTTATAGTGAATAGAAACAATTATATATAATTGTTTTTATAATATATTACAATGAAAACAATTACAATATGTGTGAGAGTAAGTCAAGAAGAACATGAAAGGATAAAAGAGGCATCTGAAATAGATTGTAGGAGTATTAGTTCCTTAATTAAAAAAGGTTCTTTACTTTATAGTAGAAAAATATTAAATGAAACACCTGAATTAGCAATATTAGGAGATAAAAATGAAACATTCTAAAGATTTAAATGGGCAAATAAATGACTTTTGTAATATGCTGGGCATTGGAATGCCCACCACAGAGCAAAAGAAGAATTTAGTAGTAAAATCAATGAATGGAAATTCAAATAATATTAAAGATATTGAGGAAGTTTACAACTTTATTAGTAATTTATCTACTAAAGAACAAATAAAAATATTTTTAGTATTATTAATTAAAGG
>Ga0098074_1001615_pt1 | contig 11161 bp, 12 predicted proteins | sample 32_taG_FD_75064 | JGI IMG/M metagenome (GOLD analysis project Ga0098074, IMG submission 75064) | Marine viral communities from the Gulf of Mexico - 32_GoM_OMZ_CsCl metaG | ecosystem: Environmental > Aquatic > Marine > Oceanic | place: Atlantic Ocean: Gulf of Mexico | collected 2015-07-12
CTGCACCATCTTCTCGCACCGGCGGCAGGATTTCTTCAGCCGCGCGATCTGGATCACCTTCATCTGCGCCGCGACCATGTCGAGCAACTCGCTCACATCCTCGCCGACCACGCGGAGGTCGCCGCCGCAATCGGGACAGCAGGTGCCGGGGTCGAGCTCGCGACGTTCGCGGGGAGTGGCGTCGGACACCCGTGGCCTGCGACGGGGGCGCAGTTCGGCGGTCCCGGGATCAGCCGCCAGAGGCTCCCCATCCTCTTCGTCGGCCGGCTCGCTGCGCTGCTCGGCGGCCGCGACCAGCAGGTCTTCCAGCGCGAGCTCGAGCTGGGCGATCTCTCGTTCGATCTTCTCCGAGGACTTGCCGAAGGCCTGCTTCTGGAGCTTGGCGATCCGTAGGCGCAGGGCTTGGACCAGCTGTTCATGGGCTTGGAGCGTGGCCGACATGCGCGCATTCTCCGCCTGAAGCGCGGCTATCATCGTTTTCAGAACGGCAGGGTCATCGGAGAGAATGTCGGCGTCTTCGGACATGCCGACAGATACCATGCGGCATTCGGAATGACTAATGAAACAAAGGCCTTGAGCAGGACAAACTACCCGACGCGGGCCGGCGGCGCGCCCCAATCCGGGCGCCGCCAATCGATGCCTTCCCAGAGCATCGCCAGCTGCGCGGAGGTGAGCCGCGCGGCACCACCCTCGGCACCAGGCCAAGGAAAGCGGCCACGTTCGAGCACCTTGTAGTAGAGGCAGAAACCTTGGCCATCCCAGTAGAGCAGCTTCAGACGATCGCCCCGGCGCCCTCGGAACGCGAAGACCGCGCCGCTTGCGGGTTTCTGGTGCAGGACATCCTGTGCGATGGCGGAAAGACCGGCGATGCCCTTCCTCATGTCAGTGACGCCGCAGGCCAGATAGACCCGCACCCCCGTTCCGGGCCCGATCATGCCGCCTCCACCGCCCGGATCAGCCGGGTCAGCGCGTCACCATCCATGCTGCTGTCGAACCTCAGGCACCGCCCGTTGCTCAGCCGCAGTTCGATCAGGACCGGCCGCGAAGGTGTAGATGGGGGTGCGCTGGCAGGCTCGGGAATTGCCGCGAGATCCACCGGAAGAAAGACAGCCCCGCAGTCCGGCGACCATAGCCCCTTCTTCTTCAGATCCCGACGCCATCCATAGATCTGCGACCGGGTGAGCTCGTGGCGCTGCGCGACCTGCGTCACCGTCGCACCGCCAATGCCGACCTCCGAGAGGATCTCGAGCTTCTCGTCATCGCTCCATCGACGGCGCCGTTCAACGCCCAGAACTTCGCCCAGCATGACCCCTCCAGATAAGACACGTCGTTAACGACGCCGTTATGCACGTGTCTTAGATCAGAGAACCCTAGTCAGGCAGGCGGTCTCAATCGGGCGGTTACGATGTAGCGATAGATGGTTTCCTGGCAGACCCGTAGCGGCGCGCGCTCCATGCGCATCCGGCCGGCGATCTGCTCCGGGGTCCAGCCATCCTTTATCCGATCGACGACTTGGTCACGCAACTGCGGATGCCGGATTAGCTTACGCTGGCGGGCACGGCGATCGCTGGTTCTTAGCTGCGCGGCCATCGCAAAGTAGCCCACGACCTTGGGCATGCAGGGGTCTTGGAAATGATTGCGTCGGAGTTCGCGAAAGATGGTCGAGCGGTGACGGCGCAGCGCCCGCGCCATCTCGTTCACGGACACTCTGGCATGACGCCAGCGTTCGATCTTGCGCCGTTCCTCGAGCGTCAGCTGCGCATAGACACGTCCCATACTGGAAAACTCCTGCTTGATAGGGCATTGTTTTCAAACAAGAGTCGCAGTTAGAAGTAGCGCGCGCCGCTACACTCAACCTATGCGTGTAATGCTCATTATGTAACTAGGAAAACATTTTAGTTCAACTGGGCTTTATGACAGATGCAGCACCGTAATCTGCTGTTTGCGCGGGCTAATTGCCGGCGTGTCACGCGCACCACAAGATTTTCTAGCTAGATCAAATTCTCGACTGCAATCCGCGCATCATTTTCGATGACGGTTGCGACCTCTTGATAGATGTGGGCGTCGACATCGACATCGCTAGTCTCAATCGACACGACAAGCGAGTAAGGCAGTTTGCGCAACCAGCGGTTACCGCGCTTGCGGTCGCCCCACCAGCCTTTGATCGGCGTCACGCCGATTCCGCCCTTAAGCAAGAGATCCGATGCTGGCCCAGTCCACACATCATGGTGGAGCGAACCCCGGCGGGCATTTGTCGGCCCGATCATGAAGCGATCATCTTCATCCGGATCGTCGCGCTCATAATCTTCATCGCGGGCAAGCTGATTGACCCGGGCGATCGACCGTGCAGGGTTCTCATCATTGATCCCTTTAAGGAAGAAACGCAGCTTGGCCGAAGAATAGCGGTTAGCCTGCTGACGGCTCGAGCGCGACGGATTGGGTTCCACGAAATAGGACAAAGTGATCCGCAAGCGCACTTCCTCAGGGCCGAGCGCCTCCAGCACCTCGCTCGGCCATGGCAAGTCATGCCATTTCATTTCGCCAAGCGCGATCGAATCGCCAGCCCCGCGTCGATAGGTCTGGATTTCGTCTTGAACGATCATCGTCAAAGCGTTGTCGAGGCTGAGTAGCGCGCGCTCTCGGTGTGGCTTTCCGAACCCGAAACGCTGCAACAGCTCCGCATAGTCGCCCCGCGACGGCCGTCGCGGCAAACGCGCAAGCATGGCCGGGGTCCATCGCGCCGAATGGATCATCAGAGCACGAACCGTCTGCGGTGTTGCATCGGGATAAGCGGCCAGAATGGCGGCGGCGAGGCCGCTCGCCGCTGCGGTCGCCGCGCTTGTCTCGCCCGTGCAAGTAAAACGGTGGGCCGCAAAGTCACGCGCCGTGGTAACGACGCTCAAATGCGGCGCATGCAGGGTCGAAATCCCATCGACATCGGCTACCCGATTGCCACCCTCCATGACGATATCAGGCTTGTTGCTTAGCGGGGGTCGCACCCAAGCGAGACCTGTCCGGGATGTCGGGCAGAGATCCCCCTCGTCGGCGATATGGCCGACCGGCTCGTCATTTTCGACAAGATGTGTGCACGCGCCCACCGTCACCGCATTCAGCGCTTGCGCCGGCGAACGCATCGGCGAAGCGTCGTTCAGCGTGATATGATCGTCAATCTCGTAAGGCTGCTCGTCAATATTGCCCGCAGGCACGAAGAACAAACGTTGCTTGCTCGGACGCCCGAACGCAAGCTGGTCGACCGTTGTAGAAAGGCTAGAGGGTCGGCCGTCCGACCGCTCACGCGGAACGCTCATCGACAACGAGTAGATGCGAGCGGCCCGGGCCGTCCGCTCGATGAGCCGCACCGCTTCGCGCACCGATGTGCCTGGCAAAGGCTGTGCGACACCAGGGACCGCGGGCGGTAGCACCGTCACGGACTCCAGCCGGTGGGTCACCTCCACTGGGTCTACCCCTGCCAGTAGAGGAGCGAGATTCTCGTACAGTGCGACGCCAGCCATGCCGGTGCCATGGCCGTGGTGATCAGTGGCATTCCACGCCGCATTGATCGTCAGACACCGATCGGTCTCCAAGAACGGTGCCAAAAGGGGATGGCCCCGTCGCACCCCGCTGTCCAGCACGCAGACCCGCGGTGCATCTGCTTCCGGTTCCACAATTCGTTCCAGCAGACGGTTTGCGGCGGCCGCTTGCTGGCCCGGCGAAAGCTCGAGAAGATGTGCCATGAACGATGATGCTGCGCGCAGTTCAGTGGCGACCGGCACTTTGCGGATAAGCTTACGCAGCTGCCGGCGCGTGCACTGGGCTCGCACCACGATCGCCTCGGGAAATACCAAGTGCCCGCGTTCGATTGCGATGTCGAGCTCCGGCGCCATGTCGCGTATGAAGTCTTCTGTCCCCGGTCTCAGCCAAAGCTCCCATGCAAACATCTCGTCGATTGCCGGCAGGTCGTCCTGATCGGTCCAGAGGTCACGCAATGTCGCCGGCCGGATGCGCTCGACTCGGTCGAAAAATTCCTCGTTACTCGGCCGATCGCCCACACCCGGCTCGCTTTCCGCATAGGCTTCGGTGGCTTTTTTGAAGTGGTCGGCCTTGGCGGCGCGCATGAACACATTTGCAGTCTGCTTGCCGCCGTTAAGGTCGACCGACAGCAGATCGATACCTCGACGGGATGATTCGAAGAACTTGAGAGGCATAGGCGTCGCACTTGGCGCTTCGAAGCTCAGGTAGAAACCGCGTTCTGCTTCAGGAAGCAGCACCTGCTCTGAGATCCGCTGAGCGTTCCGTTCAACCGCCGCTTCGACCGCGCCGACCAACGCCTCAGCGTGCGCTTGGCGATCGCCGCGCTGAACCCGAACTTTTGGGACGCGGGGGGTGATCCCGCGGAATGGTATCCCACGGCCCTTTCGTCCAACAAAAAGATGCGGATGCTCCGTCATGTCGGCTACTGAATTCTCGATTAGATTGAATGACCGTGTCGGCGCTCAGAGAGCGCGTCGACGAGCAGGTCGGTGTCCAACCCACCATCATGGTCGAGCACCGCGATCCGTGCAGCGTCCACCACGCCGCGAGCGATGTCACAATGTGACATGCCCTTGGTTTCCGTCACCAATCGGTCCCAATCGAGCTCCTGCAGGTCGAAGGTCGTCAGATTATTTTCGATGACTGCCCGTGCCTGAACTTCGTCTGGCAAGTCATAATTGAAGATCGCGTCGAACCTGCGGAACAGTGCTTTGTCCAGCAGCTTGCCATGATTTGTCGCAGCTAGGATCAGACTAGTGCTCCGATCTTCTTCAAGGAATTTCAGGAAGGCCGTCGAAATGCGCCGGGCTTCGCCGACATCGTTAGGCATCGAGCGTTCGGCGCCGAGCGCATCGAGCTCGTCGAACAGATAAACTCCGCGGTTGTTGGCGATGGATTCGAAAACTAAGCGCAGTTTGGCCGCGCTCTCGCCCATGAACTTGGTGATGATGCCGTCGAGTTCGATCGTGAACAACGGGAGCGACAGCTCGCCGGCTAGAGCTGCGGCAGTGCTCGTCTTGCCCGTGCCGGGCGGACCGCTGAGCAGCAGTTTGCGTCGAGGACTGAGGCCGTGATCCTCGAGTTTCTCGCGCTGGTGCTGTTCCTTGACGATCCGCTTCAGCGCTTCGTCGAGTCCTTCCGGCATGACCAACGACGACAGCCGGATACTCGGAAAGCTGGCCGTAAGAATGCCGGCCAACTCGCCGCGCGGGCGCACCATCGGGATTGGATCGCGTGTGCGCTCGATTGATGCCGACTGATTGCGGGCCTCTTCGACAAGTGCGCGAAGCTCCTCTGCCACCTTGCCGTGGCCGCGCTTCGCTGCGTCGGAAGCCAGTTGCAGCGCTACCTGCTCGAAACGACTACTGTCGCCCCGCGTATGGCTGCGTACAAGTGAAATGATCTGCGCAGCGCTGGCCACTAATCCCCCCGACGCGGTAGCCAAGAAGCTCCGCAACGCTCTATGCCTGAAGCTTTGCGGCGTTCCAAGTCCTTTGCGACTGACTGAAGCATTCTCTTACTTCTTGGCTTATCTGTGATGTCGCTGCCGTAAGTGTACCAAGCTTTGGACAAACTATCGAATTCTGAGTATAACCACACGCCTTTCGGCCGGTTCAGTCTGCCAAGGCGCGCGTAATTCCAACTGTAAGCTTATGTTGCCAGCGCGCTTCGGTGTCACCCGAAAGATGTCGCGCGAGGCACCGCCGAATGCCGCCCCTGGCCGCGTTGAAAGCCGCTCGACCTCCACTCCGTCCGCTGGCCGCGCCTCCCACCTATACCCGGTCGTGCCCCCACCGGGGAGGGCAAACTCCAGCGTTCGTCCGATATCAGCATCGACCGACGATGTACCCTCTGGGACTTCCCGGATCATGGGTCGCCTGTCCTCATACTCTCTCGACTTCGATCCCGATGAAAGGGAATTCCTCGTCAATGCCGCACTGTCCGTAGGCAATGCGGAACAGTCCATTCTCGCCCCAAGCTTCGGACCAGCTGTTCTTGCCGATCCAACATGAAGATTCGTCGTCATAGCCGACGATACAGATCGCATGGAGGCCGACCTCGTCGCCAGTCGCATGTTCATAGATGCCGCCCGTGTAGTAACGAAAATCATCATAGACCCGCATGCCAGCGATCACTGGTCCCCGCGCAACGGCATAACGGCGATCTTCGGCGCTCAAGGCCGTCTGCCAGTTCGAGATCCGAAGCGCGGCAGGGATAGCTATGCATCTGGTATCGGCCGCGTAAGGAAGATCAGCCTCGAGCCCGACCCCTTTCGCGGCGCGCTCAAGCGCAGGGACGAAGTCCCATCCGCTCTCGCAGCAATCTCCGCAGCCGCAGAAAAAAAGGTCGGCTTCCGACAGATCGAGCATCGAGGCATCGGCCTCAGCAATCGCCAGCGCGCTCTCCATGGCTGCGCAGGTGGCGAACGCTACGCATGCCCCGCACAGCCCTTGGGACTTTACCGGCGAGACGCGGCCGACCTCTCGCCAGTCGATCTTGACCGGGCGCTTCGGCCGAAATGCAGCGGGCGTGACTGTGGCGACTTGCAGGGTCTGGGCTTTCAGGCTCGCTGGCCGCAGTCCGAACCGCCCAGGCGTTGCCGCGACCGCGGCGATCGGCGTGTCGCCGGCTTGCCAGCCGAGCCGCTTGGCGATAATCGCGTTTTGTACGTCGACAAGGTCAACCAATTCCAGCATCTCCTAACGATGTCTGACCCACCTCGCGGATCAACGCTATATTGAGGCGCAAGGGGGTCGATGAAAAGCGAGATTGGACCGACCACAAGATACTTGGATGAGCTGCTGCCGGTCCCGTGGACACGACGATAAGATTGTGACCATGGGATTGGAGACCTCAGATGAAGAGACGAAGGTTTAGCCGTGAGTTCAAGCTCGAGGCTGTGAAGCTGATGACGGAGCGTGGTGTCGCCGACGTTCAGGCATGCCGGGATTTGGAGCTTTCCGAGAGCGTGTTGCGCCGATGGATGCGCGAGGTGGGAGACACCCCTCTCGGGGCATTCCCCGCCCAGGGGCGGGCCAGCCCGGAGCAGGCCGAGATCGCGGCCTTGCGCAAGGAGGTCGCCCGTCTCAAGGTGGAGCGTGCCATCCTAAAAAACCATCCCGGGCCGGCGCCCGCCTGTGCGGGATAGAAACGCCGCATGCTACGCTCGACCAGGAGGGCAGCGGCCGTTGGCTTATTGGTGGGTTCGACCCCGTTAAAAAACGTGGCCCATGGGTCCATGCGCACTTGAGAGTGGTGACGCCGGTTGTCCGCGCGATCCCGTTGAGGCAAGATGACGAACTGGCATAGCCCACGCCCTCCGCTCGAACGGAGGAGATGCCATGACGAAAGCGAGGACCGGTGGCCACCCGGAGATGAAGCTGGTCAATCCTTGGGCCGCAGCCTTCGATATCGGATCGACGATGCACATGGCGGCGGTCAGCCCCGAGAGCAGCGATACGCCAGTGCGCGCCTTCGGCACCTTCACGCAGGACTTGCAGAAATTGGCGACGAGGTTCCGGTCCTGCGGGGTGACAAGCGTCGCGATGGAGTCCACCGGGGTCTACTGGATACCCGCCTTCGAGATCCTCGAGCAGCATGGGTTCGAAGTCATCCTCGTGAATGCGCGCTACGCCAAGAACGTGCCGGGCCGGAAGACCGACGTGAGCGACGCCGGTTGGTTGCGGCAGCTGCACTCCTACGGCCTCCTGCGCGGCAGCTTTCGGCCCGAGGCCGAGATCGCCACGCTGCGCTCCTATCTCCGGCAGCGGGAGCGGCTTGTCGAATACGCGGCTGCGCATATCCAGCACATGCAGAAGGCGCTCATGGAGATGAACCTCCAGCTCCATCATGTCGTCTCTGACATCACCGGCGTGACCGGCATGCGGATCATGCGCGCGCTGGTGGCTGGAGAGCGCGACCCGGACATTCTGGCATCCTACCGCGATGTGCGGTGCCATGCTTCCTCCGAGACGATCCGAGCCGCGCTGGTCGGCAACGACCGCGCGGAACATATCTTCGCGCTGGCGCAGTCTCTGGACCTCTATGACGCGTATCGGGCGAAGATCGCGGACTGCGATGCGAGGCTGGAGCAAGCGGTGAGCGCCCTCACAATCCGGTCCGGGAGCACGACGCCACTGCCCAAGCCGCGCTTTCGCCAGAGGCCGGCAGGGGCACCGGCGTTCGATGTGCGAGCCGCGCTGCATGGCGTGCTCGGACTGGACCTGACGCAGATCCATGGCATCGGGCCAAGCCTTGCCCTGAAGCTGGTGGCGGAGTGCGGCACCGATCTGACGGCCTGGCCGAGCGCCAAGCATTTCTCCTCGTGGCTCTGCCTCGTGCCGGGCAACAAGATCTCGGGGGGCAAGCTGCTGTCCTCGCGGACCCGGCTCCACGAGCCGTGCGGCCGCGCTCCTGCGCCTGGCCGCGACGACCGTGGGGCGCAGCGACACCGCTCTCGGCGCGTTCTATCGTCGACTGTCATCTCGTGTCGGCAAGCAGAAGGCCGTGACCGCCACGGCTCGCAAGATCGCTGTTCTGTTCTACAACACCCTCCGGTTCGGCATGGCTTACCGCGATCCCGGCGCCGCGGACTATGGCGAGCGGCACCGAAGCCGCGTCCTCGCCAGCCTCCAGCGCCGCGCCAGGTCGCTCGGCTACCACTTGGCGCCCATGCCCGAACCCGTCGCTGTTTCTTAGGAAGGCGACCGCGTTCTCCGCGCGGGATGCGACATGAAGTTCGCTTTCGTCGCCAAGCACCGGCATGTCTGGCCCGTGGACTGGATCTGCGCCGCCTTGCAGGTCTCCCGCTCAGGCTTCCATGCCTGGTTGAACCGGCCCGCCTGCCCGGTCCATCTATGACGAGAAGCTGAGCGAGGTCATGCGCCAGAGCTTCCAAGCCAGTGATCGGACGTGACGCGCGCCCGGCGCGTCTGGCGGGACGTGCTTGAGGAAGGACTGCCCTGAGGTCTGCATCGGATCGAGCGTCTGATGAAGCTCAATGGCCTGCGGGCACGGCCCCGTCGACGCGGCTTGCCGAAGGACCAAGGGGCGCGCTCCGCTACGGGGTCACTTTTCCATGCCGGTTCACATGCAGCCCCTGCGCCGCGGCACTATCAACTGCCGAGCCTCGAAGTCGTCGACCTGTCCTACGCGGGGCGGCTGAGCCCGTCGCATCCCGCCCATGATGCGATCGCGTCGGCGCAGGTGGGTGATGAACTCCGCCTGGCTCATGAGGGCGATCGTTGGATGCTGTATGATCGGAACAACCGGCCGCTCGGGCGCATGGCCAGATCCTGGCAGCCGCCAGAAGGTACGGTGTTTCTCAAGGGCATGGTCGGTGCTGTCGTTCGCTGGCGGAAGAGCGACAACGACGAGCACTACCAGCAATGGATCAAGCGCGAAGAGTGGGAGACGGTCCTGCCGGAGCTGGAATTTCGCGCTGGTCCGATGTGATCTGCAGCCTGCAGGCCGTCCGGCCCAGAAGATACGATGAAGGCGCTGCAAGCAGCGCCTTTACTGCCCGACTGCAGGACTTGGCTTAGCCCGCCGCGGCGCGCCTCCGCTTGATCTCCGTGACCAGTGCGTCCTGTTGCTCGCTGGTCAGTGCCTTGAGCTTTGCCACCAGCGCGGGACCGTCGATATTCCACTTCTCTGCCAGCCCGTCTTGCAGGCTGTCTTCGACGTTCCAGTCGACATGGCGGTGGAGCTCAGAGGTTTCGAACCAGTGGGACCAGTGCGCGTCCACCACGGCCTTCATTTCGGATTCCGAGAGGCCGACGTCGTTCGGAAAGAAGCCTTCGACCTGGATCTGCTGGTACTGCGCAGGTGCCGACAGGCTGGTAGCGATCGGCTGTTCGGTCTTGGGGTGCTGGTCAGACTGGAAGGTCATGTTTCTGCTCTGTTTTATTGGCTGTTATAGAACGCGATTATCGGCAGCGGTCCCGGATGCATCAACTGCGTCACCTTGCGGACAGGCTTGGTGAGGCTTTCAGGTCACATAATATGATTAAATATTAGGGGCCTGTTTTTGAAACAATGCCCCGATCGGGGATCGCCGATGCCGATTCCATCGGCACCTCCGGCGTCCCCGTTCAGCATCTCCGTACGATGGGGTACTGTAGGGTTAGAGGCTCCACAAAACTCATTGTGGCCTTTGCCGCTGGATATGGCTTGCAGACCGGTTCATTTTCTGCCGTGCAGAACCACGCTGAGCTATAGTCGGAACTCATCGCCCTCGGAGGTGCCCAGGCATGACCGGTCCGAACCTCGTCTATGGGGAAGTCTACGGGTGTCGCCTGAATGTTTTGCCCGGTGTCGGCTCCATGTCACCTTGGTCGAGTTGGCCGGGACGCTCAATCTTTTCAAAGGGTAGCGCCCAGGGTCTTCCAATTTCCCTGTCTCCATTTCTTGCGGGCCGTGGCAGCCGGTTTCCTTTGCTCAGCCTAGCCGGACCACACCGGCGGCCCAGTCTGCCCCTGTTGACGTACCCGATGTTTCCCGGTCATGCTTGTGACATGAGCGCCTGGATCACCTTGCACGTCATACGCTGACGCCCCTCTCGGGGCGCCGCTCGGCGTACGCGATCCACTCCTCTTCAGTTCGAGATCTCGTCCGGCTTACGGCGCCCTTGTGTCCATTCGCGCGATACAAGGAGCTGAACATGAACGACATTCACGACCGCTACGACACCTTCGACCCCGCCACCGTCGATCACTCCATGCGATGGCGCTGGTCCATGCGCCGGGACGACGATGAGCATGCCCGCCTGGATCTCGTCCTCGGAGCGGGAGAGGAGCCAGACAAGACACTCGAGGAGCGTCTAAAAGCGGCCCTAGGGGACGGCTGGGAGCCGGACAGCCGGCGGCATGAGCCTACGGTGCGTCTGCCATACGGCGCCCCCAGCAGTCCGGCACGTGTCCACATTCTCGATGAACTCGAACGCCGTCTCGAGGCCGCGGGGGTGCGTCACGCTTGTTGCGTTCAAGCGTTCCCTACCGGGTGGCTGCACATCGCCATGGTGCTTGTCGATCGCCTGTGCCGCTGGACGGCCGAAGGAGACGAATGCACGCTCGACGACGTCAAGGAAAAGTACGGGACCCTTCGGGTCCACGTTTACGGCTCTGCCCGC
>Ga0098074_1001618_pt1 | contig 11151 bp, 14 predicted proteins | sample 32_taG_FD_75064 | JGI IMG/M metagenome (GOLD analysis project Ga0098074, IMG submission 75064) | Marine viral communities from the Gulf of Mexico - 32_GoM_OMZ_CsCl metaG | ecosystem: Environmental > Aquatic > Marine > Oceanic | place: Atlantic Ocean: Gulf of Mexico | collected 2015-07-12
TACAGAACCTTTTTAAAACAAATAAAATGAAAACACATTATTTAAAAGTTAGGAGTAGGCATCCTAGTCATAACATTTTGCGTAAGCCTAATGTTATACATCCTGAAAGAAAGGGGGTTAAAGTTATGGCCCCTGCTGTAGTTAGATTAGGGTCTACTACAAAAGTTTCTTCTAAGTTAATACAAATCAATACTATAGAAGCAGTTAAAACCTCATCTAATAAATTATTGATGAAAAGGGCTTTTAAAAAAGGGGGTATAAATTCCCCCAAGTATTGGGAAGATAAAAACTCTTTACTTCTTGAAAAGGATATTCCTTTCCCTTTAGTAGCTAAAAAAATATATGGCTCAAGGGGTAATGGTATTGTAAAAATAAAAAATAAAAAAGAGTTGACTGAGTTTTTAACTAATTCTTATAATTCTAGTTATTATTTTGAAAAATATTACAGATATCTTCGAGAGTATAGAATACACGTAAGTGAAATGGGTTGTTTTTACACTTGTAGAAAAATGTTAAAAACAAATACCCCAGAACATTTAAAATTTGTTAGAAATAACAATAATTGTGTATGGTTTTTACAATCTAATCCTAAATTTAATCAACCTAAAAATTGGTCTGAAATAACAGAAGAATGTAGAAGGGCTCTTTTAGCAGTTGGGTTAGATATAGGTGCTTGTGATGTTAGAATATCTGCAACACCTGATGAAGAAGGTAATAACTATTTTAAAATTATAGAAATAAATTCAGCACCAAGTTTTGGGGAAAAAACTGCTGAAAAATATATGGAAATACTCCCCAAAATAGTAAATTTAAAGTATCTAATAAAACAAGTAAAAAAACACGTACCAGATGAGTGAAAATGTATACACTTCAGAACATCTATGTTGTATGTCAAGCTTCATAGATGATTATTCTAGAATATTTCATCTTAAATATTACAAAGAATATAAAATAAAAATTGATGCACAATCAACTAGTAAAGAAGAAGGAACTTTTATGTCAAATGATTTTCCTTATGCAACTATAAGATTTGTTGTTAAAAGAGATAATGAGGAAATTTTTCATGGATGTTATAATATTAGGACATATCCTAATTGTTGTGGAGTTGCTGTTATTTATGGATATTATGACTGTTCTGCTTATAAATTAAAAAGAAGCAAACTAGGAATTAAACTATTTTCTATTTTTAGGGATTTTATTTTAGGGACTATTGCACCTGAAACTTGTTCTGATTTAGGATTTGGTTCTTGTCAATATATTTGCACAGACCATCAAGGGCATATTAAAGATGCTTTAGATAATAGTGATTTTGTATTAATTAATACTTCTTTTGGTAGATTTGATCATAATCAGGAATATGATGAAATCGAATATTTAGAAAATAGAATGATTTACTTATATAATAAAAATTTAATTTTACATAAAAACGATTAAAAATGAATGAAATGTTAATGATGGTGTATGGAACTTTAATGACTGGGTTTCATAATAATATTCTTTTAGAAGAACAAACTCTTCTTGGAGAATGTGAAACAAAAGAAAAATATACAATGTTTGTAAACTCAATTCCTTATGTTTATCCTCATTCGGATACCTCAACTATTAAAGGGGAATTATGGAAAGTAACCGGAAAACAAGCTATTGATAGATTAGATTCTTTAGAAGGACATCCTGATTGGTATAATAGAAGAGAAATAATAATTATTCATAATGGAGAAGAAAAAAAGGCTTGGTTATATTTTATGCCAGATGAAAGTGTAACTTCTTTAACAATAGTAAAAAATGGGGATTACAGATACCCTGAATATTTAAAAAACGAAACATTAATATTAAACAATAAATAAAATGTGTGGTATAGTAGCAGCAACAGGAACACTCAAAGTAAGTGTAGATAAAATTAAATTATTATTAGCTTATAATGAACACAGAGGTAAAGACTCTATTGGTTATTATAATGAAATAGAAGATATCCCTTTTGAAAAAAGAGTGTATAAAAAAATGGGACAAGCTTCAGATGTATTTATTCCTGAACATACTTGGAAAGAAAGTAATTTATTTTTAGGGCATTTAAGAGCAGCAACTAAAGGTGTAGTAAACTTAGAGAATTGTCATCCTTTTAACTATGGAGATATTATAGGATGCCATAACGGCACTTTAACTAACTGGGAACTTTTAAAATTAGAGCATCAATTAGATGATAATATTGAAATGGATAGTAAAATATTCTTTGATTATCTTTCTAAAAATGATGATTATAAAATTTTAGAAGAGTTTTCAGGTGCTGCAAATGTTTTATGGGTAGATAAAAAACAACCTAGAAAATTATTTATTTTTAAACACAAAGAGCGTACTCTATTTCGTGGCCAAATTAACAATGAAGAAGGTAAAATTATGTATATTTCTTCAGTTGAAAAAGGTCTAAAAGCTATTGGTTGTACTAATATTAAAGCATTTAAAGACCAATATTTGTATGAAATAGTTGATGGTTTAATTGTAAAAACTACAAAAATTACATCAAATCCAAGAACTAAGATAAGTGAAGAAAGAAGAAAAGAATTAAAACTTAATACTCCTACTTCTTTATCTGTTGTGAAAGACAATAATTTTGTTAGTGATATAGAACCTGCTGAAATGAAAAGTAATTATATTAGTAATTATCAAGCTGGAGATAAATGGGAAACTATTAAATTTGCAGATGACTCTGAGTTTTATTTCCCTGTAAAATTAGGAGATGCTTTTCATCCTAAAGTAGCACATAGAGAAATAATTTGGCAAGATAGTATTCAAGCATACTTTTATCAAATATATTTAGATAGTGGGGCTTACTATGAAGTAAGACTTGGTATTCCTGATTATCATTTCTGTAAAAATACTGGTGAAAACCTTAAACCTTTATTTGCAGAAGAAGATAATTTAAGTATAGATGTTATAGAGTCAATGATTAGTACAGGAGATCTTATTCAGGAAATTTCAATTGAGTTACAAGGAGCTAAAAAGCAAATAAATGAATTAACTGGAATAAATTCAATTGCTTACCAGCATGTAAATGATATTACTGAAAAAGTAGAGAAAAAATGTGATGAAATAGAAGAAATATTAACATTGATAATTAAAGAAAATGTCGATACAGAAATTGAAGCAAGTTAGATTAATAAATGGAAAATTTGTAAATGAAGATTTAAGTATTTGTATTAACGGTGATTATTTTTATAAGAATGAGAATACTAATAGTAAAAGTGGCTATCCAGAAGCAATTTATTATAGAAAAGAATGGATAGTTAGAACTTCTGATTATGAGATTCCAAATGACAGTAGTGTCTGGTGTAAAAAAGAAGACTTACTTTGTTTAGTAGTTGCTCAGAAAGATTGGAATAGAGGGGGAATAAAATCCCCCTTTAAATTAAAATCTTTTACTTATAAATATTCTGACCATATGTATGATGAACACGGTCAAGATTTTTATCTTTTTAAGCCTTTTAATAAGTATAAAAAATATAAGCAGTGTTATATTCTTAATGAAGAAGTAGGTTTACTTTTAGATTTAGAATGGAGCTTTAAAGAAAATAGGTTAGTTAAAAGTAATAAAGCTTTAAAGAAAATAAATCAGGATTATGTATCAAAAGTATCCCATATTAATCCATATAAAAGAAAATGTTTTTATATTGATAAATCTCGATTAAGTTTTAGAGATAAAATGGAAATCGGGGAAGAGACTTTAACTTATCTTATAAGTGAAGGTCATAAATATACTTTTGGTGTAGAAATAGAAACCTCATCAGGATTTGTGCATCCAGTGGAATATTTTACTAATCTATTAAATATTTCTTGTGATCACGATGGTTCTATAGATGGTGGAGAATATGTAACTAGAGTCTTAAAAGGAGATTCTGGATTTAAACATTTGCATAAAATTCTATCTTTCCTTAGAACTAGGTGTAAAATAAACAATAAATGTGGTATTCACGTACATATAGGCGGTGCCATTTTTAACAAATCTTTTTCTGTATATTCTTATATTTTAGGTGAAAAACTGCAAAATGATTTATTTAGGATGCTTCCTTCAAGTAGGAGACATAATAAATATTGTGCAGATTTACCTGATTTTGAATTAGATGCTTATATTAAAGAATATGGGTATAAGTATGGAATAGATTTGGCATATGAATATTTATATCGTCAATTGAGTAGTGGTTCTGAAATAGGCCCAAACTCAAATAAAAAACACAATCATCCTTATGGAAGATATTGTGGACAGTATCACGATGTAGATTTTGAAACTATACTTAGGTATAAGTGGTTGAATTTAGTTCCTTGCAATTTTAATGTTAGGGGGTTTGACTTTTTTCATGCAAGAAAAGAACTCTCTAAAGCAAGAACTGATTTACCATTTACTATAGAGTTTAGAAATCATTCTGCGAGTTTGAATTATACTAAAATTAAAAACTGGGTATTAATTTGTATGGCCTTTGTTTATTATGTTGAAAACTGTAAAGAAGATATAATATCTAAAAACTTTATTACAGTTGAAGACATTATTAAAAAGGCTTATAATAAAAAAGCAGATTATCTTTTAGAATATGTCAAAAAAAGAAAAGAGCTTTTTAAAGATTTTTCAAATGATACAGAGTTAAATGTAATTACAGAAAACAGTGTTAATATAAATTTTAATCAATTATTATGTGTTTAATAATAGCAAAGAAAAAAGGAGTAGATTTTGATATAGAAACAATTTCAAAAGCAATAAAAACAGGGATAAAAAGAAATAATGATGGAGCAGGATTTGCTGTCAAATATAATACAGGAAAGCATCCTCATCCAATATATATTTCTAAAGGGTATATGAGTATGGAACCCACTCTGTTAATAAATGCTATTAAAGATTGTAAAATTACAAAAGAAGATGAATTAATTGTACACTTGCGTTATAGTACTGCAGGTAAAGATTCAGTTAAAAACTGTCACCCATTTGGTGTTCCTGATAAATATGAAGAAGAGTATATTAATATAAATGATTCATATGTAAATTATCCGGTAGTTGCTCATAATGGTACTTTTTATGATTTTGTAACAAATCAAAATAAGTATTTTAATTCAAAGGAAGAAAAGTCAGATTCTTTAAAATTTGTTGAAGAAATTTTGGTAAAAAGAAATTTATTGCCTATCTTTGTAGACAAAGCAAATAAAGACGATTTTTTCTTTGATTCCTATATTCTAGACAATAAACTAGCATTTCTACTTCCAAAAAAAGAAATGTTTTTAGTAGGGAACTTTATTAAGGAAGATGATGGTATGATGTATTCTAATGAATACTATAAAACCCCATTTAAAAGTTATTCAAACTTAAATTGGGATTCATATTACGCATACTAACCCTTAAATAAAGTCCTAAATGATTTCAGAATATAAAGAAAATATAAAGTGTGACCAAGAGTTTTTGGCAGATGCAATTAATATGGTTGAAGAATATTATTTGTACCCAAAATCTTATGAAGATTTAGCTCATATTATAAGTATTGAGTTTAATTGCAAGTGTAGAACAGAAGATATTACTAAATATTTTAAAAATAGTAATGCAGTGAAAACAAAAAATATTTTTAACCCTAATGTTACTATAGATAATGTTGATATGCATTTTGATTGTATAATTTGCTATGATACTAAAAAAGTATATAACGGGGGTAAATATGTTAATTGTCCTAAATGTAAAAAATGAAAATAGAATTTGATTTAAAAAAAATAAGTGAAATATCACCTAATAATTATTTAATACTTTCTTTAATAAGTATAAACAGGAAAGATTTAGTATCAAATATGTTAGAAATTGATTATTTTACTTATAGCAATTGTCTATTTAAATTATGTGAGAAAGGTTATTTAATTAACACTTCTCCAGTAATTCCAATAGGACAAAAATTGAGTGGAAAGCAATTTGAAATCACAGATGAAGGAATTAAGTTGTTAGATGTTAAATCCTTAAAAGCAGTTAATGTAAGCGAAGCCAAAATAGAAAATTGGATTGACGATTGGAGAAATATTTTTCCAAAAGGCAAAACAAGAAATGGCAATCCTATAAAAGGGAGTAGATTAAATTGTATAAAGAAAATGAATTTGTTTATTAGAACTTATAAATTTTCTAAACAGACTATATTTAAAGCTACTCAAAATTATATTGACGGATTAAAAGGGGATTATGATTTTATTCAAACAGCCCAAAACTTTATTGAAAAAAATAGGACTAGTAATTTAGCTAGTTATTGTGAATTAATTGATAGTGGATATGAAGAAGATATAAAAACAGATAATGTAATGAATATATGACAGAATTTGGTCAATTACTTAGAGAAGTAGATGATGGTATTGAGGGTAAAAGTAAATGGATTCCTATAGGACATAATAAACTAGGAAATCATATAGGAATAGGCCAAAAAATATACACTTTAATTGGTGGGAACTCTGGTACTGGTAAAACTGGTTTTACTGATTGTTCTTTTGTCTTAAATCCTTATAAATGGTATAGGGAAAATAAAAACGAAACAGATATTAAATTTAAAGTAATTTATAGGTCTATGGAGAGATCCAAGAACTTTAAATTGGGTAAATGGGTATGTGCTAAGTTATATGAAGACTATGGAATAATGCTAGATGTTCCCACTTTATTTGGGTGGGGTAGTAAAAAGAATCATATCTCTAAAGAAGTATATGAAGCTATTAAAAGTACTAGAGATTATTTTGATGAAATGATGGATGTTGTTGAAATAATTGATGGAGCTGAAAATCCTACAGGTGTAAGAAACCATTTAATCAAATACGCTTTAAATAATGGAAAATTAATAGAAAAATCTGAATTTGTTAAAGAATACATACCTAATAATCCAAATCTTATTACATTAGTAATTGTTGACCATATTGGTAAACTTAAAAATGAAAGGGGATATTCTAAAAAAGAAAGAATAGATAAAATGTCAGAATATTTAGGGGAAGTTCGAGATAGATATAGGCTAAGTCCTGTAGTAGTTTCACAATTTAATAGAAACCTATCAGACTCTCAAAGAGCAAAAAATAAAGAATTAACTCCTGACCCTGATGATTTTAAAGATACTGGTAATTTATATGAAGATTGCGATGTAGCATTAGCTTTATTTAATCCTTATAAATTAAAAGTATATGACCATATGGGATATGATATTAAACAATTTGTAAATGCTAAAGGGCATAATAGATTTAGGTCTATAACTGCTTTGAAAAATACCTATGGTATTGATGATTTTAGGGTAGGTTATGCCTTTTTAGGTGAAAATGGATTATTTGGAGAATTACCAATAGCTGATCAAATGGAAAATAAAGATTATGAGCGAATTAGAACATTATAATTATATAAAACCTACCCACTATGAATTATGGAGTGGGTGTGAAGCTTTTGATATTTTGAAAAAAGTATTAACAGAGGAAGAGTTTAAAGGGTTTTGCAAAGGAAATATCCTTAAATACCAACTAAGAATTGGTAAAAAGCCCAATGAACCTATTGAAAGAGATAGAAATAAAATTAAAATTTATGAAGAAGAGTTAAAAAAGTATAATAAATATGAGTATAGTATTACCAAAAAAGAAAATCAAAGTAACTAATAAAAATCCAAGAAAGTTTATATTGTATTCTCAACCTAAAATGGGTAAAACAACAGTATTATCTCAATTGGATAATTGTTTAATTATAGATTTAGAGAATGGGAGTGATTTTGTGGATGCGTTAAAGGTAAAAGCTAACAATCTAAAAGAATTTTATGAAATAGGAGAAACTATAAAAGCAGAAAACAAACCTTATAAATATGTAGCTATTGATACAATTACAAGGTTAGAGAAGTGGTGTGAAGACACCGCTAAAAATATGTATAAAAAAACACCTATGGGTAAAAAGTTTGCAGGAGAATCTGTATTAACTTTGCCTAATGGTGCTGGTTATTTATATCTAAGATTGGCATTTGAACAATGGTTAGAATATGCAAGTTCTTTAGCAGAACACGTAATCTACGTTGGTCATCTTAAAAATAAACTTATAGAGAAAAAGGGCAAAGAAGTTAATGCAAAAGACTTGGATTTAACAGGTAAAATTGCATCTATAACCTCAGCCAATGCAGATGCTATAGGTTATTTATACAGAGATTCTGAAAGTAAGCTTAAAATTAATTTTCAAGCACAGGATGAATTAATTGCAGGTAGTAGATGTGAGCATTTAAAAGGCCAAGATATAGAATTTGACTGGTCTAAAATTTATATTGATTAATTTAAAAAAGTAAAATAAAAATGGAATTTTCAACTAAAGGTTTTGAAAGAAAAGAGAGAGTGGGACAATACATTAAGCCAGGAATCGCAGAAATGCAAATAACTAAGTTAGAGTACTTTGAAAGCTCTAATAAGAAAACTCCTGGTATTAGAATGTATTTTGAAGGGCACCCTATGGAAGAATTAAATGGGGAAGGCCAAAAGATGGATTGTGATTTTTGGTTAAGTGAAAAAGCTTGGCCTTATACTCAAGGAAGTCTTTGTGATATTGCAGATGCTTTAGGAGTAAGAGAAGAACTGGATAAAATCAAAGTAAGTGGTGCTGAAGAATATATTGTAGCAATTTCTACTATTTTCGTTGGAAAATTTGCAAGATACCTTGTAAATGGTGAAGAAATTGAAGGTTCTGACGGTAAAGAAAACTGGGTAAAAGCAACTTTACCATTATATCCTAAAGTAGAATCTTTGGATGTAAAAGAAACTAAACTATTCTTTGATGCAAACAAACACATTCAAAGACTTGTAGTGCCAGATGTAGAAGAGATGATTGAAGGAGAAGAAACAAAAGATGATTTGCCATTTTAATATTAATTAAATGATTATGGGGGCATTAATTTGCCCCCTTATTTAATATGTATACTACAAAAGGATATAGCAAACTAACTAAAGAAGAAATTCTTTTAAGAATAACGCCTATTGACATTTTTAATTATTATATAGATAATTTTAAATCAACTTCAAAAAGTTTTTGTAGTGAATTAAGAGTGGATAAAAATCCTTCTTGCAGAATTAAAATCTATAATAATGGAAAAACTATTTATAAAGACTTTGGAAATAAAGCTACTTTTGATTGTTTTTCTTATGTACAAGCTAAATATAATGTTAATTATTTAGAAGCACTAAAAATAATTAATAATGATTTCAATTTAGGCTTAGATGGAGTCCCAAATGTAGCTCCTTCTCCTGTATTATTAGGAATTTCACCTAAAAAGGAAGAAAAAATAGAAGAAAGAACACCTATCCACATTAAAAGAAGAAAGTGGAATAACTATATAGATAAAGAATATTGGGGTTCTTATCATATAACTTGTGAGATATTAAACAAATTTAATGTTTATCCTTGTTCTCATATCTGGATAAAGAAATATATGTTTAAAATAAGTAATAGTAATCCGGCATATGCGTATAAATTAACAAATAACATTTTTAAAATACTATCCCCTTTCTCATCTAAAGAGTTTAAATGGGTTAGTAATACAACTGAATATGATATTCAAGGGTATAATCAATTGCCTGAATTTGGGGATTTACTAGTAATAACAAAATCTTTGAAAGATGTAATGGTTTTATATCTTTTAGGATATACAGCAATAGCCCCTCAAAATGAACAAATAAATATTCCTGATGAAATGATGACTGAGTTAAAAAATAGATTTAAAAAAATTATTCTATTTTATGATGATGATCCAGCAGGAAATATGGGCAGAGAACTTATATGCAGCACTTATAATATTTCTTCAGTAATTTTAAAAGGAGAATCTAAAGATATCTCAGATTATATAAAAAATAATGGGATAGAAAAAACTAAGATTCTGTTAAAAGAACTATTAGAATGAGAAGAAAATTTAAAAAAGGAAAAATAAGAAATGCTACTAAAGTTGTACAAGATGGAATAACTTTTAGAAGTAAATTAGAATTATATACGTATAATAAACTAAAAGAACACAACATTAAATTTGAATACGAATCAACGAAATTTGTTTTAATTGATAAATTTACGTATCCAAAAGATAGCTATGAATCGTATAAAAGTAAAGGAGGTAAAAAGTTTGATAAAAGAAGTAACAGTATAAGGCCTATGTCTTATTTGCCTGATTTTATTAATCAGGATGATAGATGGATAATAGAAGTAAAAGGATTTGCAAATGATGCTTTTCCTTTAAGATGGAAATTATTTAAGTTTATTACTAAAGATAATCCATATACTTTATTTTTACCTTCAAATGCAAAGGAAGTAGATGAAGTAATAAAAATATTAAAAAAAATAAAAAATGAATAGATGCAATACACTAATGATTTTAAAACAAAGGCTTTTAGGATTTTTAGGTTTACAGGTAAATTACTTAAAATTATAAAAGCAATAGAAAACAATAAACATAATCAAGTAAGACTATTACTAGAAGAACTAGTTGATGACCCAAAACTATATACAAATAAATTAAATAGAATGGGTGTAAGATATGAAGTTAAAGACTCTAAAAAATATGCTCACCAAGATAGAGTAGATTTATATAGTGAGTTTATGGAAAATTATACAGTATTTTTAGATAAAAAGAAGAGAAATGAAGTATTTATTAATTGATGGAGATTCTTTAGCTTATATGGCAATGAATAGTGATTCTTTTGAAGACGCAACTCATTATATAGACAATTTAATATATGATATGTTACTTGCTAATAAATGTAAGAAATATTATATATTTCTAAGCCAAAAATCTTTTAGAAGAGATATTTCAACTTTAAAACCATATAAAGGAAATAGGAGAAAACAAGAAAATGTATTTCTTCCTTCCTTATTAAAATATATAGAAGTTGAACATAATGGAGCAAGTGTTTATAAATTAGAAGCGGATGATTTAGTTTCTTACTTTAAAAAGAAAGATCCAGAGAACAGTATTATATGTAGTATGGATAAAGATGTACTTTATCAAAGCCCAGGAAAACATTATAACTATAAAAAGAAAGAATATTCTGTAACTTCAGAAGCAGGAGCAATTTGGTTTTTATGGAAACAAGTGTTAATGGGAGATTCTACAGATAATATAACAGGAGTTCCTGGTATTGGAGAGAAAAAATCAAGTAAAATTTTAGGAA
>Ga0098074_1001622_pt1 | contig 11140 bp, 10 predicted proteins | sample 32_taG_FD_75064 | JGI IMG/M metagenome (GOLD analysis project Ga0098074, IMG submission 75064) | Marine viral communities from the Gulf of Mexico - 32_GoM_OMZ_CsCl metaG | ecosystem: Environmental > Aquatic > Marine > Oceanic | place: Atlantic Ocean: Gulf of Mexico | collected 2015-07-12
GAAGACATATTAAAGACGTATTTCTGCTGCGCATCGGCCTCGATGGCCTGACCAACACCTGCGACAGGTTTACCGATAATGACCGTGCCTTCTTCTGTAATATTAAAGCAGACTTCATCGCCCAGCTGTACAGCCGCGCTATCTACACTGGCTTCACCGTTATTTACAATATCGGCATTTTCTGTAATGTTGACGCTCTCGCTGTTTGCATTGTTGGTCATAGTTGGCTCCTCGGTTGTTTGGCCGTTATTAGCATTGCCTAAATTCTGGCCGAATATTAATCATTTATTTATGGATTGTGCAAGAATTTAACGCATTTTATTCCCACTGTCAACAATTATGTTAATAGAGAAAACATGTCCCCGCATTCACAAATCCCTTGCTTATTAACCCTATTTTTTTCATACTGTTCCTAGGTTTATATACATTCACTTAAAAATACCCTGACTATAGTAATAGAGCAGTCTTCCTAAATTTTTATTAATATCTAAAAGAATAACGCAAAATTAAAAAATGAGTTTCAAATTCGATAGACTAAATGTCCTGATTGTTGAAGATACTGTCCCCATGCGTAAACTGGTAATTTCTGTTCTGGACACATTGGGCGTCGGAACGATCCATACAGCTACGAATGGCGAAAGTGGCTACGACCTGTATTGTAAGGAAAATCCCGACATTATTATTACAGACTGGCATATGATCCCGACCACCGGGATTGAGCTGGTCAACAAAATAAGAAACAGCCCCGATTCCCCGAACAAAATGGTACCCATCATTATGATGACGGGATACAGCGCAATGCCCCGCGTTTCAGAAGCCCGCGATAGCGGCGCGACAGAATTTTTGGTTAAACCCTTCTCGGCCAATGATCTGGCGCGGCGCATAGCATATGTCATCAACAAGCCAAGAGATTTCATTGAAACCCAAGATTTTTTCGGCCCCGATCGCAGACGCAGAACATTAGAGAACTTCAGCGGGTCGTTAAAAAGATCCGAAGACAGATCTAATCCTTAACCCCCCTCCTCGAGTAACCCCTATGAATATGATCGAAATGCAAGAAACCAAAAAGCCGAAAGTTATAAAAGCCAACTACACACTTCAGTCTAAAGTTGGCTCCGGCCCCCTTGATGCCAAGAGAGTAGAACAATGTCAAAAGGTCATAGACAACAACACTGTTGATTTCGCCCCGATGGCCACAGAGATCTTGGACCGTCTGCACAAAGCCATTGAAAATGCCAGAGCTGGCAATATCGAGTTAGAACAGGCCGTACAGGACATGACCCAGCCCGTAATGGAATTAAAGGCCAATGCGGCCATTTTCCGTTATGATCTTATTGGCAATCTGGCCAATGTTATGCTCAGCTTCCTCGAATCTGTCAAAACAATGGATAAGACCGCGATTGAAATTGTGAACGCCCACCACAAAACTTTGAGTGCGATTATCCTGAAAAAAATGCAAGGCGATGGTGGTAAATATGGCAAGCAACTGGAGCAGGAACTCAAAGATGCCTGCTTACGCTACTTCCAGAAAAAGCGTGAAGCCGCCGCCAAAGCTAAAGCAAAAGCAAAAGCCCAACAGGGCGAATAAAAAAAGCGGCCATCGAAAGCCGCTTTTTTTTATGACTTATATATAAGATGTTAGAAACAGAGACGCTTAACGCTCTTAATGTGCGGCAGGCTCTCGATATCCTTGAACAATGCATCTGGAATGGCCTCGTCAAGCGATACCAAACAAATCGCCGTGCTGTCGTCTTTACGGCCCAGACGGAAATCTGCAATGTTGTGCCCTGCATCGGCCAGCGTGGTACCCAGCGCCCCAATCATACCGGGCTGGTCATTGTTGCGGATGAACAGCATGTGGTCGGTCAGCGCGGCCTCAATCGGCACACCTTCGATATTCACAATACGCGGCGCTTTGCCGGTAAAGAGCGTCCCGGTGATATTCCGCACGCGCTTTTCGGTGGTCACAATCAGATTGATCATGGAGCGCCACTCTTTAGGCTTATCATCATAGCTCTGCTTAATCTGAATGCCGCGGCTCTCTGCCACCTGCATCGCATTCACCATATTGACGCTATCCATTTGGGACGCCAACAAATGCGAGATCAGCACAGAGGTAATCGGGTCGGTATTGATATCCGTCACCGTGCCTTCATATTCAATCTCAATCTTCTGGATTGAGCTATCGGTAATTTGTCCGGCAAATTCACCCAGCTGCTCGGCCAGTTTCAAATACGGCTTCAAACGCGGCGCGTCCTCGGCAGAGATAGAAGGCATATTCAGCGCATTGGTAATCGCGCCATTGACCAGATAATCGGCCATTTGCTCGGCTACCTGAATGGCCACATTGAACTGCGCCTCTGACGTTGCCGCGCCCAAATGCGGCGTACAGACCACATTTTCCATACCGAACAGGACATTGTCCTTGGCCGGCTCGACCTCGAACACATCCAGCGCAGCGCCTGCAACCTTGCCGCTTTCCAGTGCTTCTTTCAAATCGGCCTCGTTGACAATACCGCCGCGCGCACAATTGATAATACGGACACCGTCTTTCATCTTGGCAATATTGGCCTTGTTGATCAGGTTCGATGTCTTCTCGTTCTTCGGAACATGAATGGTGATGAAATCGGATTTCGCGAACAACTCGTCCAGCTCGACTTTACGTACGCCCAGATCAATCGCGCGTTCTTCAGTCAGGAACGGGTCAAACGCAATCACGTTCATCTTTAAACCAACGCCGCGTGTTGCCGCGATGCCGCCAATATTCCCGCACCCGATAACGCCGAGCGTCTTATTATAAAGCTCCACGCCCATAAAGCGTTTCTTTTCCCATTTGCCTTCATGGGTCGATTTATTGGCTTCGGGGATTTGGCGCGCGAGGGCAAACATCATCGCAATCGCATGTTCGGCGGTGGTGATGGAATTGCCGAACGGCGTATTCATGACAATCACGCCCTTATCGGTGGCCACAGGGATATCCACGTTATCCACGCCAATACCGGCGCGGCCGATAACTTTCAGACGGGTGGCCTTCTCAAGCACCTCGGCGGTAACGGTGGTGGCCGAGCGGATCGCAAGGCCATCATATTGGTCTATAATTTTGAGTAATTCTTCGGCAGAGGTTCCCGGTTTATAATCAACGGCGCAGCCGCCTTTTTCGAAAATTTCTACTGCTTGGGGGTCCAGCTCATCACTGACGAGCACCCGTGGTTGGGTCGATGTTTGTGCCATTATTTTAACTCCTATTTTTGTCTTGTTTAGGCAAACAGGCTTATAGAAGTAATCCTAATTGTGCAGCGTGTCAAAGGGATTATAATAAACGCGGGTTCAAATTTTTTATTCTTGCGCAATTTATAGTACACTGGAATAAAGCGTAAAACTTGACAAATTATCGTTTACATAATATATTTTTCGCTACTTACTAGCAGGATATTAAAGAAATGAGCGTTGGATTAATCAAACATTGGGTAGACGTAGCCTCGGATCAGGGACAGCGGTTGATAGAAAACCCTGACGCAAGTTTTGCATTATATGACCCCGCCGATCACCCTACATTTGCGCCGCGCGAATGGAACGCAAGAACGGGCACTAACTGTTATGCCTATGCAATGCAGGCTCCCGCCGAGATTATGTTCCCCGGCTTTGTCCATAAAGGAAAAGATGCTGAAAAATATCGTCTGGCGGACATCTATAACAGTGCCTTCGCGGCGTCCCCATCAGTGTCAATGAGCGATTTTAAGGGCGCTGTTTACCGGGGCATGGAAAGAGATGGCCTGATGCAAGCCGATCCGGATGCGCTTTATAAAGAAGACCACTACCTCATTGCCCTGTGTTTTTCCGAGATCGAATCTCATAACATAAAGGATTTCCATTTTCTGGTATTAAATTCCAATGGTTTATGGTCGGAAATTAACGGTGCCGGTGGCCATGTGGGGTGGACAGATCTGCACGATGAATCTATCGCCAATCCCGCAACGGCGAAATTTGCCCACACCATGAATTTTGATTCTCTATATCATGTGCCCAAAGGCGGCGCCGCCTCTTTGCGAGAACAACGCCTATCAGATGCTACGCAGCAGCACTCTTACGCTCTTCTTCGCCCTTAGCCGTCGCATACGCCCAATCCAGCCAAGGCATCAGTGCCTCGACATCGCTGCCCTGCACGGTGGCGCCGCACCAGATGCGCAAGCCCGCAGGGGCATCACGGTAACCAGCGATATCATAGGCCGCGCCCTCGGCGTCCAGCAATTTCGTCATCGACTTGATAAAGCCTTCCTGATCTTCCAGATTGCTGAACCATGGGTCAGACACGCGCAAACATACAGACGTACGGGAGCGCATTTCGGGCTTTTCAGCTAAAAACTCGGCCCAATCTGTACGGGCAACCCAATTCTCGATCACTTTGAAATTCTCTTCACTGCGCGCAATCGTGGTTTTTACGCCGCCGATATTCTCCACCCAGTTCAGCGCATCAAGGCAATCTTCCACGGCCAGCATGGACGGTGTATTAATCGTTGCGCCTTCAAAAATAGAGGCATTCAGCTTCCCGCCTTTGGTCATGCGGAAAATCTTGGGCATCGGCCATTTGGGCGTATAATTCTCCAAACGCTCCACAGCGCGCGGGGACAGCACTAACATGCCGTGCGCGGCTTCACCGCCCAATACCTTCTGCCAGCTCCATGTCACCACATCCAGCTTGTCCCATGGCATATCATAGGCAAAGACCGCCGAGGTCGCATCACAAAGTGTCAAACCTTCACGGTCGCTACTGATCCAATCGCCATTAGGAACGCGTACGCCGCTGGTGGTGCCGTTCCAGACGAAAACGCAATCGCGCGCCGGATCGGCCATATTCAAATCGGGCATATCGCCATATTCGGACTGATAGGATTTCACATCATCCAGTTTCAACTGGCTGGTGATGTCCTTGAGCCAATCACCGGAGAAGCTTTCCCACGCGAAAACATCAACGCCGCGCGCCCCCAGCAGCGACCACATCGCCATCTCAAACGCGCCAGTATCCGAGCCCGGAACAATTCCCACCATATAATCATCAGGAATGCCCAGCAATTTCTTTTGCTTCTCGATCGTATCTTTCAACTTGGCCTTGAGCGGGCCTGCGCGGTGCGAACGTCCCAAACTGGCATGGCTTAGATTTTCAAGGCTCCAACCCGGGCGCTTTGCACAAGGGCCGGAGGAAAAACACGGGTTTTTTGGTTTGGTTGAAGGCTTGCTCATATCTTGTCTCTGATCCTGATCTCTATTCTCATCGTAAATGTCATATAATAAAAGGGTTTATTAAACCGAAATTCGCTGCCACAATAGGCCAGAGTGATTTTGTTTTCAACAAAGACTTTTACATTTGTCGCAAAAATTTCGGAGGCCTCAAAATGGGCGGATTTATTACAGTTTTCATCCTTATACTCTTCATCGGATATCTTTTCACCTGCCTGTTTACCGTCCCGCAACGCCGCGAGGCGCTTATCACGTTTTTTGGCCGTCACGTTCGCACGGAGGTTAACCCGGGTCTACGCGTGAAATGGCCGTGGCCGTTCAATATCGTGGCCGCCCGCATCCCCACCGATCTGCGCCAAGTCAATGAAATGCTGGACACCAAAACAATTGATGATCTCTTCGTCAGCCTGCCTATTACCATCCAGTATGAAATCACCGATACCGGCGTATTCTATTTCGACACCAATGAACCCGTCAAACAAATGAGCATCATCGTCAGTGCCTCGGTCCGGAAATACACTTCCGCCAAGGAATTTCAGGATCTATATAACGAACGCGATGAAATTTCCAACGCCGTAATTGCCGATGTAAAGAAACAAATCTTAGAGTACGGCATCAATATACGCCGCATCGTGGTCGATGAGCCCACCGCACCAAGGGAAGTGCAGGATTCCTACAACCGCGTCCGCGCCTCCGAGCGTGAAAAAGACGCCGCCCAGAACGAAGCCGCCGCCGATTACATCCGCCGCGTCAAAGCAGCTGAGGCCGATAAAGAGCGCAACATCCTGATCGGGGAAGGCGTCGCGGGCTTCCGCCAGTCCATCGCCCAAGGTTATGCCGAGATCCGCCGCCAGCTCGTCAAAGACGGTGTCGATATCATCGTTGCCGACCGTTTCATGGAAGAAGCCATGCGCCTTGATACCATTCGCGATGTCGGGGATAAGGGCAATATGGTCATAGTCATGCCGGGCAATCAGAATGACCACGCCATGAGCACCCTGCTGACGGCTCAACCAATCTTGGAGAAAATCAACGAGAACCGTGAAAAGGCAAAAAATAAAGCTTAAGCGCATAATTTGTTAAGATTTTCGCGTTAATCTGGTAAGTATACCGACAATGTAAAGCCGCATATTGCAAAATCACCAAGCCGGAGCACCTCATGAGCTATGTTCTCACGCTCGTCGCCTCAAGCGAGCGCAAACCGATCACGAAATCCCATATCAAGGAAATTGGTAAGATTATCGATTTCTATAATCTGAGCTACACCGCCCAGCCCGTTTGGCTCGCGCCCAGCCGCGCCGTTGATCTTGGGGTTTCGGACAAACCGCAGCGCGCCCTAATCGCCCATCTCCACGAATTTTTGGCCGATTTTGAAATCGACCTGTTTTGCAATGCCATTGAACGCCGCCGCAAAAAATTACTGCTGGCCGATATGGACTCCACCATCGTGTCGAGTGAAACTCTGGATGAGCTTGCCGAGTTTGCAGGGATCAAAGACAAAGTCGCCGAGATTACCCAGCGCGCGATGGAAGGTCTGCTGGACTTTCACTCCGCCCTGCGGGAGCGGGTTGGCCTGCTCAAAGGTTTGAGCGCCGATAAGCTGCAGGAAACACTGGACGCCACCGAAATTAACCCGGGCGCGCGCACATTGGTCAGTGTCATGAAAGCCCACGGAGCAACTTGCATTCTGGTATCAGGCGGATTTACATTTTTCACTGACGCGATCGCCAAAGAACTCTGCTTTAATCACAATTTCGGCAATACGCTGGAAATTGCGGACGGCACCCTCACAGGAAAAGTCGGCGAGCCCATTCAGGATAAACATTCGAAACTGGAATGCTTCAACCGCTTTGTAACCGAGCTGGGCATCCTGCCGCAAGATGTTATCACCATTGGTGATGGCGCCAACGACTTGCCTATGCTCAAGGCCGCTGGCCTTGGTATCGGCTATTACGCCAAACAAACCGTAAAGGACGAGATGTGCAACCTCATCCAATACGGTGATCTAACGGCCGTGCTCTATGCCCAGGGCTATACCGCGCAACAAATCGGCAACGTTTAGAATATATTTTCCATAGCCATTAAATATTGTCTTAACCCTCTGTCCTTATACTGAAAAAGAGGATATAGTTGATTTGTGGTTTTCTGCCGCGTTCTTCTTTTTGTTTCAAATTATAATTTTCAAGGTTTTTCTATCATGACCGATCAATGGCAATATCTGGTAACCAATTCAGAGCTAGAAGATCTGATTACCTCTTACTGTAATGATTTCACCGCCAATGCGCGGGCTGGCCGCTATGGCCCTATCACCGGCCGTGATCGCGAAGTCGACGAGACCATTTTGATCTTGCTGCAGAAAGGCCGTAAAAACGCCGTTCTTCTGGCTCCTGCCGGGGTGGGTAAAACTGCGATGGTTGTGGCGCTGGCGCAAAAAGTTGTTGCCGATGAAGTGCCGGAATATTTGAAAAATTGCCGCCTGCTGGAAGTTGATCTGGCACGTATGGCCGCCGGTACATCTGGCCCCGCTGAATTTCAGGAGCGCTTTATTCCGCTTTGTAAGGGCGTTGCCGAGCGGTACTACAACCCCGATAATCCGCGCATTATTCTATTCCTCGACGAAATTCACCAGATTATGCCCAATTGCGAAGGCTCATCCTACCGAGGTCTATCCGATGTGATGAAACCCTATCTAACGGCAGGGGATTTAATGGTCATCGGCGCGACCACGCTGGACGAATTCCGCATGTATGTGGCCACTGACCCCGCGCTTGATCGTCGTTTTCAGAAGGTTTTCCTGAATGTCCCGAATATCGTGGAAACATATCGGATCATGAAATCCCTGCGTCCCGGCTTTGAAAAGCACCACGGCGTTACCATTTCCAATATCCTGCTTATGCTCATCGTTCATATGACCGAAGAACATATGCGCAAAAGAAATCAGCCTGATAAATCTATTATTACAATGGACTCGGCCATGGCCTACCACGTCAAAACGCATGGCAAGAACACAGAATGCGATATCAATTCGGTCTATTACATGGTTGGCCGTGAAACAGGTTTGAATAAACAGGCGCTACATGACGAGAAAAAATTCCAGCGTATCGTCAAACAAGTGATGCAGGTCGAAGGCGAAGAAGATATTTATTATATCTAGGGCTCTAAAGCTCCAAAGTATTGGTGGTTAAATCCATTTCGTATTCGACAATCCGCGTACCTTCAATGCGTTTAAAGATCGCGGTTAAATCAAACCCCATTTTGCGATAGAAATTATTAGGAATCGGATCATCACGCAGCGTTTTGACCGTTAAATGTCGGTATTCTTGCGCCGCCATATTGTTCACTGCCTGACGAAATAAGGCACATCCAATACCTTGCCCCCAACTGGCAGGATCAACATACAGAGAGTGAATTTCACCAGAAGCAGGGTTTTTGCGGTTCGGGCCGTACTGGATATAGCCGGCTAAATCTTTACCGTTATCAGCATTTATACCTAAAAACACATCGCCGCCTTTAGAGCCGGGTAATTTTTCCAACTCCCTTTTCCAACGGTTCATGTTAATTGATATATGGCTATCTACATCATAATTTATCTGTTCCGGTCTTGGACTACGCCTGTCAGCCTCTAAATAGGACGTGACATTGACCCGCGCCACCTCGAAACAATCATTGATGTCTAATATCCGAACGCGCTCTACTAATTCTTGTTGTTCCATGCGTTTACCATAACAAATAAAATGCAGAAATTCAACTATTTTACGGCCTTAAAGACCTTATACCCGCCGCCGGTATAAACCGTCTCGATGCTCCAGAACTCGTCATGCAAGACCCGCTCATAGGGGAGCTGGTTATTGGCCACCATCCAGAGCGCGCCCTTGCGGCGGAGCGCTCTATGCGCCGATTTGATAAAGGCGATCCCGATATCACTATCGGTTTTCTTGCCCTCGTGAAAGGGCGGGTTCATGACAATCCAGTCATAACAATTTGATAAATCCGCATGCTGGACGGTTAAATCCAGCCAGCGCCCTTGCGTCTTGACCTCAAAATCCGCGATATTTTTCTCGCAAAGCGCCACAGCCCGCGCATCGGCGTCAATGAACTCAAGGCTCTTGGCCTTTTTATTCTTCGCCAGCACCGCGCGCGATAAATACCCGTATCCACAGCCAAAATCTGCGCCGTGCCCTTTTAAATCACTCGGCAATTCCTCCGCCAATATGGCCGAGCCCTTATCAATTTTATCCCAGCCATACACACCGGGGCGGGAGAGAAACCCGCCTTCAATTTCACGCTCGCTATCCTGCGCCAGCCACTCATTGACGACATCTTGCGCCAAAGCATCTTTGCGCGCCCAGCAAACACGCGCTTTATTTTTCGAAGCTTCGGCAATCCCATCAAACCCCAGCGCTAGGAGCATTTTCTTCAAACGGCCCGCGCCCTCTTTATTGCCCGCCGCCACAACCAGCGTGCCACCAACCTTTAATGCATCCGCCGCGCGCGCTATATAAATCTCGCTCTCCAGCCTGCTTTTGGTGCCGATCACCAGCGCCAGATCACATGACCCGCTGGCGATGTCACCGCTATATATTGAAAACCCACGCTTCTCCAGCGCATCGGCATAAGGCTTGAACCACTGCACAGGGCTCAACTGAGACCCGCTGAACCCGTCCAGATCACTGGAGGGGATAGCGTTCATGAAAAGAAGAGTATCGGCCGGAGCAGAAAGCTGGCCACTGGTAAAAGGATAAAATAGAGTTTCGCATGCAGGTGTCATAGCCCCGCATCATAAACGAGCGGGGCAAAATGCAAAGCCTTAAATCACGATTGGCTGATCGGCAATCAGATTGCCATTTTGCACCAACATATCAAGGCCATCTGTAATCGCCACGCCTTCGAACACAGCAACGGTCTGGAAATCACCGCCCTGACCATCACTATCGACGCGCAAGGTCGTATCACCATTTTGATCCACAACAAGCTCCATGAAATCAGCCAGATCATCACTGCCCGCATCATACCCATCCAGAATACCTGAAATATCAAGCCTATCGCCTTCCGCAATTGAAAAATCCTGAACAGTGTCAACGCCGTCCAGGCTATCGAATACAAATGTATCCGCGCCGCTACCGCCATTTAGCGTATCATTACCCGCGCCGCCGATCAGGATATCGTCCCCGCCTTCGCCGTACAGGACATCATTCCCTTCGCCGCCATCCAGCACGTCATTGCCTTGCTCACTGGTGTCGATATAGTTTGTGTTCACGTTGAGCTCGAACAAAACATCTTCGTAATCGGCATCACCCAGATTTTTCAAATCCTCGAACCCGATCATCAGCGCATCACTGTTATCCGCGCTCTCAAGACCCGAAACCGTGTGGACTTTGCCATCTGCATTCAAATCGGCATCCGCGCCGCGCTCGGTTGTGTGATACACATTTCCCTTTAACACTGTTTGCGCTGCCCCATCATCATAAACGACCGAAATATCACTGCCGTTATCATAAATCGTGGCCGCACGCTCGCCTGCGCCGCCCAAATCATAGACGAAGCGGATATTGCCGACTTCGCTCGTATCAAGGCCGTTATACCCGCCATTTGTGCGGTCACCATCACCGATAATAAAGAACCCGAAATCGCCGCCATTTTCGCCGCCCGGAATATCAATCTGGTGCGCAGTATTATACCCCGCATCCTTGACATTCTCCCAGAGCAGGCTTGCCATTTGAATTGTGCCGTCCGCCGCAATGCTATAAATACCCAGCGAATTGTTATATCCAGCATGGCCTTTTTGGAAGGTAATCGTGGCGCTGGCATCAAAATCAACGTTCAGATTCGGGTCCTTGATCCCGAGTGACGCTTCACCGGACGGATCAAGATCATTGATATTTTTACGCTCCTGCAATTCAGGGAA
>Ga0098074_1001623_pt1 | contig 11139 bp, 17 predicted proteins | sample 32_taG_FD_75064 | JGI IMG/M metagenome (GOLD analysis project Ga0098074, IMG submission 75064) | Marine viral communities from the Gulf of Mexico - 32_GoM_OMZ_CsCl metaG | ecosystem: Environmental > Aquatic > Marine > Oceanic | place: Atlantic Ocean: Gulf of Mexico | collected 2015-07-12
CACAAAGCAAAGCGTCGTTAATCCCGCTGACGCCAATCGTCAGTTTTTTCTTGGCTAAACCACTGAGCAATATCATCAGGGCCACTAAATGTGGTCCGATGGTTTGCTGGATCTGGATCCCCTAGATCTAGTGCGTTCATAAAACTGTCCAATCCTTCTTTATTCATTTCAGGATTAGATGCTTTTCTTCGTGCTTTACGCAGCATTTCACTAGCAGTGGTGTTTGCCTTTGCTAATTTTTCGGCCCATATCATATCTGATAAATCTACTTCAGCATTCTTGGCGATACGCCCACAGATAAATTCCAGGCGCAGACGGTATTTAGTTGAAAGCATTACTCACTACTCAATCAAAAAGGCATTGCATCATCTTCGTCGTCTTCGCCAAAGAGATCTTCATGGCTCATCATCGACAAAGCAAGTTGTGCCAATTCAATATCAGTAGGGATATCAAATTCAAGTTCAATCTCTTCGGATTGAAGCATGTCTTTGATTGCTTGGATTTCAAGCAATCGCTGGTGATAAAGATTTAAGAGAGCCGCTTCTAATTGCTCCCATGTCATCTCTTTTGCTGCAATCTCCGCTTTACGCATGGCCAGCTGGAGATGTAAAGGTAAATCAAACTCCTTTGTAGCTTCTAAATCACCCATGCCATTTTCTAGTGCTTTTGTTATTTTAATCCAATGACTTAAAAATTGTCTTCAATTCATCGGTAGAAAATTCTTGATAGATTGAATCGTTCTCTAAATCAAAGTTGTTAGCAAATTCTGACAGTACATAAGGTGATATGTTTGTTTCCAGTGTACGGATTGCACGTACCTCATGTGGTGCTGCACTGTAGTTACGAAAAGCTTTTAGTAAAATTTCGGTAGAACTCCAGGCATTTGCGTTGATATTATTCATAAAAAGGCTAGCTTCTTTTCGACGCCTTTCAACAAGACCGCCAATGACTTGATGCTGGTTGTTATAAACCCATTGATTCATAGATTCAGCAGCACCTACATATTCTTCTCGTTCAATAAAATCAATAATATTGCTATATAAAAAACTTTCCCATCCTACAGAATGAACAAAAGAAATTAAAGCTTGCTCCATGTCCCCATCAAGACCGATGTTAAGGGCCTTTAATTCGTGGGCAATAACGTTAACTTCTTTTAGTAGGTACTCTAATGCCTTCTTTTTGGTACACAGATGGCCCTGCTTGACGGCAGAACCATCTGGATAGAACTGAGTACCATAACCAAGGGTATAAGGCTCTGAGCCGGTCTCAGGATCCGGATATGCTTTTTCATTAAAACCCTCAAAGGTTTTAATAATATTCAAAGCATTTTTATAGGGATACATTAAACCGACTGCATATCCTTACACTATATATTATTTTCCTTGTCCACGGTATTTTTTACGTCCGTGATTGGCTTTTGAATGCTTACCCGAACCCTGGCGAGTTTTCTTCGGCTTCCCAATAACGTAGCCACCGCCTTTTTTCATAGATCTAAAGATGCTTCACACAGAATACTAAACAAGAATGTCTTCATCTGCTGCAGATTGACTTGTTCTTGTGCAGGTCGAGCTGGAGATCCAGGCCAATGTTGAATAGCATCACAGACTGCTGTGTATAAAATACGACAATCTTCTACTGACATCTCCATTTCAACGTTGACCATTATCCGTAAAAGTCGGGAATGTCTTGCAATGTAGCAATGTCGTCAATTCCTAAATTATTTGATGTAAATAACAACGAGTATATATTAGGATCTAACGCCAGTTGCGCACCAAATGCACTACCAATATCTTGCCCTTCTCTCAACTGAGCTTGAAATAACGGGTTCCAAGGTCTTGTGATGAATGGATTGTTTTTAATTTCTGCTTCTCCAGATCGCATCGCCCCTGCCTGGTAACGCTTTGCAGCATTCATTGTTTTAGCAAATTGTCTACGGTTTTGCGGCGTTAAAAGTCTTGGATCCATTTTATTTTAGTTGGATACTGCTTGCAAGATAATTTGTTTAATATCGTCTGAATAACTTGATTGCATTAACTCTTCAGTTCTAAACGGGTATTGAAAATCTAAAAAAGCGCGTTGCAAACTAGAGTTGTTCGTGCTCAAAGCCAATTGATGCATCTTTTGTTGATTGGGAAAATGTTCAGGTGTATATCCTGGCTCCATAGAAAACTTGGGCTGCAAGGATGTGTGCAGTGGCAAACCGTCTATTGTTTGCATGTGTTTACCTGCTAACTGCATCACCACTTCACAGTACCTCGTTTTCTTCTATTGTTGGATTGTTCTTTATGCGTTGCCCAGCGTACGTTCCCTGGTTCGTAATGGCCTAAGTTGTCAATACGATCAAGTGATTTACCTTCAGGGCGTGGCCCAAGTTCATCAAAGAACTGGTCAAAAGAAGTATATTTAAATTCTACTTTAGTGTAATAACCACCATGACCGGTACGGCATCGCTGCATAGCTCTGTAATAGCTTTTCCAAGCTCCAGCTTTGACTGGATCATGTTTAGCAGAAGGGTTTTTAATTTCTAATTTTCTTCCTTGAAATGCACACGAACGACATTCCCATTCTTTTCCTTTCCTGTTGTATTGATCAATTCGTATTTTTCCTTCTGTACCACAAGAAACACAGTTTACGTCAACATAGTTCCAGTGTTTGGAAGGCATTGAAGAATAGCATCTCCGATAATCATACCACTTAAGATCATCCACTTCACCTTATGGGACCAATAACGTGCTGACATTTTGCTAGGGTTTTTATCTTGAGCGTTATGTCGTGCGTAATATGAACGCTTACGTGCTTTCTCTTTTTCTGTCTTCGGGTTTTTCCCAGCGCCTTTTACGCCCTGTTGTCCGAAACGAATTAACTTCTCTTTACCACCTTCTTTCGCCAAAACCATGTGAGATTTTGTTGGATGATCTGGAGTCCTTACTGGCTTGTTGGGTTTCAACCGATCTTTTGCTTTTTTAGCTGCACTAGCAGCTTTCTTATGCTGAGACATTATTAGAAATAATTAAAGGAACCAAAGCTACCTAAATCCTGCATGCCACTGTATTTATTAGTATAATCGTCATATTCTTTTTCTTGATCTCCAAAGATATCAAAATAACTACTGCTTTTATCTTTGGAAGAAGATCTTACTGCTTTATCTCCGAACATATCTTCTGGTTCATCTCCTAAAGCACCACCAAGAGTACCGAGAGCTGAGAAAGGATCACTTAGGTCCATATCACCAAAACCAGTGCCACCACCCAAGGCATCGGTAAGCATATCCATTTCTTCTGGATTTGCATCAGGCATGAACTCTTCGAAGAATTCTTCTTGTGTTCCTTCATATCCACTATTTGCAAACATTGTATATAACGCATTAGCATCATCAGGTTTCGCATTTTTATCGTAATCTTCTTTACGTTCGATATAACTAACACCAATTAATTTCTGTGAAGGTTTCTTTTTCTTTTCGTTATAGTATTTAATTTTTGCGCGAATTTCATCTGCTCCTGTTGTCTGCAAGCCAGCAACAATTTGTTCTCTAATATCATCAACACCTAAAGAACTGTCAATACCAAGATCTTCTAAAGCTTCTTGATATTCTTCTGTACCTACATTGTAATCACCTAATAAATCATCTGCATATTTTTCTGGTGACACAAACTCCATAAAAGGTTTATTACCAAACTTGAGATCAGTTTCAGCCACCTTGGGCATGATCTCTTCATTAATGAAATCAGTAATGTCTTGTTCACTAATTAAATCTTTTGCCCCATCAAACTTTTTCTTATGTCCAACAGCGTTGTAGTGTAACTTGGCAAACTGATCTTTATTATTAATGTCATAGCCATATTGGAGAGCTAGTTCACTCCAGCTTTTACCTCCCAGTAATTTGCGTGCTTTATCAGGTTTATCTTTTGCTGCTTCCCAATGCTTGTTAAATTTATCTTTTTGTTCTAAATATTCAGCTGCTTTGGAATTACTTAAACCTTTATAAGTTTCCCCATCTTCATTTAAAGTATATTTACTTAAAGGATCAGCATAAAAAGATGAATCAAAACCAACTTTTTTATTTTTTAAATCTTGATAAAACTTAGCTGTTTTTTTAGCTACTAGATCTTTATATGAATTAAGTGTAGTTTCTGTTTGAAGAATGTTTTCTTCATCTTGTTTAACATCTATATAGTTAATAAACTCATCAATAGATCTTGAATAATCAAAACGAGGTTTAATATAATCTTTTACAAAATCATCCATGAATTTTTTTTCTAATTCATATGTCGCTTGAGCTTCAGATGTTCCCTGAATCTCTTTCATGTCTTCATATCGTTTACTTAAAGTCTCATCAAACCATTTCTGCCAGTTGTATTGAGCCCCCTGGAGAAATCCCAGACCAGCCATATTGGTGATTTGATCTTCTAAATCTCCACCTGTTAATTGTTCTGAACCAATGCCAGCCATTCCAGCTGCACTACCAAGTTCACCCAGGATGGAATTAGATAAATTTCCACCCATATTTGCAATCTCACCAAAGCCATCAAGGCTTTTATACATATCAAATTCAGCTTCTTTAGCTTTCTGTTCTTTTAACTTATTCACTGTGGTAGTTAAAAGATCCGCAGCTAATCCACGGAAAGCATCTTGCTGACCTACCTTTGCGCTTAGAAAATTCTTATCAACTTGTGATGCAAGATAACTAGCACCACTAAAGTTGATATTATCTCCTTCTTCGTTAAGACCTAATAAGTTTCTTCTTATCTGTTGCTTTTCTGCATCAGATAAACTATTAAAACTTTCAGAATAATTTTTGGTAAGGTCTTGTACGGCCATTATGCTGCTTCGAGTTCTAGCTCTGGGCTATCAGATATAAATTCTATTTTATCTCCTTTCGTCCATTCAATAATTCTTTCGAGGTTTTTTTCGCAGAAAAAAGCCTGTTTACGAAACCATTCTTCCATATCTTCTGAACCTTTATGCCCATTACACGATAGGCAAGCAGGTACCAAATTAAACCAACAATTACTGCCAGACTTAAACTTTGGAACAATGTGATCCAAACTAGTAGCATGATCACCGCAGTAAGCACATTTATGGTCCCAGGAATTATAAATACAGTCTCTAAATCTTCTTTTGGCTAATCGTGGAGTTAGTTCAATGAGCAGGACGAGAGGTTCGTTCTCTGTTCTGAACATGTTTTGCTAGCCGTTATCTTATTTTATTTCTACTAAACCTCACAAAACTTTACACACCTTTAGGTAAGGTTAAATCGGTTGACACAAATTTATTCGGGTCTATGTTGAATATGTAGCTGTATGCATCTTATGCAAGCACTCTCTAAGAACTGGGCACCTGTCCACAAAGCTGAAAGGATTCTTGAAATCCCTCGCCAGGACTTGCATCGCATGCGTGACAATGGCACGTTTAAACTTGGCAAGCATTATGGCGCAGGACCACTGACCCGGTCAAGGGACACATACTACTGGAATATTCCATTAGTCAAGAGTCGCTTGTCAGAGCTTCAAAAAGAAACCGTTATGCCGTTAGCATCGACTTCTGAGAGCTTTGACAATCGTCTGAGCGCTTAAGAGGAGTGTAGTAAACTTTACGCACCTTATGAGCTAATAACAAACCTTTGATGGTAAGGCTGACATTGCCATAACCACAGGTTTTTCCAAGGCTTGAGTGTAAAGCAGACCAGCGGCTCTTCAAATTGGAGGGCTGCTTTTCTTTGAGTTGAAACAAGAAAACCCACTGTGGATGTAGTGGGCGCAACGGACGTTTCTTTGATTTAATGTTGATACTGTGGTCGTCATTCCAGGTAAACCCTTTTAATTCTAAGGGGGTTTTACCATAGGTCGCGACCATTGCTAGAAGCCAACCGACATCTTCCATGTCGGTTTTGGTCTTCAAAGAAAAAATTTCATCAACAATACGGGCGTCCGTTGGGAGATGCATGTGCAACATGGTACGGATTTAGTAACAAGGAAACTATAGACACTGGAGAGACCTTTATGAACCGTTTAATTTTAATATCAAGTTTTCTTATTAAAACTTGATGAATATATTATAAAGGATTAAGTGATGTCAAGTCAAATTAATACTCAATACCAGGACCGAAGTTCCAATCTTTAACAACGTAATTATCTTGTTTGGTAGGTGACATAGGCATTTCACCTGATGCAACATTATAAACATTACCCATACTATCCACCATAAAGAAGTTTTGTGTAATAATAAATTCTTGTGGGATGTTAATTAGTTTCTGTAACATCACACTCATCATTGGTGACTGCACATTAAATGGAGGTGTGTCTTGATAACCTAAGCCATAGTAAGCAAGGCGCTCAAATGCTTTACGTTGTGATTTTTCTGTATCAGTAACAATTTTATATTCCCATTCACTCATTAAACCATCTTCTACAGGGAAATCAGAAGGTTCATTGGGAAACTCACCATCTGCATATTTCATCGCATAGATATGTTTACAATAACGATATTGATCTAACGTGTATGTCCAAACGTCTCCAATCTCTGTAATATCTAAACCACTTTGTTTGTAATCCCTATAGTTAGGCATACCTTCTGCTACGCCACTCGGGTTTCTTTCATTACCAAAACCCCTGGTATATACCGTACCAAGGTCTGTATAAACACCCGGCTTATCTCGATATAAAGTCTTTGGATCTTCTAAAGGTTTACCAGACTCGCTTAATGTAATACCACGGATTGAATAGCGTCCTTGTTCACCACTGGGATAGATAATTGTCATTAAACGATTATCTAAAACATCGGCCGTAATCTGTTGTTGCGCAGCATTTAATACAATGCCACGTTGCGTCATTTCTTCTGTACGACCTGGCTTGATTGTTGAAACTTTTGAACGTGGAAATTTTGGTTTGTTGTATAAACCTAAAGAAGAAAGATACGCGTAATTACGTCGCGTAAAATCTTGACACGTACAGGCATACCTCGCACCTGTTTGAAGAAACCGACCAGGGTGAAAAGGAATACGTGAAGGTGTAACTAAGACACCAGAATCAATAGTTGCTTGTACAGAACCTAGTTTTTCGATTTTGAGAATGCCCTGGTTTTGATCAACATCAGCAAGTACAGCTTGTACAAAGCCATAGCGTTTTCCAGTAGCTGGGTCAATCGTGTCTTGGTCAATCGGGTCACCACTAACGGTTAGTATCTTGTCTTCTAAGATATCGCCATTAATTGGTTTAATTCCTTGACCAGGGGAAAATTCAACAAATAAAGGAGGTGGTAATGGGCCGCTAACACCTGAGATGGTGACCGCACTGTATGTGCCACTTAGCTGAATGTACCAATAGTTTGTATTGTCTTGTCCACTGCCAAGGAAAGGAGTGTCAAAAGGACACTCTCCAGAAACAGCTAAACGTGTGCCTTGTTGATCAAAAAGACGATCTGTACGCAAGTTACCAGGATTAATACGTCCTGACCAATGCATTCCATATTCTTTGTTATCAGTTAAGAAACCTTGAAGACTGCCTGATACAAAAGGTGCTCGTCCACTACCAACAATGGGAATAACAAAACCGTCTTGACTAAGAGGAACTTCATATCTAAATGTGTAGAAGAAAGGACGTTCTACGCCATTTGCTGTAGCAAGTTCCCAACCTCGTCTCCAGCGGGACCAGGCTGCTTCTCTATCACTTGTATAAATAGTATTGGGAAGGCTGCCTCCAAAGGCAGCTTTCACTGGTTTTACTTGGTAATTCTCTACTTTTGGTAATCGACTAAAGGAGTCGGAACCAAAGTTACCGAAATTACCTCCTTGTCTTTTACGAGCCATATCAATAGAAACCGCCCTGTGCAAAAATATGTGCACCAGGAATGTAACCAGAAAAAGTTGATTGGTTTCCTTTTTGTACTACACCAACATATAAACGATCTCCGCGTTGAAGATTGATTGCACGATTCTTGAGAGGTACGCCAGATGTTGTTAAGCCAGCTGTAGTGCCTTGCTGGGGAACAGGCACGTTAATTTCTGGCATAACATCTGAACAATCAACGGCAGCAACGTTAGGCGGAATAGTTTTTGTAAATAAAACCGTATAGTCGCCATCTCCAGGAACAGGTACGGTAGTTCCACGAGTGTGATAAACCGCAAAAGTAACTGACGGGGTTTGACCAGATTCAAATGAAGTGTAAGTAAAGCCTGTGTTTGCAGGGCCAACACCTGAATAAGCTAGCTCAGTATTAATACCACCGTATGCGATTGAGCCTGTATAGGTGTAATAGCCTGCTCCAAATTCAGCGCCTCCTGCACCGGTTAACACGCCTGTGGATTCAAGATAAATAACTTGTCCGCTAACAAAACCAATTGAATCACCTGCATTGCTTGCATTTACGGTGTAATCAATGTTGTTTGCAAAAGGAATATCATCACGAACAATACGAATAGAATCAACAAGCCCTCCACTGTTGTTGTCTGAGCTTAAAGTTGCGTCCATATCAACTAAGATGGCAGGTGCTTGTCCACCTTGTACCATTAAACTAGTTGAGTTACCAACAACTTGATTAGTAACACGAGCGCGAGAAATAAGCGGGCGATCAATAAATACAGGCTGCTTATTTGTATTGGTGGAGGACATCTTATGTTGTTGGCAGTTTTTCTATTTTAAAACAGTCTATTATAATAATCTTCCAAAGAAGACATTGCATTAGAAGGATTTAAATAACCACCATAGGGACTATTTTTCATTGAATCAAGTAAACGACCTGCAAAAGATTTTTGTTGTTGCTCTCCCATCAATTGATTGAATAATTGTTTTTGCATTTTTTCTACAAAAGATTCAGGTTTATCTTCTTTTTTATTGTCGCTAGTCGAACCAAAAAAATACTGATTAATAAACTGATTGGTAAAACTATTTCCAAGGTTGGATTGTGTTTTGTTTGTAGCAGTTCCAGGTTGTACAGCTTGTTCTGTAGCTGGCCCTACTGCTTCAACTCCAGAAAAAACATTCAATCCTTTTTGATAAGTCTCTGGATTTAAAGGATCAAAATAAAAATTACTCTTTCCTTCTACAGGAGTATATTCATCTCCTCGACGATACTTATAATTTGCTGTACCACGGAAAGATAAAGCTCCTCCTGTCTTTTGATAGGCGTCTTTAATTAATGCTGGATTATCAAAGATTGCACCAATACGCTCTTGATCTGCTTTAGAGATTAAATCAGGATTAATAATTTGATCTCTAGTTAAATCAACATTAGCGTCATATTGGTGAGGAGCTTTAACGATGTCAACAAGATTTGTATTGCCACCGTAATTAGCTAATCGTCTAGAAAGGAGATTAGCTGTTACTGCTGCGATATCAGCCCCACCCGCTCCTTGATAAGCTTCTCCTGCAATTGTATTAATTGCCGCCGCTCTTTCTGCAGGACTTAAGTTGAACAGTTGTGTAGTGGTTAGTGACATAATAATTACTTTTGTCTACGCTCTGCAATTTGCCTAAGAAGCTCTTCTACATTTGCAACGGCTTCATCAAGTTGATAAATACGATCTTCTTCTTGGCTAGACAACAACTCGTTTTCAGCATCGGCCTGTGTCATAGAACCTGGTAACTGGACACCTTTTTCCTGAATGGTGTTTTCTAAAGATTGTGTGGAACGATCAGGGAACATTTCACGCATCTGATAACTCATAGAAGTATTGTTATAGAACTTAGGGAATTTATTACGATGAATGGCTAGTCCAAGATCACGCACTTTATCCATTTCAGATTGCGATTGTGCAGCATTACGACCTTGTCCATACACTTGTAATTGATATGCGTAAGGATCAATATAAGTTTGTTCTGCACTAGCTGGAAGCTGAGTTGAAGTATCAACAACTTGAGGCTTTACATCCTGTTCAGTCACAGTACGACCAATGCTTGGATCAGGCACTTGTGGAGGAATAGGACTATCCGTTTCTGGTACTAATTGTTGCTGTGGCAACTCAAGTGGGGGTGCAGTGATAGGAGTAGGTGGTTGATGTAATTTGGCTTTTTGAAAGGCTTCTGCTTCTAGTTTTGCATATCTCGGACCAAAGTCACGAGGAGAACCTTTAGAAATAGGAGCACTTAAAGCATCTGCACCGGGCATACCACCTGGTAAGAAGTTACCGCTTTTAAGTTGATCATATAAACCAGTACCTGCGTTATAACCTGCGTAACCTCCCCCAATACCTACTGCAACTGCACCAGGGCCAGTAGTAAGTCCGAATAAACCTCCAACACCACCGCCAGCAAGACCTCCAACAGTTCCAAAAGTAGCGCGTCCAATTGCATCCATTGGATCTTCACCACGGTTAATACGAAGACCAGCATCAACAACGCCACCAGCAACAGGTAGAAAACGTCCACCAACTCTAGTTGCTCTACCTAAAATACCTGGGCTTTTTAAAGCACCCTTATTAGGAATGGGTTTATCTTTTAAATATGTATAACGACCAGGAGCACTAGGGTTTACAGGCTGACCTCCCCTGGGTGCAATTGGAACATTTGTCACACCTGAACCTGCTTTTCTAGCAAACTCTTTACTTGCTTTATCTAAAACTTGTTGACGAATGGGGCCAGCGAATGGAGCAGCTGCTGCATCATCTAAAGCACCTAAAGCACTTGTCGGAACGTTCTGAAAACCTGCTCCTCGGAACTGAGGAGGTAAAGCACGGCCAAGAGTATCTGAAGCGCTTTGAGCTAAACCTTGATATGTTTTTGGATTAGTAACAGGATCAAGTAAAGACGCAGGTGCAAACCTTGGTTGAGGAATGAACCGCTTTCCAGTTTGACTTAGTGTCCTAATTAATCTACCAGCGAGTCCGTACATGATCAGCGATGGGTAATGTTGAGATAGATATTTGCACCGACCGCTGTATCAGCGGGGCCAGGTAAAGCTTGAATAAATTCAGCTCCAGAACGCTCAAAACGATAACGTGCCTGGAAAGGATCTTTGTAGTTTGCAACGTAGAGGATCTGTGCAAGACGATTCGTCTCATACAGATAAACTTCGTCCCATACCTTCAAAGCTTCTTTGACACTGCTGGAACGAATCGTACGATCAACGTCACCAACAATACCTTCAACTCGGGTGCTAGGAGGCTGGAAGTCATCTTCATAAGAAGCAAGCTGCGTTTTACGTTCA
>Ga0098074_1001625_pt1 | contig 11124 bp, 14 predicted proteins | sample 32_taG_FD_75064 | JGI IMG/M metagenome (GOLD analysis project Ga0098074, IMG submission 75064) | Marine viral communities from the Gulf of Mexico - 32_GoM_OMZ_CsCl metaG | ecosystem: Environmental > Aquatic > Marine > Oceanic | place: Atlantic Ocean: Gulf of Mexico | collected 2015-07-12
CCGTTTTTTACCTCAAGGTCTTGTTAGTAGGATAAAAGCAGGTAATGGATTTGTGCCTGAAACCCTTTACGACGATATATTAAATGAGGCTGAATTAGAACAATATTCTCAAAAAACAATGCGTAATGACCCAGACGCATTATATCAAGACCCTCAATATCAAAAACAATCTATATCAGGTAATATTTTTGAAAGGTTAGGTCGTATGGATCAACCACGAAGGGTTTATCAATATGTAAATCCATTAACTTATCAATTAGGAACTTACGCTAAAGATAAAGACGAGGTAGCTTATTTAGCTAGTGATAAACTTTATGATCTGCTTTTTGAAGAAGATGCTCAGCAAAGAAAAAATATTACTAAAGCCCATGAATATATGCATCGTGGTTTTGAAAAACATAATTTACCACAGTTACGTGAGGTTGAAGGCGTAAAAGAACATATGTATATTTATTCTAAATTAGGTCAACTAGATAAATTAGAAGAGCTCCGTAAAAATATGTATTCTGATTTATCTGTTGAAGAATTTAATAAAAAGGTAAATAAATTAGTTTCACAAATTGATGAAATAGCAGAGAAAAAATTAGTAAACAGACTTGATGAACTTTACGATTAGACCTTATTTATTATATAATCGCAACTATGGAGCAAGACCTTTTAAATTTAGCAAGACAAATTTATCCTCAAGTAAAATCTGAACTTGAAAAAAGAGGTCAATTAAATAGAGAACTTTCCGATAAAGATCTTACAAATATTTTAAAAACCGTACCTGAAACCGCTAACCGTTTAGAACAAATTACCGATAACGTTTTACGACCTGCAGATCGTGAGGGTAAACCTTCCCTTATTAAAGATTATCCGATAGGTGAATTAGAAATGTTTGAAAACTTTGCAAAGCCTGTTGGATCTTCAGGTATTGAAGATGTGTTATTTAATATGGTTTCACCTGTTGGTAAAGTTAAACAAGTTGCTAACGCACCTAAATTTTTACAAGATTTATATGAAAAACGTGCCCTATATACACAGATGGTAGACGATAGTTTAAGGTCTTTAAGATCTATTATGGGACCGACTAAAGGTAAAACTAAATCCGATGATTTATTTACACGTGTACAGGCTGACGATTTTAATTTAATAGAAAGACAAAGAGTCATGGATACCGCATATAAAGCTTCTAGGAGAAGAGACGAATTAGCAGGTATCGAAAAACAAATAAAAACAGCTGAAAAACTTTTAGGTTCTTCTACCGTGACCGCAAGAAAACCAGACATGGCAGAAGAAGTAGGTAAACGCTTTATGAGGAAAAGTGAATTTGCAAGTGGCGGAATAATCGACGCTTTGAATAAATTACGATAGACTCTATGGCTCATATTGACGAGCTCAAAAAAATCGACCTTTCTTTTTTAAGCGAAAGTGAGGCGAAAGAATATTTATTATTACTAGAAGAACTTGACAAACGTCATGTACGTGAAGCAGCGACTTCTAATTTTTTAACCTTTGTAAAAACACTATGGGATACGTTCATTGAAGGAGAACATCATAAAAAAATGGCGAAAGTCTTCGATGATATCGCTAACGGTAAAACTAAACGTGTTATCATTAACATGGCTCCTCGTCACACAAAGTCGGAATTTGCAAGTCATTACTTCCCAGCTTTCTTACTTGGTAAAAAACCTGATTTAAAAATTATTCAAGCCACCCACACAGCCGACCTTGCAGTGAATTTTGGTCGAAAAATAAGAGACCTCATAGATAGCGAAGAATATCAAAAGCTATTTCCTGATACTTCACTGAAGGCGGATTCCAAGTCTGCAGGTAAATGGAATACGTCAAAGGGCGGAGAATACTTCGCAGCTGGTGTGGGTGGTGCTCTTGCAGGTCGTGGTGCGGATCTATTTATTATTGACGACCCCCACTCGGAACAAGACGCTATGTCAGAAAAAGCGTTAGACGATACTTACGAATGGTTTATGACAGGTCCTCGACAGAGGCTACAGCCAGGAGGTGCAATCGTTATTGTTATGACACGTTGGTCTAAACGTGATTTAACAGGTAAGTTAATTAAAAAGATGACCACGGACGATAATGCGGATCAATGGGAAATAATTGAGTTCCCTGCTATTTTACCTAGCGGAAAAGCGCTATGGGATAATTTTTGGTCGTTAGATGAATTAGAAAAAGTAAAAGCGAGTATATCACCTAGTAAATGGTTTGCTAACTATATGCAACAACCGACAGGTGGGGAAATGTCTATCGTCCCTAAAGAATGGTTTAAAACTTGGGAAGAAGATAACCCTCCTTTTTGTCAATATATTCTACAATCGTACGATACCGCATTTTTGAAAAAAGAATCTGCTGACTTTACCGCTGTTACAACTTGGGGGATTTTTTACCCTAGTGGAAAAATAGGTGAAGAATATTACGATGGAAAACAAGCCCATATAATATTACTTGACGCCCTACACGATAGGTTTGATTTCCCTGAATTAAAAGAAGCCGCTATTAAATATTATAAACAATGGCAACCTGATACAGTAATTATAGAAGCTAAAGCTAGTGGCTTACCTTTAACACAAGAACTAAGAGCAGTAGGAATACCAATTTTTAACTTTACACCGAGCCGAGGACAAGATAAAGTTGCTCGTGTAAACTCAATAAGTTCAATTTTAGCCGATGGCAAAGTTTGGGTTCCTCAAACTAATTGGGCTGAAGAACTAGTTGAGGAAGTTAATGATTTTCCTAACGGAGAACATGACGACTTAGTCGATAGTATGACTCAAGCCTTAATGAGATTTAGGCAAGGGGGATTCTTAAAACTAAGCACAGACTGGAAAGATGATTACGATGACGTATCGTCTTATGACAATAGAACTTATTACTAGGAGTAATTATGAAAAGGAAAAAAGGTTACGCTAAAGGCGGAGCATACAAAAAATCTAAAATGTCTGCTAAAGGTGGCGCTAAAAAACGTAAAGTTGTAAAAAGAAAGAAAAAGTAATTAGTGGCACATTTAATTTCTAACATCCCGCATTTTAAATGTTGGGTGAGAAAGGAATTTACTGCTAATCATCAAAAGTACCACGGAGAATATCTCCACGCACTTGCGATAGCGGTAAACACCATCCCCGATAGATCATTAAGCTTTCAAGTTGTTTTCACAGGATGTGAAACCGATTATGAAGGAAACCCTGATAAAAATGTACATGGAGGCGCTATGTGGGCAAGAATGCCTATACAAGCACTCGTTGCTGATATACCATTGTCTGAATGGGGTGAACCTATGGAAGATCATCTCGTACAACCTTGGGATTGTGAATCACGAGACCATAGCGTTGTAGTGATGGACCGAGTAAGTTCTTCCCCATGGATTTGTAAAATTAACGGTGAATTTTTTAAAGGCAAGTATTTATTTACGGTCGATTATACAAATAATGATATTGCAGATGATCCTGCTCAACATAAACAAAGTCATGTGTTATACTTGACGGACGCAGGAAAATGGACTGGTAATTTTGTAGCGTTACCGAATAATCGAGTAAGAGCTACAAGCCCAGCGTTATGGGTCACAGGAGAAGGTGCTCCAGATTTTACACCTTCACAATGGGAACATTCTGCAGAAGGACATGAAAGTTATCTTGACCCAGAAATAACTTTCGATAATTTATATTCAGAATAATGGCTATAGAAAAATTAAATCAAAAACCAGTTAACGAAGAAGAAGCTTTAGAAATAGAAATAGGTGCGGTAGATTCTGAAATACCCCCTGACGTAGAAGTTCTTATTGAGGAAATAGGAAACTTAGACGTTGAATCTTTAAATTTAGAAAATGCTTCTTTTGGCGATAATTTAGCCGAATCTATCGATGAAAAAGAATTAAGTAATTTATGTTCTTCGTTAAGTAGTAATTACGAAGAAGATTATGAATCAAGAGAAGATTGGTATTCAGCGTTTACTCAAGGTTTAGAATTATTAGGTATTAAATACGATCAAGAAAGAACACAACCCTTCCAAGGGGCAAGTGGTGTTCACCATCCATTATTAGCGGAAGCGGTAACTCAGTTTCAGGCGCAGGCTTATAAAGAATTATTACCTGCTGGCGGACCAGTCAATACTCAAGTCGTTGGTGATATGGATGACGATAGATCAAAACAAGCGGAAAGAGTTCGTGAATTTATGAACTATCAAATAACTCATGTTATGGAAGAATACGATCCTGACATGGATCAGCTTTTATTTTATTTACCGCTTTCAGGTTCTGCATTTAAAAAAGTTTATTTTGATCCTGCTATGGGTAGGGCTTGTTCTAAATTTGTTATGGCTGAAGATTTAGTCGTACCTTATTATGCTACAGATCTTATGACTAGCCCACGTGTTACCCATGCGGTACGTATGACTTATAACGATTTGAGAAAATTACAAGTTAGTGGTTTTTATAAGGACGTAGATTTAAATGATCCTGAATACGATTCAGACGATCAAGTCTTAGAGAAAATGGAAGAATTACAAGGTATTTCTCCTATAGGTGAAGATGAAGAATATACACTTTTAGAAATGCATGTAAATCTTGATTTAGAAGGCTATGAAGATGTTGATAACGAAGGTAATCCTACAGGTATAGCTTTACCATATATAGTTACCTTTATTAAAGAAACTAATACTATATTATCTATAAGAAAAAATTATAGAGAAGACGATCCTTTAAAACGTAAAATACAACATTTTGTACATTATAAATTCCTTCCAGGATTAGGTTTTTACGGTTTTGGTTTAATACATATGATTGGTGGATTAAGTCAATCTGCTACATCTATTTTAAGACAACTTATAGATGCTGGAACTTTATCTAACTTACCTGCTGGTTTTAAAGCTAGAGGTATGAATGTTAGTAAACTTGATGAACCGTTACAGCCTGGAGAATTTAGAGACGTAGATATTCCAGGAGGTACATTACGTGATGCGATTATGCCATTACCGTATAAAGAACCTAGTGGTACGTTAGCACAATTATTAGGTGTGTTAGTAGATAGTGGTAGAAGGTTTGCATCTATTGCGGATATGCAAGTTGGTGACGGTAATCAAGAAGCGCCAGTAGGCACAACTATAGCTTTATTAGAACGTGGTTCTAAAGTTATGTCTGCAATACATAAACGTTTACATTATGCGCAAAAAATAGAATTTAAAATACTAGCTAGAGTATTTAGTGAGTCAATACCTGAGGAGTATCCTTTTGATGTAGCAGGTGCCTCAAGAAGTGTATTCGTTAAAGACTTCGATAGAAGGGTAGACGTTATACCTGTAAGTGATCCTAATATATTTAGTACCTCACAAAGAATTATGATGGCGCAAACTCAGCTACAACTGGCACAAAGTGCTCCAGGAATACATAATTTACGTGAAGCGTATAAAAACATGTATCTAGCTTTAGATGTAAAAGATATAGATGATATTTTAGAACCTGAAATTCAAGTAATTCCTAAAGATCCTGTATCAGAAAATCAAGATGTTATGAAAGGAAGTGAACTAAAAGCTTTTATAGATCAAGACCATGATTCACATATAGCTTCACATAACTTCTTTGCACAAAACCCAAACGTACAATCTAACCCTGCCGCAGTTGCAGCATTACAAGCGCATATACAAGAACACTTTGCACTTAAATATAGATTAGAAGTAGGACAATTATTAGCACAACAAGGGTTACAATTACCTGAAGAAGGTCAACCATTACCGATGGAAGTACAAAATGCTATTGCAGCTCAAGCAGCTGCCGCAACACAACAGATCACAGGTAGAGATCAGGCAATACAACAGGCACAACTTAACGCACAAGTCAATCCACAGATGCAAATGTTCCAAGCTCAGATGCAACTTGAACAAGCTAAACTACAATTACGTCAAGCTGAAGCACAACTTAGAGCACAAACTGATATTGAAAGAGAAAATATTAGAGCTGATGTGGATAGAGAACGTATTGAATCAGAAGAATCTAAGCAAGATGCACGTTTAGCGGCTAATATTCAACAAGATTTAATAGAAAAAGAAGAACAAAGGATAAAAGATCTAGTAGAATTAGCAAAAGAAGCTAGAGATGCAAGAAATTTACCTGAAAACAACTAAATAGGAGCTAAAAATGGCAAAATTTGATCCAAAAAAGGCTGATCTTAATAAAGATGGCAAATTATCCTCTTATGAACAAAAAAGAGGCATGGCAATGGCTAAAAATATGCGACAAGGTGGTCCAGTAAACGTTGGTGTTAGAGAAGTTAAGGCTATTTTAACAAAAACTAAGGGCACAGGAGCCGCAACGCAAGGATTAAACTTTCATAAACAACCAGATTAATGGAGTTTATTGATTTAACTCGTAAATTTCTCAAAATAGTAAGAGAAAGGGACGCACAATTAACAGAAACGTTGAAATCAGGGTCAATACAAGACCATGAACAATATCAACGTATAGTAGGCGAACTATCAGGTCTAAGTTTCGCTGAAAATACCGTAATAGACCTGCTAGAAAATAAGGAGGACTTAGATGAGTGAGATTCCTGATAAGGTTTTAAACTTTGAAAATAGAACTAAAAAAGAACCTGAACCTCAAGTAGAGGAAAACGAAGGTTTAACTACCCCAGAAGATTGCGAAAGGCAAATAGATAAATTACCTACGCCCACAGGCTATAGGATTTTAATATTGCCATATACCATTGCGAAAAAAACCAAAGGTGGTATAGTATTAGCAAAAGAGACGGTTGAAAGAGAAAGACTAGCTACTAACGTGGGGTATGTAGTCTCTCTTGGACCTGACGCTTACACCGATCCTGACAAGTACCCTTGTGGGGCTTGGTGCAAAAAAGGCGACTGGATTATCTTTGGCAGATATGCTGGAGCTAGAATCAAAATTGACGGTGGCGAAATGCGATTGTTAAATGATGATGAAGTTTTAGCTGTTGTTGATGATCCCGAAAACGTTGTCCACCACGCATAGGAAATAAAATGGCAAATCCAAAACTAACAGTCGAAGTCGAAGATAAAGACGTAGACATTCATGAAGCAGACGTAATCAACGAAAACGAAGAAAGCGAAGAAGTTGAATTCGAAGTTGCTAAAGACTCTGTAAAAGAAGTCGAAGAACCAGAACCTCAAGCTAAACAAGAGTCAGAAGACGAACTTGAAGAATATAGTGAAGGTGTAAAAAAGCGTATAAGTCAGTTGACTTATAAAATGAGAGAAGCCGAAAGACAGAGAGAAGAGGCTGTCAAATACGCTGAAAACATTTTAAGCGAAAATAAAAACCTTAAAAGTTCTTTAAAAAATTCTGACGCAACACTAGTCAACGAGGCTGAAAGTCGTGTACAATCACAATTAGATCAAGCTAAAAAGCAATATAAGTTAGCTTACGAGAACGGTGATGCAGACGCTATGGCGTCAGCAAACGAATCGATCGCTAGACTTGGTGCTGAAGCTGAGAATCTAACTAGAGTCAAAAAACGATTAGACTCTGAGGAAATAGTTGAACAAGAAGTAGATGTACAACAACATATACAACAACAACCACAACAGGCTACCATGCCTGATCCGAAAGCTCAAGATTGGGCAGATAAGAATAAGTGGTTTGGGCAAGATCAAGTAATGACTTTTGCTGCGTTTGGTGTACATCGAGAACTCGCTGATTTAGGGTATGACCTTCAATCAGATGATTATTACGAGGAAATTGATAAGCGTATGCGAAAAGAATTTCCTCACAAGTTTACATCAGATTCGTCTGATGCTAATGTAAACGTTCAGCCTAAAGTTGCTGCTCCTACAAGAAAAGCAAGTAATAAAACTGGACGCAGAGTACGGTTGAGCCCTTCTCAAGTTGCTATTGCAAAAAGATTAGGTGTTCCACTAGAAGAATATGCAAAACACGTTAAAGAAGGAGTATAAAAAATGACAGATCGAACTCCACGAGCTGCAACCACACGAGAAAAAACTTCTCGCAGAAAACCATGGACGCCTCCATCAACTTTGGAAGCCCCACAAGCACCAGCTGGATATAAATACCGTTGGCTCCGTGAATCTTTACTCGGAAACGAAGATAAGACTAACATGAGTAAACGTATTAGAGAAGGTTGGGAACCAGTGAGGTCTGAAGACCATCCTGATTTTGTAGCACCTACTATTGAAGGTGGTAGAAATGACGGTGTGATCGGTGTAGGTGGACTTGTTTTGGCAAAAATACCAGAAGAAACTGCTGAGGAACGCAATGCCTATTATAGAGGACTTGCGGAGAATCAAATGGACGCTCTTGATTCTAACCTTATGAGAGAAAGTAATTCAGCAATGCCTATAGATAAACCTAATAGACAAAGCAGAGTAACTTTCGGATCAGGTGGTTTGAAAAAGAGTAATTAATAACTTTTTAAACTGAAAGGTGAAATAACATGGCAAATGTAAATGACCCAGATGGATTTACTCCTGCTTATCATCTAACAGGCGGCACAATTAGACCTTCTGAATTTGCTATCCAAAGTGGAGCTACTGGAGATATTTTCTCTGGTGACGTAGTTAAGCTAGCTAGTGGATATGTACTTCAGGGTGGTGCTACTGATGCCCCTTTAGGTGTTTTCGCAGGTGCTGAATACCAAGATAGTACAGGTGAAGTCAAATTTGTAAAAAGATTTGTTTCTGGTACTACAACATTAGGTTCTGCAAATGTAAAAGCATATGTTTACACTGATCCAGATATCGTTTATGAGGCACAGTACACAGGTACTCCAACTCAAGCCGATGTCGGTAAAGTGCATACTATCTCTACTACTGCAGGTGATACTAACAACGGACGCTCGAAGGAAGGAGTAACGACTACTACAGCTAGTGGTATTGCTAAGCAAGTTGGCTTTGTTGATAAGCCAGGAAACAGCATTGGACAATACGCTAGAGGTTATTTCGTATTCCCAGCTTCAGTATTCGGTAACGACTAAAGGTGATATAGATGGCAATTAATAGAGCACAATTAGTAAAAGAACTCGAGCCAGGATTGAATGCACTCTTTGGTCTTGAGTACAACCGTTATGAGAATGAGCATGAAGAAATCTTTGACACAGAAACTTCTGAAAGAGCTTTTGAAGAAGAAGTAATGTTATCAGGTTTTGGTGAAGCTCCTGTTAAAGGCGAAGGTGCCTCAGTCAGCTATGACTATGCACAAGAAACCTTTACTTCAAGGTATTCACACGAGACTGTAGCATTAGCTTTCTCTCTAACAGAAGAAGCTATTGAAGATAATCTTTATGATACTCTTTCTTCAAGATATACTCGTGCATTAGCGAGATCAATGTCTCAAACTAAGCAAATCAAAGCTGCTAACGTTCTAAACAACGGCTTTAACTCCAGCTTTCCTGGAGGTGACGGTAAAGAATTATTCGCAACCGATCACCCTACCTTGACAGGTGGAGATCAGTCGAATGAGCCTAGCACAGCTGCTGACTTGAATGAGACTTCTTTAGAAAATGCTATGATAGATATCTCTCAGTTCAAAGACGAGAGAGGACTTAAAGTGAACGTACAAGCTAGAAAGCTTATCGTTCCACCTCAACTCCAATTTGTGGCTGATAGACTTCTAAATACTCCAAATAGAGTAGCAACTTCTGATAACGACATCAATGCGTTAAGAAATATGGGAATGCTCCCAGAAGGTTACACTGTTAACCATTACTTAACTGACACTGATGCTTTCTTTATCAAAACTGACTCTCCAAATGGATTGAAGCATTTTGTTAGAAGCCCAATCAAGACTGGCATGGAAGGAGATTTCGAAACAGGCAACGTTAGATATAAAGCAAGAGAAAGATATTCTTTCGGCTTTAGTGACTGGCGTGGTGCTTACGGTTCTCCAGGAGCTTAATCTCGATTTTCGGGGTGGGTGTTCTTAACACCTTTGAAGGGGGGCATTAGCCCCCTTTCTCTTTTTTGACTTTCCTTTTTCTATTATTTAATCTACAATAAATCAAACCGAGATTAATTGTTGTTTCAACTGGCTCGGCAGACTATCTCCATAGATGAAACAACGTATTTTGTTATAGGAGTTCAAAATGGCAAAATCAACTTTTTCAGGTCCAGTTAGGTCTTTATCTGGATTTATTTCAGCAGGTAATACTGCGGTAGTTAGCTTAACTGCTGATACCACTTTAACTGTAGATTCACATGCAGGTAAAATACTACTTTGTAATGATGCTGACGGTAAATTTACTTTACCATCTATCGTTACTACAGAGCCTAGTGACCCTACAGATCCAAACTCACTTAACAACTTAGGTGCTACTTTTACTTTTGTAATCGTTACTGCAGCTACTGATGTTGATATTAAAACAGACGGTACTGATAAGTTTGTTGGTGGGTTGTACACAGGTGTAAATAACGCAACAGGTAAAACCTTTATTTCAGGTGCTTCCAACGACGTTATTACTCTAAATGGTTCGACTAAAGGTGGTTTAGCAGGAAGTGTTATTAAAGTACATGCAATAGCAAGCGCAAAATATGCTGTAGAAGGAATCACTCTTGGTTCAGGTACTCTAGTAACTCCTTTTGCTGACGCTTAATTTAGGAGTATAACATGGCAGATGCAGTAACTTCAACAACTCTGTCAGATAGTGATAGGTCAGCTGTTATTCAGCTGACTAACACTTCCGATGGAACAGGTGAATCAGCGGTAACTAAAGTAGATGTAAGTTCTTTAGCAACTCGTAAAAGCGATGGTGCAGCATGTACAGGAGTTAGGTTAGCTAAAATTGTTTATTCAACTTTTGGTATGAGTGTAAAACTTTTATGGGACGCTACTACAGATACTATATGTTGGGATCTTAATGCAGACGACACCACCGACGAAGACTTTACAGAATTTGGCGGTATACGTAATACTGCTGCAGCAAGTGGTAAAACTGGCGATATCAAACTAACGACTACAGGTCATACAAGTGGTGACTCATACGTTATAGTATTGACATTATTTAAAGACTTTGATTAATGGCAACTTCAGGAACTAGAGCTTTTACACTATCTACAGCTGATGTTATCGAAGAAGCATACGAACTAGCAGGATTAGAACTTCGTACAGGTTACGACGCTAATGCTGCTAGGCGTTGTCTTAATATA
>Ga0098074_1001627_pt1 | contig 11121 bp, 9 predicted proteins | sample 32_taG_FD_75064 | JGI IMG/M metagenome (GOLD analysis project Ga0098074, IMG submission 75064) | Marine viral communities from the Gulf of Mexico - 32_GoM_OMZ_CsCl metaG | ecosystem: Environmental > Aquatic > Marine > Oceanic | place: Atlantic Ocean: Gulf of Mexico | collected 2015-07-12
ATGCCCGAGTTCGGGGCGTTCCCCTACACCGAGGGAAGCTCGCGCGGCATCACCCGCAACCCGTGGGACCGCACCCGCACTCCGGGCGGGTCCAGCGGAGGCACCGCAGCCGCGGTGGCCGCCGGGCTGGTGCCGGTGGCGATCGGCGGCGACGGTGGCGGCTCGATCCGCATCCCGGCCGCCTGCTGCGGGCTCTTCGGGCTCAAGCCCCAGCGCGGTCGCGTCAGCGCGGCGCCGCACCCGCACCTGTGGTGGGCGCTGGGCACCATGGGCCCGCTGACCAGGTCGGTGCTCGACAGCGCCCTGGTGTACGACGTGATCCGCGGCAACCTGCCCGGTGATCTCTACGCCGCGGGGCCGACCGGCTCCTTCGCCGACGCCGCCCGTCGCCGTCCGGGCCGGCTGCGCATCGGCTGGTCGGTCGAGCCGGTCACCAAGGGCATCAGGCCCGACCCGATCCACGTCGCCGCCGTCGAGCGCACGGCCGCGCTGTTGCGCGACCTCGGCCACGACGTCCGCCCGGTCGATCCCGGATATCCCGACCCGACCGTCGCGTTCGTGCCGCAGTTCCTCGCCGGCATCCGCGCCGAGGCGCAGGGCGTTGAGCACTACGAGCGTCTCGAACGTCGCACCCGCGAGACCTACCGGCTGGGCTCGTGGGTCACCCCGAAGGTCACCGACTGGGCCCTGCGCGCCACCGAGCGGGTGTCGGTCAAGGCGAACCGGGTCTTCGACCAGGTCGACGTGCTGCTCACCCCGAGCATCGCCCACCGGCCACCCCGGGTCGGCGTCCTCGATGGGCGCGGGACCGTGGCCTCCTCGGTGCTGGCGATGCCCGCGATCGCCTACGCGGCGCTCTGGAACGTCGCCGGCAACCCGGCCGCCAACGTGCCGTGCGGCCTCGCCGACGACGGACTGCCGATCGGCGTCCAGCTGGTCGGCCGCACCGACGACGAAGAGACCCTGCTGAGCCTCTCGGCCCAGCTCGAAGAGGCGCGCCCGTGGCCGCTCGTGGCCGCGGACGTGGACTAGGAGGGCCCGTGGGAGCAGCGATCGAGGTGGTCGACCTGGCCATCGCCTATGGCGACCTCCGGGCGGTCGACGGCGTGAGCTTCGAGGTGGCCGAGGGCGAGTTCGTCGGCATCCTCGGGCCCAACGGTGCTGGCAAGACCAGCACTCTGGAGATGGTCGAGGGCCTTCGCCGCCCGGATCGGGGGACCGTCTCGGTGCTCGGCCGACCCGTCTGGCCACGCAACCCCGACCTGCTGCGCCGCATGGGCGTGCAGCTGCAGGCCTCGGCGTTCTTCGAGCGGCTCACGGCTCGTGAGCAGCTCCGCACCTTCGCCTCCCTCTACGGCATCGCGGCCACCGTGGGTGACGAGTGGCTCGAGCGGGTGGGCCTCGTCGACAAGGCCGATACCCGGGTCGAGGACCTCTCCGGCGGCCAGGCCCAGCGGCTCTCGCTGGCGTGCGCCCTGGTGCACGACCCCGACGTCGTGTTCCTCGACGAGCCCACCGCCGCGCTCGACCCGCAGGCGCGACGCAACCTGTGGGACCTGCTGTCCGGGCTGAACGACTCGGGCCGCACCGTGGTGCTGACCACCCACTACATGGACGAGGCTCAGGTGCTCTGCGACCGGGTCGCGATCATGGACGCTGGGCGGATCCTGCAGCTCGACACCCCGGCCGCGCTGATCGCCGACCACGTGCCCGACGGCACCCTCGAGGACGTCTTCCTCAGCCTCACCGGTCGGGAGTACCGAGCGTGAAGCGCCACAGCACGTTTCTTGCCCTGTCTGTGGCCATCATCAAGGGCTTCGTCCGCGACAAGGCCTCGGTCTTCTTCGCGCTGATCTTCCCGCTCATGTTCCTCGTGCTGTTCGGCGGCATCTTCGCCGACCAGACCCAGTCGAAGGTCGACCTGATCGCGGTCGGCGACGTCTCGCTGATCGACGACCTGCCCAACGACGCCCGAGCCGCCTTCGACGAGACCTTCGACGTCAGCACCACCGACGACTTGGCCGGCGCCCTGGAGGACGTGCGCAAGGGCGATGCCGACGTGGCGGTGGAGATGGCGGGGGAGACCCTCGTGGCGCACTACACCCAGACCGACCAGGTGAAGGCCGCGATCACCCAGGGCGCGCTGCGAGCCTTCGTCGACGGCGCGAACGTCGCCGCCAGCGGCGCGCCGCCGAGGTTCGCGTTCGAGGCCGAACGGGTCGAGGACGACTCGCTGAGCACCATCCAGTTCGTCACGCCCGGTCTGCTCGGGTGGGCGGTCGCGATGAGCGCGAGCTTCGGCGCTGCCGCCACCCTCCAGGGGTGGCGGCAGAGCAAGCTGCTGCGCCGCCTCCAGCTCGCCCCGGTCTCGACGCGGACGGTCGTGGGGGCCCGAGTGGCGGTCACCATCGGCATCGCCCTGGTGCAGATGGCGATCTTCCTGGGCCTCGGCGCGGCAGCCTTCGGGCTCACCCTCACCGGCTCGTGGTGGATGGCCGTCCCGACGCTGGTGGTCGGCACGTTGTGCTTCATGGCCCTGGGCCTGCTCGCCGGAGCCCTCACCACCACCACCGAGGGCGCGGTCAACGCGGCCAACTTCATGGTGCTTCCGATGGCGTTCCTCAGCGGGTCGTTCTTCCCGCTCGACGCCGCCCCGCCCTGGCTGCAGACGCTCTCCAACCTGCTGCCGCTACGGCACCTGAACGACGCGATGCTCGACGTCATGGTGCGCGGCGAGGGCCCGGCCGCGGCGCTGGCGCCGATCGGCATCCTGGCCGGCTTCGCGATCGTGGTCACTCTCGCCGCCGCCCGGCTGTTCCGGTGGGAGACCGCGTAGCACCCAGCTCGCCCTACCGGTCCGGACCAGTCCAGACCTGACGCGCACTTCCCCTCAGGTGCCCGCGCTGCTCGCCGAAGTCTGCAGGCGTAGCACCGCAGAACCGATCGCGTGGGAGGGGAGGGTGCATGAACGACGACGCCGAGATCGTCACCGAGTTCCTCGTGGAGAGCCACGAGAACCTCGACCAGCTCGACCGCGACCTGGTCGAGCTCGAGCAGTCGCCGGACTCGCGTGAGCTGCTCTCCAGTATCTTCCGCACCATCCACACGATCAAGGGCACCAGCGGGTTCCTGGCCTTCGGCCGGCTCGAGCAGCTGACCCACCACGGCGAGGACCTCCTGTCGCGACTTCGCGACCGTGAGATGACGATGTCGAACGACGTCGCCGAGGTGTTGCTCCGCATGGTCGACACGGTCCGGGCGCTGCTCGACTCGATCGAGACCAGCAGCGTCGACACCGATCCGTCGGTTCCGGTCGAGGACGTCGTCACGCTCCTGGCCCGGGTGCTTGCCGGTGAGCCGCTCGATCCCGACGCCTCGCCCGTGACCGAGGCGGTGGGGGAGCCCGAACCCGAGCCCGCACCCGAACCCGAACTCGAGCCCGAGCCTTCGCTCGAGGCGGTGGCCGACGCCGACCCAGAGCCAGCTCCGGAGCCGGAGCCCCAGCCGCAGGCAGCGGCACCCACGAACGAGCCCGACGTCGACCCGGTGCTCGAGGCCGTGGCGGAGCCGACGGGGGATGAGGACCCGACGGCCCGCCGCGGAGTCGTCGACGCGTCGGTGCGTGTCGACATCGATCTGCTGGACGGGCTCGTGCAGCTCGTCGGTGAGCTCGTGCTCACGCGCAACCAGATCCTGCAGCGCACCGACGCGACGACGGCGGCCTCCGACGACGCCGAGCTGGTCCGCGCGGCGCAACGACTCGACCTGGTGGCCAGTGAGCTGCAGGAGAGCGTGATGCGCACCCGGATGCAGCCCATCGGCCAGGTGTGGTCGAAGATGCCGCGCATCGTGCGCGACCTCGCCCACCAGCTGGGCCGCGAGGTCAACCTGGAGATGGAGGGACACGACACCGAGCTCGACCGCTCGCTGCTCGAGGCACTGAAGGGTCCGTTGACCCACCTCGTGCGCAACGCCCTCGACCACGGTCTCGAGCCCCCCGCCGACCGCGTCGCCGCCGGCAAGGTCGCCGCCGGCCGCCTCTACCTCCGCGCGTTCCACGAGAGCGGCCAGGTCGTCATCGAGATCTCCGACGACGGTCGCGGCATCGACCCGGACAAGATCGCCGCCGCCGCGGTGGCCCGCGGCGTCATCACCCGCGAGCAACTGGCCCGCATGGAGCCGCGCGAGATCATCGCGCTCATCTTCCGGCCCGGCTTCTCCACCGCCGAGCAGGTGACCAACGTGTCCGGCCGCGGTGTCGGCATGGACGTCGTGCGCACCAGCATCGAGCGGATCGGCGGCAGCGTCGACCTGATGAGCACCGTCGGGGCCGGCACGCTGTGCCGGGTCCGCATCCCGCTCACCCTGGCGATCATCCCGGCCCTCGTGGTCGGCGAGGGCGGCGAGCGCTACGCCATCCCGCAGGCCAACCTGGTCGAGCTCGTGCGACTGGAGGGTGCCGACCTGCGACAGGCGGTCGACGTCCTGGCCGGCGCTCCGGTGCTGCGGCTCCGTGGCCGGCTGCTGCCGCTGGTGTCCCTCTCCGAGGCGCTCGGCGGTCGTCGTCCGGACGACGAGGGTGGACCGTTGACTGTGGTGGTCGTGCAGGCCGACGAGATCCGCTTCGGGCTCTGTGTGGCCGAGGTGCACGACACCCAGGAGATCGTGGTGAAGCCGATCGGTCGCCAGCTCAAGGCCATCCCGATGTACGCCGGGGCCACGATCATGGGCGACGGCCGGGTCTCGCTGATCCTCGACGTCGCCGGCATCGCCCGCGACCGCGTGCTGGTCTCGGCCCAGCACACCGAACCCGAGGCCCGTAGTGGCAACGTCGACAGCCGTGCCCTGCTCGTGCTGGAGGTCTCCTCGGGCCGCCGGGCGGCGCTGCCGCTGACCGCCGTGTCGCGGCTCGAGGAGTTCTCCCTGGATCGGATTGAGCGCTCGGGGAGTGCCGAGGTCGTGCAGTACCGCGACGGCATCCTGCCGCTCGTCCGGCTGGCGCCGGCGATCGGTCTGCCCGAGTCTCCGTTGACCGAGGACCAGATCTCGGTCGTCGTGCACGAGGACGGCGGGCTGCGGGTCGGCATCGTCATCGATCGCGTGCTCGACGTCGTCGAGGAGGCCGTGGTGCCCACCGACGTCGGCCGGCGCCCGGGGGTGCTCGGTTCCGCGGTCGTGCAGGACAAGGTGACCGACCTGGTCGACCTCGAGGCCGTCGTCCGTCCGGTGCTGGCCGGTGCCCTGGTGGGTGCGCGATGAGCACCGCGACCGGCGTCCTGGCCCGGCAGTACTGCACCTTCTGGGTCGACGGCCTGCACTTCGGCCTGAGCGTCGAGCACGTGCAGGAGGTGCTGCGCTACCAGCAGCTGACCGCCGTCCCGTGCGCCCCGGACGCCGTCCTGGGCCTGATCAACCTGCGTGGCCAGATCGTGACCGCGCTCGACCTGCGGTGCCGGCTCGGGCTGCCTCCGCGTCCCGCTGGTGAGCTGCCGATGAACGTCATCGTCCGCAGCCGCGGCGAGGTCGTCTCGCTGCTCGTGGACGACATCGGCGACGTCATGGACGCCGACGAGCTGACCCTGCAACCCACACCCGCCAACCTGCCGGTGACGGTCCAGGACGTCGTGAGCGGCGTGCTGCCGCTGACCGACTCCATCCTGCTCGTCGTCGACGCCGACCGAGCGGTCGATGTCTCGACCGTGCCTGACCCCACCACCACCGGAGGACCATCGTGACCGAACTCGCCAGCGCTCCCAAGGTCAACGGGCGCGCCCCCGTCAAGACGCCCGCCAAGACACCCGCCAAGACACCGGCCAAGGCCGCTCCCGCGGTCGACCTGGTCGGCCTGCCCGGCGTCGTGGAGGTGATGCCGACCCGCGTGATGCTCGCCGACCGCGACCACGTCATCACCTACGTCAACCAGGCCACGCGCGACGGGCTGGTGCGCCTCGCCGACTGGCTGCCGATCCGGCCCGAGGACATCGTGGGCTCGAGCATCGACATCTTCCACGCCGACCCCGAGCACCAGCACGGCATCCTGGCCGACCCCGACCAGCTGCCGCGACGGACCCGCATCGAGCTCGGCCCCGAGGTGCTCGACCTCCAGGTCTTCGCCCTGCACGACGAGTCGGGCGCCTACGTCGGCGCCATGGCGACGTGGGACAACATCACCGACGACCTGCGCCGCGAGCGCGAGCTGGCCGAGACCGTGAGCGACAGTGCGGCCGTCAACCAGGTGCTGACCGCCGTGGGCTCGGCGACCTCCGTCGACGCGGCCGTGCAGGCGGCGCTCGACACCGTGCGCCAGCAGTTCGGCTGGGCCTACGGCTCCTACTGGCCGCTCGACCGAGGCGACAACACGCTGAAGTTCGGCCTCGAGTCGGGCGATGCCGGGCCGGAGTTCCGCAAGGTCACGCTCGAGGCGTCCTTCGCCAGGGGCGTCGGCCTGTCGGGGCGGGCCTGGGCGAACGAGGACCTCTTCTTCACCCAGGACATCGGGGAGATGACCGACTGCGTGCGCGCGCCGATCGCCCAGCAGGTGGGCGTGAAGTCGGGTGTGTGCTTCCCCGTCGTCGTCAACAACGAGGTCATCGCGACGATGGACTTCTTCGCCACCGAGACCCTTCACCCCTCGGCCCAGCGCCTCGAGGCGCTGCGCAACGTGGGCCGCCTGGTCTCGCAGGCCGTCAGCCGGCTGCAGAAGGAGGCGGCCGCCCGCGAGTCGGCCACCGACACGGCCGCGGTGAACCTGGTGCTCTCGCGACTGAGCTCGGCCGACACCGTCGACGCCGCGATCCAGACCGCTCTCGACACGGTGCGCTCGGAGTTCGGGTGGGCCTACGGGTCGTACTGGCCGCTCGACACCAGCGACAACACGCTGAAGTTCGCGCTCGAGTCCGGCGACGCTGGTCCGGAGTTCCGCAAGGTCACCCTGGCCGCCTCGTTCGCCAAGGGCGTCGGCCTGTCCGGTCGCGCCTGGGCCGCCGAGGACCTCTACTTCACCCAGGACATCGGCGAGATGACCGACTGCGTCCGGGCGCCGATCGCCCAGCAGGTGGGCGTGAAGTCGGGCGTGTGCTTCCCGATCATGCAGGGCGGCCAGGTCACCGTGTCTATGGACTCCTTCGCCACCGAGACCCTGCACCCCTCGACGGGTCGCCTGGATGCCTTGCGCAACGTCGGTCGCCTGGTCTCTCAGGCACTGGAGCGGATCGCCCGCGACACCGCCGAGCGCGAGCGGGCCGCCGACATGTCCGCCAAGGTCGACCTCGTGCTCGAGGTGGTCCGCGCGGCCAGCGAGGGCGACCTCACCCGTGAGGTGCCGGTCAGCGGCAGCGACGCCATCGGCCAGCTCGCCGACGGGCTCGGCTCGTTGCTCGCCACTCTGCGCGAGAGCATGGTCAACATCGGACGCACCGCCGACTCCCTCGAGGTCGCCGCCGACCAGCTGACGATCCTCTCGCAGGGCATGGGTGACGGATCGACGCTGACGTCCGACCGGGCGGCGAGCGCGTCCAGCGCCTCGGCCGAGGTCTCGGCCAGCATCCAGACCGTCGCCAGTGCGGCCGAGGAGATGACCGCGAGCATCCGCGAGATCGCGCAGAACGCCACCGAGGCGGCCACCGTCGCCACCGGCGCCGTGGGCGTCGCGAGCTCGGCGCAGGACACCGTCGCGAGCCTGGGCGAGTCGAGCGCCGAGATCGGCCAGGTCATCAAGGTGATCACCTCGATCGCCCAGCAGACCAACCTGCTCGCCCTCAACGCCACCATCGAGGCGGCACGCGCCGGCGACGCCGGCAAGGGCTTCGCGGTCGTGGCCAACGAGGTCAAGGAGCTGGCCAAGGAGACCGCCCGCGCCACCGAGGACATCGGTCGCAAGATCGAGGCGATCCAGGGTGACACCGGGGGAGCGGTGACCGCGATCAGCGAGATCGCCGAGGTGATCGGCCGGATCAACGACATCCAGACGACCATCGCCTCCGCGGTGGAGGAGCAGACCGCCACCACCAACGAGATCGCCCGCAGCGTCACCGAGGCGGCCGGAGGTGCGAACGGCATCGCCGACGACATCACCCAGGTGGCCAGCGCTGCCGACGACACCCGTCAGGGCGCGCAGAACACCCTGCAGTCGGCGACGGAGCTGGCCACGATGGCCACCGAGCTCAAGGCGCTGGTGACCCGCTTCACCGTCTGAACCACGACTGCTCACCTGCATCACCCGCACCAGACCGCCGGACGGCGGCACCGACCTCCACGCGGTCGGGGCCGCCGTCCGGTTTGCGTTTCTGGCACCATGGACATGGTCCAGACCATCGTCACAGGGACGTGACGTCGAGTCGGATCGCTCGTTTTCCCAGGCAGAGGCAGGAATGGTCCACCGCCGGACCACCTGGGGAAGGGAGGCCGCCATGTCTATGACGGTGACAGGGGAACGCACCATGGAGCTGATCGAGGTCGGTGAGACCTGCGACCCGACGCCCGATGCACCCGGGGGCGCGATCATGGTCAGCCACAGCAGCACGACGTTGCGTCGCGGGCTCGAGCACGGTGAGGACGTCGTCCTGCTCGACGTGCAGGGCCGGTTCCGCGCCGGGACGGTGACCGACATCGAGTTCACCCTCGACGACACGCTCTACACGATCGAGGTCGGTGTGCGCCTGCCCTCGGAGGCCGCGGCTGCCCGGATGACCGGGGCGCCGGAGGCGCCGAGCCCGAAGCCCGGCCCGGTGTCGGTGCAGGCGGTGCTCGACCTCCTCGGCGAGCTGCGCGACCGCGCGCGCCGTTGACGCAAGCCGACCACGGCATGGTGCCCCAGGCAAGAGTCGAACTTGCGACCTTTCGCTTAGGAGGCGGCTGCTCTATCCACTGAGCTACTGGGGCGTGCGTCTCATCTTTCCACGCGTCCCGAGTGCTCGGTTTGGCGGCCGACCACCTGTTCCGCAGAATGGCTGACCGTGCCTGACTACCTCGCTCCTGCGCCGCCGCGGCCCAAGCGCCGCGGCCGGGTGAAGAAGCGACGGACCCTCGGGGCAGCCGCGATCGCGATCGTGCTCACCCTGTCGCTCGCGGTGGGACTGGGGGGTGTCTTCTTCTACCGACACCTCAACGACAACCTCGACGTGCGCGACTACGACGAGCAGCTGACCAACCGCCCCGACAAGGTCACGGTCGACCACGGGCCGAAGGAGCCGATCAACATCCTCGTGATGGGGTCCGACAGCCGCGACGGCGAGGGCAACAACATCGACGGTCTCACCGGCGGTGGCGAGCGCTCCGACACGACGCTGATGTTCCACCTCTCGGCCGACCGCACCTTCGCCTACGGCATCAGCATCCCGCGCGACAGCCTCGTCGACCGGCCCGAGTGCACCGACGACGACGGCGACGTGATCGCGGCCGACGACGACACCATGTGGAACGCGGCCTTCACCGTGGGCGGCCCCGCCTGCACGATGCAGCAGTTCGAGCAGCTGACCGGCGTCCGCCTCGACAACTACGTGAAGCTCGACTTCAACGGCTTCCAGGACATGGTCGACGCCATCGACGGCGTGCAGGTCTGCATCCCCGAGCCGATCATGGACCTGCCGCACGGCATCAACATCGCGGCCGGCACCCGCGAGGTGCGCGGCAAGGAGGCGCTGAACTACGTACGCGCCCGCTACACGTTGGGCGACGGGTCCGACATCGGGCGGATCAAGAGGCAGCAGGCGTTCATCGCGGCGATGGCGAGCAAGGTGGTCTCGGCGGGAACGCTCACCCGGGTCGACCGGGTGCTGGGCTTCCTCGACGCCGCCACGAGCTCGTTGCAGACCGACTTCACCTCGATCAGCCAGATCGCCCGGGTCGGAGCGTCGTTCAAGAACATCGGTCTGGACAAGATCAAGTTCATCACCGTGCCGTGGCAGTACTCGCCCGAGGACCCCAACCGGGTCGAGTGGTTGCCCGAGGCCGACGCGTTGTGGCAGCGGGTGATCGACGACGAACCGCTGAGTCGCGGCCTGCAGGACGGCGTCATCCGGGCCAGTGACGACGTCGACGGTGACCGCACCACCGGCGGCGGCTCGGGTGCCAAGCGTGCCCAGGAGCGCGAGGCGGCGGGTCTCTGTGCCTGACGAGGTGCCCGCGGAGAAGCCCGAGTCAGCCGAGGAGCGGCGACGCCGTCTCGACCGGATCTTCGGTGACGTGCTGCCGGACACCACCGCCGACGAGCGTGACCCGGGCAGCTCGCCGGCGTCCGAGGACGCCGGCGAGGCCTGGTTGAAGGCTCAGGTGCCTCCGCACCACGGGTGACCCCGTGGGCGGCTGACTAGCGGGTCTGCTGGGCCTGCAGCAGGTCGCGGATCTCGGTGAGCAGCTTGATGTCCTCGGGCGTGCCGGGGGCGGGGCTGGGGAAGAACTTCTCCTTGGCCTTCACGTAGGGCGTGACCACGAAGAAGTACACGACCGCGGCGAGGATCAGGAACGCGATGACCGCGTTCATGAACGCGCCGAACGGCTCCTTGTTGTTGAAGACCTCGTCCATGGCGTCGGGCAGGAGGTCGGTGAGCCACGCGGTGAACGTGGCGACGACCACGCCGAAGGCGGTGCCGATGATGACCGCGACGGCCAGGTCGATGAGGTTGCCGCGAAGGACGAAGTTCCTGAATCCGCTCAGCATGGGTGTGCTCCTGTCGTTCGAGTGGTGACCGGCCCGAGCGGGCCAGGAGTGACGCTAGCGACTGGAGGCCTCACCCGACCAGGTGAAGGTCAGGAACCGGGCCACGGCCGCGGCGCTCACCTCGGGCAGCTCGGCGTCGGTCAGGCCGAGCACCACCAGGTGGCCCGGCAGGCTCCCGGTGCCGGGGTCGGCCTCGCCGGTCAGGGGGAGCGCCAGCACCGGCACCGAGGCGGCGACGGTGCTCGCCGTCCCTTGCTGCGGGTCGGTCGCGACCAGGTCGACGACGTCACCGACCTCCAGCAGCGCCACCATGCCGGGGTCGGGCAGCCGGACCGGCACGGCGAGCCGTCCGGGGTGGTCGGCGGCGAGGTCGGGTCCGACCAGCCGGACGTCGGTGACCGGCTCGCCCCGGGTCAGGGGTGCTGCCAGCACGCGTCCGCCCGGGGCGGGGACCAGCCCGGTGG
>Ga0098074_1001628_pt1 | contig 11120 bp, 19 predicted proteins | sample 32_taG_FD_75064 | JGI IMG/M metagenome (GOLD analysis project Ga0098074, IMG submission 75064) | Marine viral communities from the Gulf of Mexico - 32_GoM_OMZ_CsCl metaG | ecosystem: Environmental > Aquatic > Marine > Oceanic | place: Atlantic Ocean: Gulf of Mexico | collected 2015-07-12
CAAAGGAAGGGAACCGGCCTGGGTTGCAGCACAACCCGAAACTCCCTCCAAGCGCTAAAGCGTTTGGTGGGAGTAGTTCATTCCGACGATGTGGCTGTCCGTGATCGCGGCGATGTCGACCATCGAGCCGCCCCAGCTTGAGACCGACAACTCGGTCACGATGACCGCGTCGGGATGGCGCCGCGCCAGCCAGTCCTGTGCCATGAGGCGCAGCTCGATCGCGGAATGGGGCTCCTCGGCCAGCATCATGCAGTGTCCTTCTTGCGAGGCGGTTCGGGCATGTCCACCAGCGCGAAGTAGACGCCGGTGCCATCATCCTCGTCCTTGGGAAAGCGAAGCCGGGAGAACATGCAAGTGGTCGGAGGCAATTGCTTCCGGCCGGGATGAGCCTCGACATGGTGCCAGACCATTCGGCCTTCCCAGCTATCAGGGACATCGTCGAAGGCCACCCATTCCACCCGTCGGGGTGTGCCGGCCTTCACGACCTCGGACTGCGCCAGCACCAGATACAGGCCGTAGGCGATCATCGCCCATGCGCCGGCAGCGAAATAGGGCGTCCGTCCCAGGAAGAAGAGCACCTGCAGGAGGAGACCCAACATGATGAGCGTCAGGCCGATCCCGACCCTTGGTCCTTCAATCCGCATCCCACAAAGCTCCTTCGGGCTCGCTGTCGTCGAGCAGTTGTTTCGCGTCCAGTTCAAGGAGCGCGTTGATCTGGGAATGGTCCTGGACCCTGAGCTCGAGCAGGGCGACGATGGCCATGGCCGCTTCGGGGCAAGCCTTCTGCGCCTTGGTGATCGTGCGCTTCAGGTTTGTGAAACTGCGAGCTGCCGCCGGTGCGGCCGGGGCCTCGTATCCCTTGGGCAGCGACTTCTCGAACAGCTCGCGCGCGTTGGCTTCGCGCCGGCAGATGGCCAGTTGGATCTCGCTTGCTTCCGACACGGCTCGATGTCGCCATTCCGTCCAGTTCAGGTTGAGGCGAAGAATAGAACGCAGGTCTCCGAGGGACAAGCATGGATCACGACGTTCTTTCCATCTGGACGCGGCAGGTTGCAGTCCCTACGCTTCGTGGAGCGTTAGTTTTCATGAAGTGGAGGTTCCCATGGGGCCCGAAGACAAGAAGGTGCGTGCGGCCCGGCAGCAGCGGCTCGCCGAGATGTGCGAGAAGCTGGGTCTGGTGGTCCAGGGGGATACTGTCATTGCCCCCGTGGGCGCCACGCCGGTCGCCGTCGATGCCAGCGTGATCGATCCCGACCAACTGGTCGCCGGTCTGATGTATCTTGCCTACAAGCAGGGTATGGAGCATGGTCGGCGGGACGTCGGCTCCAAGCTGCACGCGCTGATCGAGGACACTGGTGCACTGGCAGACGTGATGCCGCAGGAGGCTGCGTGATGGCGAAGAAACCCGACAGCCAGGCCGTGGAGATCGCGCGCCGGACTGCTCATATCATGAGTGATGCAAGCGCGGCAGCCAAGGCCGTGGCCGAGTACGATCGCCGCACCGCCGAGGGTGAGGATGTGGATATCTTCCAAGGGCCGGGTGGGCTACTCGTCGGTCCGCCCGTGGAAAAGCTTTTGAAGGCGCTCGACGATGCCGACAACTGAGCAGATTGAGGCCGGGGCGAAGGCGCTGTTCGAGAAATCTATCGCTTTCTCAACCGGCTGCTACCATTGGCCCGGCGATCGGCCGCGCCCGATCCTGGACATGGACCGGCGCGAGCAGGGACTCGTGGAAACCGTCTCCATCGATCACGAAACGGCCTACAAGGGCGGGATCGTGGCGGAGAACCTCCGGGCACAAGCCCGCCTGGTGCTCGAAGCAGCGGAGGCAGTGTCATGCGGCGCTTCCTGAACTGGATCGAAGCACGCATCGAGGCCAAGTCGCGCGAGCGCGCCCGGCAACTCTGTGGCAATCCCTGCACGTCGAAGAACGGCCTTCCGGGGCGTGGTCGGGGCATGGCCGTCTGCCTGCATTGTGGCGCTCTGCTCGTCCAGGCGCCGGGGCCTCGCGATGACTGACAAGGCTGCCCAGCGCGGTCTCCATATCGGCCTCATGCACGAGGTATTCGGAGATCTGTTCTTTCAGTTGGACCCCGCCGCTCCGCGCGAGATGCGGGTCTTCGCAGCGGACCTAGGGGACGAGTCCACGCCCAATATCGAGTTGCAGGCGGCGATCTTCGACGAGGACTGGGAGATCGTCGGTGAGCCGGTCACCCGCATGGTGGCCAAAGCTTGCTTGCCGGAGCTGTGGGGGCTGAAAGAGTAAGCCGCCTTTCGGCAAGCGGCTCGCTCTCCAGGTTGGCTAGTCCCAGTATTGATCGGCCGTGCCGATGATCTCGGCGCGTCCGGTCTTCTCCATGGTGCGCAGCGCCATCCAATTCGTCCCGCCCTCGCAAACCCAGTACAGGAAGACACAGGCCGCCATCAGGAGGACGATGATCAGCAGGGGCGGCGGGAAGATGGCGAACATGATGGAGATGGTGGCGATCAGAACCAGCATCAACTTCACGAATGTAGGCTCGTCGGCCAAGGTGTCTTGCTCCATCGGCCCGCTGGCATGCCATGCGATGGGCCCCTTGATGCGGCTACCCTCTTTCACCTCGATCTTGTAGCTGTAAAGCTCGTCATACTCGCGCTGTTCGCTGTCACAGGCTATGCCAAGGACGAGAACGCTAATGGTCCGGGGGCTCTCGAAGACGATTTCCGCACCTTCCGGCAGATAGTGGAAGCTCGAGAGATCATCCATCGAGATCGGGTAGTCGTCCCCGACCTTCTTGATGCCCTCGATAATTCCTAGAGTTTCCGACTGGGGAAACATGCTGTTCTCGCGGCTGCCCAGCGGGAGATCTCGCTCCATCCACCAAGGCAGCGCAATCGGACCAGGTGCCGGGGCCACTGTGTTTGACTGGTCGACACCCATTACGCGTACTCCGAGACAACTTCGATCTGCGAGACGACAAGCGGAATGACGGGGAAGCGCTTCATGAAAGTGCCTTCCTTCTGGGCGTGGAGAAGGGGAGCCGCCGGTGCAGCTCCCCCCTGGAAGATTACTCGGCCTTGGCGGACTCGAGGACGACCTCGGGGAGGGTGATCTCCGGCTTCAGCTCGGCCTTGCCGGGTACCACCACGACCGTCGGTTCGCTGATCTCGGGCACGATCACCTCTTCGGCCGGGGCCGGCTCGGGCAGAACGGCCTGCGCCTCGTCGACTTTTGCCTCGACCTCCGCGACCGGCTCGGGCAGCTCGGCCGCCTTCAGCTCGTTCCAGCAGTTCCGTCCTGCCAGGCGCTTCTGGGTGCTGTTGGTGGCGATGTCGCCCGACACCCAGCCCAGTTCGGAGATGCGCTTCTCGGCCTTGTAGGAGGGGAGTGCCGCCAGCTCGGCCTGCAGCGCGTGGGCGTCCTCGGCGGCCAGGAAAGTGTCGAGGCAGGCCTTGCTGGCGAACTCGACCCGCAGGTCCTGGATGGCGGCCTTCGTGTTTTCGGCGGCCGTGTCGGCCGAAACCCAGCCCAGGGCGCTGAAGCCGACGACGGCGGTCACGACGCTGGAGCCCAGCGCGGTCCAGAAGAGGGTGGCCTTGGAGGCTTTGTACTCGGCGATCTTGGTGGCGAGACCCATGGGTATCCTCATTGTCTGCGGCCGCGACATGCGACCGCTCTCATGAACGATACCGACCAATGGTTAACGCCCGGTCTCTGAACGAGAAAGCCGCCACCGGCGCTGGGCAGGTGGCGGCTTCAAAGGGGCGTAGAGGGATCAGAGATCGCGCTGCAGCACGTCCTCACAGACCTGGTTCAGGGGCGCCAGCGCCGCCAGGTTCGACAGGTCGTAGCCGTGGGGTATGTCGAGCGCTCGCACGATGCCCGCATGGCCGTCGATCCACTCGGCCTTCTCGAAGCGGCGATGCGACGTGTCGGTGGTTTCATAGGTCTGGAAGATGGGCCGCATTGCGACCAGCTCCTTGCCATCGGCCCAGCATTGAAGAACGCCCACGTTGGTTTGCGTGGCGAATTGCGGGCGATCGACAGCGACATGGACGAGACGACTTGCGGCCGGCCAGTCGCCCCCGATTTCACGCGCCTCCGACAGGGACAGGTCGCCCGCCAAGACAGCGCCGACCGCCGGCATCAAGCTGAGCGCTCTCGCATCGAAGCTTTTCGTGGGGTGAAGGTCTGCATACTGCAGCCGGGAGCTCCCCAGGTGCCTGATCTCATCAGCGTCATACAGAGCCTTGAACTCGTCGCTGGCGCGCCGGTATTCGTCAGCGTTCTCCTTGATCTCGGCCCGAACGTCAGCCATGACCACCGCCGTCTCACGCACGGACAAGGCATCCTGCCCGAAGAGAAGGGCCGGGACCGACATCGCGAGCGCGGCAAGCGGAAAGCGGATCCTCTTCCTCAACCCGCCATTCGGCTGGCTCGCACTGCCGATCGCGATGATGGCGGCACCTGCAATGCAGGAGGTTGCGGTCGCGGCCAGGTTCATGTCCGCCAAGGCAAAGGCCACGGTGCTGGCCAGGCCACCGTGGAAGAAAGCGCGGCTCCAGCGTCGACGGCGCGGGGAAACGATGGTCATGGGTATCCTCTCGGAACTGGGGTGTTCGCGTCTCATCCTACCGGTCGAGGGTTAAGCGCTGGTCTCCAAACGAGAAAGCCGCCGCCTGCACGGAGCGGGCGGCGGCTTGGCATGAAGAGACCAGAATCACTCTTCGACGGTAATGAGCGGCAGGTCCTCATCGCCGGCGGTCATCTCGGAGTAGGTCACCTCCTGCATCCCTTTCTTGGCGGGCGCCGGTTCGAGCAGGTGGTCCAGGCCGCCATGGGCGACGCGGCAGGACTCGACGTTGCGCTTCCAGCGCGCCTCCATCTGCGGCAGGCGATCGTCGATGTCCTTCAGGATCGCGCGCTGGTTCTCCATGTCGACATAGACGGGCGTCTCCTTGGTGCGCCAGGCGGTGCCGGTCGACAGCCCCATGCCGCCCCGGCTCGAGATGTGGGCACTGGTGCGCTGGTAGGGGACACGTTCCTCGTGCACCGCGTAGCCGCGATAGAGGTTGTGCTCGATCTCGACCTTCTTCTCCAGGGCATCGGCATAGGGCACGCCGGCGGCGCGCACGCACTTCTCCAGCGGCGTCGCACAAGCGGCCAGCGTCGTCAGGCCCAGCAGCAGGGCGGCGGGTTTGATCAGTGGCATGTCATCATCCTCATGAGTATTGAGGATGACCTATTATCCTTTCACCTTCATGAAAAGTACCTACCGTCGTCATGGTCCTAATCTTGCCTATCGGGGACATCTTCCGATCTGGCTGAAGTTTCCACTTGCCGTTCAATGGCTGTGCTTGTAGAGGCAAAGATAGGGATGCAGCCCTGCCGGTCCGGCGCAAGCCATGGTGAATCTGCAGGCGTCCGAGAGGGCGCAGCCACGGAGCAACTCGTCCAAGACCTGGATCCGGTTGCGACAACGGACCACTCGCGAATTGGGATCCAGATCTGGAGAGAACATGCCGATCCACTACGACATCAGCCGTGTCGAGCCCGACCTGTCGGAAGCCACCGCATTCATCGCCGAGGCCAAGCGCCTGGCGCGTCACTACCGCGAGATGTGGGCCAGGCGCAGTATCGAGCTGGGGCATTCGGAATGCCTCGAGCTGGTCTCCATGCGTCACGGGGCGCGCGACTGGAACACGCTGCACGCCAGCCTGAAGGACGGAGGCATTCTGCGCCAGGCGCCGAACGGGTATCAGAAGGTGCTCAATCGGATCTTCGGCCTGTCGATCAATTACACGCCCGAGATCGGCGACCGCCTGCTTCCGGCCCTCAAGGCCGCGATGCGGATCGAGGACGAAAGCAACATGTGGTGGCAAAGGATGCAGGACCTGATGCTGCCGGTCACCGTGCGCCTGGTGCGCCAGCGCAGCTATGGCCGCTCCCTGAACTTCTCGGACTTCGCCGGTGCCCTGACCGCCTTCGGGCAGTCAGGTGATACCCGCGACACTGCCTACGACCTAGTCTGGGGGCGATATGCTCAAGACCAGGAAGGAAGTTTCATGATGAGAGAGTGGCTTCGCACTCTGCCAGGCATGCCTGCCGACTGGCGGCCTGGCGAGGCGGTTCCGGAGTCGGCCATGAAGCAGATGGACTACCTCACCACACCTCTGCTCGCGGGGCTGAAGGAACTCGAGCGGGAACCGCGCAGCAACGCCCGCGTCTGACCAAGGCTTGACGCAAGCACTTCCCAAGGATAGATAGACAGCAACACACCCGGCCCGCCTCTCTTGGAAGCGCATCTGGCCGGGTTTTCATGCCCACTTCTTACTCGATCGGCAGCATCGCAATGGCCTGGCGGCAGCGCGCCGTCAGGTAGTCGCCCTTGTCGGCAGGATGCTCCAGCCGCATCATGATGTGCTCGCCATTCATCTTCACCAGCTGGTGGTTGCGATGCGGCACGCCGATGTCGCGGCACAGAATGCCGGACGGGCCATTCGCATCGATCAGGGCCATGCGCCGCTGCTGTCCGTTCGTGTTGGTGCTGTCCACGGTCGTCTGGAAGATCGCGGGGGACACCTTGCCGGTCATCGGCTTCACCGAGGCGTAGTCGAGCGGATCGTAGATGCTGGCGGGCAGGGTGCCTGTCGCGCGGCGGGAACTGGAGCGGGTCGTTACCTGCAAGGGGCTGCGCAGGGCGGCCCGCGCCGGCGCCTGTTCGATTTGGGCGCCGGTCGAGCGGCGGAAGATCTCCGCCGCCTCATGCGCGTTTCTCTCGCTGTCATCGCCGGCAATGACAACCGTCACGCCGGCCAGGACGCCCATGATGGCAAGCAAGCTGAGTGCCATGATACCCCTGCTGTTCTGGCTCACCGCCTCGAAAGGCGTGGCTCAGAACCTGGTCGGAAGGGGTTGACCGGTGATTAAGCCAGTATGCGGGCGCAGGTGGGGGCCAGCCGATCGTTGAAGGGCTGGGCATCGAACTCGGGCCGATAGAGCAGGCCATCATTCTCGATCAGGAACTCGGCCTGCAGCTCGGGCCCGCGCTCGGCGCAGAGAAGGCTGAAGCCGCGCCCCAGATTGACCGACAGGATGCGCTCGGCCGGCTCGCCACTGCCATCGGGATCGAAGGTAAGGGCGCCGCGCGCCAGGCGGTCGGTGATGTCCCGGATGCGCTCGGGCGCCGGGGCCTCGTCAGCCACCCGATCGACATGCAGGGCAGCCACCGGCTCGACCGTGATGGGCAGGTCGCCAAGGCGCAGGACAGTGAGCGTCATGGCGAAGGCGGTCAGGGCCGAAACGGCGGCTGCCGAGCGAAGCGACACTTGGGAGGAAGGCTGGCTGTCGGACATGCATGACCTCGTTCATCGATCTTTGAGATCGTCCTACCGAGGGGCGGTTTATCAACGGTTAATGCTTGCCGGCCGCGCCAAGACCCGGGAAACTTGCGGGGCGGGGCCAATATCCCCGGACGCGCATTCTCATGAAGGACCTGCCATGCCCAACCTCGTCGACAACCGCATCACCCTGTTTGGCCGCAAGGCCCCGATCGATCGTGCGATCACCGCTCTGACCGGCATGGCAGCCGACACCTTCCGAGAGAAGATCGCGAAGGACCCTGACGGCACGCGCTGGCTCGAGATCCGCTTCACCGGCATCGTGCCGCGCCCGGCCATTCTCGATGACACCGTCGAAGGCAGCGCGCTGGAGCTGGGCTTGGCGGCGCTCTCCACCCCCGACAAGGACTGGATGCGCCTGTTTGATCTGGCCGGCCACGAGAACTGGGTCAAGCGACACGACGAGGTGGTGACTCGCACGCAGGTGCTGGAGCGTCACGGCCTGCAGGGCCTTGAAGGGGACGACCTTCTGGCGCAGGCTGAGCTGGCCATTCCCGGCTGCATCGAGGCAGGCCGTGCAGGCATCGCCGCCTACGAGGAGGCGCAGGAGTTCAGCTGGTTCGACTGGGCCATGAAGAACTGGGGATGCAAGTGGGCGCCCGATCAGGCGAAGTTCGAGTTCACCGAGGAGGGGGCGCTGACCTTTCGCTTCGAGACGCCGGACCTGGCTCCGGACGCGTTCATCGAAGCTCTGGCCGCTGCCTACCCCGAACTGGAGGTGTCCGGTGCCGCGATCGAGAAGGACAACGACTATTGCGTCTTCTTCGATGGGAGCGAGGGCGAGGTCGATATCATCCCCGGAGACGAGGACGACATCGAGCGCGACATGGACCGCGCCGACATTGCTGTCTACCTTCGGACGGAAGGCTCTGTGCCCCGACTTTAACTGAGCGGTAATCCCGCCTCGGTAGCCTGTCCGCAGCACATGGTAAGGGCGGGCTACCAGATGTTATTCGAAATCGGCATGATCCTCATCATGTTGGCCATGGTCATGGGTGGCATCTCGATTTTCATCGAGCAAGCCATTGCGAATGGCCAGCTCACGCCGGACGCCCTTGCCGCGTTCGGGTGGGGCAGCTTGAAGCTGGTCGGCTTTATCGTGGTCGCCACTGTCAGCTGGAAGATCACCTCGGCCGTCCGGCGCAAGATCAAGGCGCGCCGCGCAGCAAAGGTCGAGGCGATCGAGGCGCAGCGGTTGGCGGACGAGGCTGCGGCGCAGGAAGTCGGCCGCGCACGTGCAGCCGCGATCGAGGCACTTCTGGCGAAGACACCCTCCGAGCGCGTGCGGCAGGCGATCCGGGAGTTTCAGGCCTGCGTCCTGCGCTGGAATGAGCGCTCCGAGGCGCTGGGCGGGATGGATCATGCCCGCGTCCAGCACGGCATCTTCACCATCAAGGATGCCGGCCTGCGCCTCCTGAATGACCCGCTGCTGTGGGATGAGCCCGAGGCACATGAGCAACTGGCCACCTCCATGCGTCGGGTCACGGCCGAGATCTCGACCCTGCTGGCCGACGAGGTGCAGAAGCGGGTGGCCGACATGCGCATGGACCTGACGACCCTTGACCGACAGATGGGGCTGCAGGAAGAGCGGGTGCTGTCCGCGCATAGAGGCGCGTAACCCATTGCGGCCAGCCCGGCGCGTCTTTACACCAAATTCCATGTTGATCCATGAGATAGGGCGGGCGCCATGAGCGACTGGGGTTTCCTGGAGAAGATTCTCCTGGCGATGATGATCGCAGTCAGTAGCATCGTCGTCGCTGTTGGCTATGAGGCCGGTGCCGGAGAAGCTGGTCGGGAAACCGCCAGAATGATCGCAGGACTCGGCTTCCTCGGTGCCATAGGTGCAGCCCTCTGGGCCAGCATCGGCCCCATCCTTCCATTCCTGTTTGGAGGCATTGCGGCCCTGTGTGTTGGATCCTACCGCCTGGTCGAAATGGGTGTTGGCGCGATCCGGCGTCGCCGCAATCGCAAGGCAGCCGCTCTCGAGGCAGAGGCCAACAGGGCTGCTGTGGAGGCCCGCAGGATCGAGGCTGAGCGCCAGTTCGCCCCAATCGCCCTGGCGCGATCCTCGGGCAATGCCGACCTTCTGCTCGCCGTCGAGCAGGTCGATGGTGCCTATGCCGAATGGCAGGCGGCGTTGAACGACCATCCAAACCTCGGGCAGCGCCAGCTCGCGCATGCGATGCGCACCGTGCAGCAAGCGTGCCAGGATACGCTGGCGGACCCGGTGCTCGTGAAGTCGACCTCAGCCCAGCAGAAGCTCACGGACATGATGAATGCGCTGAGCCGGCAGTTCGCCAATGACATCCAGGAGGTCGAGGGGGATCGGCTGCAGGCTCTGGGCATCAACCTCGACACGCTGAAGCGACAGGTGGCCCTCAAGTCGTAGGGGTAAACCTTTCTCCAACGTGGTCTATTCTTGACGGTGCAGGTCCGCTGCGCCGTCTTTTCTTATCTATTCTTGCCATGATTGGGGAAGGGAAGTAGACCTCCCTCAGACAAGCTGAGATGAGGGGCGCGATGCGCAAGTTAGGCTTCCTGCCGAAGGTGTTCGTGAGCGTCGGCATCGTCGTGGCGGGTACGATGCCGACGCTGATCTTCGGCGACAATCCGACCTCGGGTCAGAAGACCTTCAGTGCGTTTGCCGGGCTCGGTGGCGCCGCGCTGGGCACCATCTACTTGACGTCAGCGGTCGCGACCGCGACCATCAATGCGGTCCGGAGGGCTCTCGCTAAGAAGGAGAGGGTCCTCGAGGATCGCGCTCTGGCTCTCGCCGCCGAGCTTCAGGACACGCAGGTCGAGCTGCTGGACGCGCCACGTGCCCTGGCCAAGGTCAGCGGCAGCGAAGTCCTTCGTCAGGCTGCCGAGGGGATAGATGCCGCGTATTCTGCCTGGTCCGCCGTAGTGGAGAACCACCCCAATCTGGAACAACGGCGCTTCGCGCATGCGATGCGGACGATCCAAGAGACCTGCCAAGACAAGATGCAGGATCCCATTCTCATGAAGTCCGAGGCGGCTCATGAGAGGCTGGCCGCCACCATGAACGCGCTCTCCCACGAAATGCTGGATGACCTGCGTGAGGTCGAGGAAGACCGGCTGCAGGCGCTGTCGATCAGCCTGTCCACCCTTGAGCGCCAGGTCTCGCTTGAGATCGACCCTACCGATAAGGTGCGCACATGAAGATCGCTTCGGTCTTTGGCCCGGTAGTGGGTGGGGCATTCATGCTCAATGTCCCCGTCATCCTGCCGGCGTTTGTCGAGGCAATGGGGCTGGAAAACAGCACCGTTGATGCCTTCGTTATGGTCGCAAGTGGTGCAGCGGTCATCATCGGCCTCTTGGGCGTCGTGGTAGGGGTGGCGGCCGCGAAGGAGCAGATCTTCAACGACGTTCAAGACAGTGCTCCCAGTCCCCGCTCCGAGCCGGCCCCAGTTGTGCCGACGGTCACCCTTGAAACGGCGCCGGGCGTATTGGCCGACCGGTCTGGCGATCAGGACTTGCAGGTCGCCGTAAAGGCGTTCGAGGCGTCCCGCTCCGCGTGGGAAAGCATGACAAGGGACGACATCGGCAACGGGGCCAGATCACGCCTTCTGCACGGCATCCGCACCCTGCGCGAAGCCTGCCTGAATACGTTCAACAACCCAGATCTGGCCAACGACCGCGAGGCACTGAAGAGCATTAGAGAGTCCATGGCGCGCCTGACGGCCGAGATGGACCGCTTTCGCACCGCTCGGAAGCAGGGC
>Ga0098074_1001629_pt1 | contig 11116 bp, 11 predicted proteins | sample 32_taG_FD_75064 | JGI IMG/M metagenome (GOLD analysis project Ga0098074, IMG submission 75064) | Marine viral communities from the Gulf of Mexico - 32_GoM_OMZ_CsCl metaG | ecosystem: Environmental > Aquatic > Marine > Oceanic | place: Atlantic Ocean: Gulf of Mexico | collected 2015-07-12
GACCGTCCTGATCGCCGGGAGCAAGGACAAGGCCGTTCCCCCCGAAGTATCAAAGCAGGCAGCAGCCCGAATGCCCAACGCCCGCTTTGTAGAATTGTCAGGCCTCGGCCATCTGGCGCATGAGGAAGACCCGGCGCAGATTTGCAATCTGGTCCGCCAGATCCTCTACGATGCGGGGATAGAGCCGCAAAACAGTGTCTAATCAGCTATCCAGACTATCCAGAAAGACCCGAAGCGCCTGTTCGAGCTTGCGCCTGTCCAAGGACGAGAAGTCGCGGGCAAACTGAACCTCGACCCGCCCATCGGAGGCGACGCATTTAGCCAACCCCTCTGGCCGGGCCAGACGGATCGTCGTCTTGGCCGTCGTTGTCGGCGCCACCTTGGCAACCGGCCTATCAACACCCTGCGCGCTGGCGGGTTTTGCAGGCTTGGTCACATCGCGCAACAGAGCCAATTCCGCCTCGGCGTCTCGATCCGGCATATTCGCAAGGACCGCCCGAATGCGTCCGACAAGACCGGGATCATCGTCCATCATCTTGACCAGTTGCAAACCCAAGGCACGCGGGATCGCCTCGGCATGGGCCAGATCGCTTCCCAAAAGCCGCATCAACTCGGCAAAATGTTTGATGTAGCTGCGCTTCTGCCGCCCGGCAGAGCCATAAAGCCGATCAACAGCAGAGCCTATATCAAGCGTTTCCTGCGTTTCCTCGCGCGCATAGGCCCAGGCCAGCTGCGCCATTTCCGCAAAGGAAATATCCCGCCGGATCAGGTTCTCATCCACCATCCGTTGATAGAGCTTGGCCAGACGCGCGCCCCGCGCCATCAACCCGGCAGGAATCCGGGCATAGGCCTCATCCCCGGTCTCGGCATAAAGCTCCTTATAGGCCGACAGGCGCCGAAACCCCTGGATCAGCTCATATTCGCCGTCGCCCACTTCTTCGACCCTGATCGGGTTCGACAGACCCACAGCCTTGATCGACGATTTCAGCTCGTCCAACTCAGGGTCGCGCTTGGCGACACGGTCGCGAGTCAGCTTGGTCATCCGCACCTGATCAAGTGGGATCAGATCAACGATCAACCCGCTTTTCTTGAGAGCCACGAAAGCATGGGCCAGCCGGTCATTCTCAGCCCGGATCGCCGCCTCGGCGGCTTGCCGGTCGGCAAGGGCGGCGGCATTCTCTCCGATCGCCGTGGCCATCGGACCGCGACGGGTATCCGGCTCTGTCCCTGCGGGGACAGGCTCTAACGCGGCGGAATCAAGCTCGGCCGCGTCAAACTCGATGTCGAAAACGCGTCTCTTCTTGCTCATGGCTTGACCTCCATCTGATCCCAGGCGGCAAGAACATTGCCTTTGAACTCTTCATAAGCGGTGTCAAACGACCCTCTGGCCCGTCGCCATGTTTCGCGGGTCATGTCGCGATAATCCGTCTCATAGATCGACGACAGAAACCGCCCCGACTGCTCGACCGCGCGGGTCATCTCGATCGTATTGGTGCAAAGCCTGTCTCCGAACACTTTGCCGAAGGCTTGCTGCATGGCGCGGTGCAACTCGTTGTTCGGCTCGAACCGAGTCAGCAGGAAGCGGATGTCGTAGAACGTCTTGGGCAGCGTCATGGTCCCCGCGGGGACAAGCCCGACAAAGCGCGACAGATCCTCGAGAGCTTCGGCCAGCTGTCCGATGAAGGAGGTGGTGCTGTCATACTCCCAATAGCCCGGCCCCGAAGGGATATAGAGCATATCCGCCGCGAAGACCGCATTCATGGATTGATAGCCGATGGCAGGCGGGCAATCGAACAGCACCAGATCATAGGCATCAGCCGGCAACTGATCCAGAAACCGCGACACGGCCGCAAAAAAGGACCATTCCGGGTTCATGTGGCGGTATTGCGCGCTGGCAAACTCCACAAAGGCGGCATTCGCGCAGCTTGGCACGATGTCGATCGTGGACCAGTTGGTCTGCTTGATGAAATCCGTGACACGCAGATCGGCCAACCCCAGTTCGGTGATCGACGCAGGCAGACGGCGCTGGGGCAGGGAAGTGCCGCTTTCCGCCCCCTGCGCGGCAGAGTTCATCCGCGCCGTCTCGCGCGCCAGATCGCGCGCCATGATGCCCCAGACGGTATATTCTTCGGTCACGTCGGTCAGGCCCATGGAATGCGACAAGGTGGCCTGCGGATCGAAGTCCACGCAGAGGACACGATACCCGTCCAGCGCCGCCGCATGGGCAAAGTGCAGCGCCACGGTGGACTTGCCGGCGCCCCCCTTGAAGTTGGCAATCGCCGCGCGAAAGGCGCGCTTGCCCATGGGGCGACGCGGCATCAGGGATTTGCGGTTCACCTTGAGCTTGCGGCGCATCTCGTTGATCTCATCCAGAGTATACCACCGCTGACGACCGTCCTCCTCGACCAGACCCTGCGGCAGGCCGGGATCGCTGGCCAGACGACCGCGCAGGGTGGACTGATTGACCTTGAAGATCAGCTCGGCCACCTCCCAACTCGAGAAGCGGCGCAGCGTCTTTTCGCGCTGGGGGGAATAGGTCTGCTGACGGATGAAGCCCTGCATCTTGAGGGACTGGGCCTGAAGACGGGCCAGATCGGCATGGGTAAACATGGCTGCTCCTGTCCCCGCGGGGACGCTAATTATTCTTTATTTCTGATTTACGCCGGATTTGCCAAAAAGGCAAAAGCGAATATCATGCGGATGTGAATTCCTGCCTTTCGGCGCAACCCAGGGAAAACGCGGGGCAAGACAGGCGGATCAAAGCATCGGATTGATTCGGGCGCAGCGCAGGGTCGTGGTAGGGTGCCACATCACTTGGGGGGACAAGCCGCGACAAACCCCAAAGGAATGCGGGACATTTTCGCGACAATAGGGGACAGACAAGATGTCCCCCACTACCAGTTCTACCCTTTTTTCAATCCATGGATTGAGGGAGAACAGGCCGCGAAAACTCAGTTCTTGACAGAATCGAGCAACTGGACGCAAATCAGAAAAGGGTGGCGAAAAGCGGTGTGTTCCGGTAGCTTGCCCCAAGAACGACAATGATCAGGGCAAAGATCCTGACTGAGGCAGTCTCCGACACGGTCGGATCACGAGCGAGGATTCCCCATGGTGACGACCAAACCCGTCGGCCGCTCTGCGGCTGTGCGCAAGTATGACCTTCTCACGGCTCTCGGGGTCTACGCTCTGTCGCAGGACAAATCCCTGCAACGGCGGGTGCTGCGGCTGATGACCTTGATCACCGCACGCTACAACTGGCAGAGGGATGAGCTCTCGGTCGGCCAGCGCGAAATTGCCCGGATGTGGTTCGTGGACGAGCGGACGGTGAAACGCGAAATGGCCCAGTTGCGGGCGATGGGTTGGCTGGTGGTCAGGCGGCAAGGCGCGCGTGGACGGGTGACGGAATACAGTCTCGATTTCAGCCAGATCGAGGCGGATACCCAACCTGTCTGGGGCGAGGTCGGAACGGATTTCCAGCATCGGATGCAGGGTCTGCCCGAGGTGGATCAGCAGGTCGTCCCGCTTCCGCTGCGGGGAAGCGATGTGCCGCCCCCGGATCTCAGCCAGGGGACCGAGTGGGTCTTGGCGCAATCCGTCCTGCATCGCGAAGATCCCGCGCTTTACGGTGCGTGGTTCCGCGCCTTGACGCGGACGGGCAGGGCAGGGGGGCGGTTGCTCCTCAAGGCGCCAAGCCGGTTCCACGCGGCCTATGTGCAGACCCATCTGACGGCGCGCGTGCTGGCGGCTTGCAGACTTGTCGATCCCGAGGTGACAGAGATCAGTATCGAGGGGTGAACAGTCACTATTCCGGCCCGAAAGGGTGTTTCGGGGCGAGTGACAGCAGGCGGGCAGGGCGGCTCAGCCCCGCGTCTTGCGATGGGTCTGCCGCGCCCAACGGATCAGCGTATGCTCATCCGCTGCACCGGCCTCCTTGGCGACGCGGGCCATGCGAAGGGTCCGGCGCGCCTGTTCCAGTGCTTGCCGGACTGTCGCAAGTTCCCGGAACCGCTCCAGCATCGCGGTTTCAAGCTCTGCGATCCGTGGCGCGGCGCGGGTCACGGCACGGTTGATCTGCGCCTCCTCTGCACGGACAGCGCGGATATAGGCCCCGACATAGGGTGCGGCTTCCAGCGTGACGATCCGCGCCTCTGTCCGCATCTTGTCCAGCAGCAGGTCGCGCGTGCCCTCAAGCGTCGCGACATGGGCGCGCAGATCGCCCAGTTCCCGCGCTTCGGCCGCCATCTCATGTCGGCGGAGCCGCTCCAACAGGGTGAGGGTGCGCAGACGGTCAGTCATGTCCGCCAGAGCGCGTGACCGGATTGGCCGCCTGTGCTGCAAGCGCCGCGCGCATCCGGGTCAGGATCTCTGCCGGAAAGGCATTGCGCTCGGTAGGCAGGCTGACCGGAACGGAAGTCTGCCACGGCCCCAGTGGAGCAGCCAGTCCGGGCGCGGGTTCCTGCGTCTCCTCCTCGGCCGCAACTGCCATCGCAGGCGGCCAGAGCGCGGCGACAAGGATCACGGGCAGGATCAGCCGCCTCATATCGCAGGAAGCTCTTTCTGCGCGGCTTCGACCTTGTAGAAATCGGGCTGCTTGTTGCTGGGAATGTTGCCGCGCCCGATCTCGACGCAGATATTGGGCGGATGGTTGGCGACCATGGCGACAAAAATATCCCGGATGATCAGATAGAAAGCCTCGTCCTCGTCTTCGATCTGCTTCAGGCGGCCGGAAATGGGCTGCACCATGCAATAGGCCAGAAATACCCCCAGAAACGTGCCGACCAGCGCGCCGCCGATCATCTTGCCCAGAACCTCGGGCGGTTGGTCGATCGAGGCCATGGTCTTGATCACCCCCAGAACCGCCGCCACGATCCCGATGGCGGGCAGACCGTCCGCCATGGTCTGAATGGCCGAGGCAGAGGCCAGCGCCTCGCGGTGGTGTTTCTTGATCTTGCGGTTGATCACATCCTCGGTCTGATACTTGTCGTCGAACTGCATCGAGAGCATTCTGAAACTGTCCGTGATCAACTCGGTCGCGAAATGATCCTTGAGGATGGCAGGATAGCGTTGAAAGATGCTGCTTTCCTTGGGGTTCTCGACATGCTCATCCAGCGCCAGGATGCCCTTGGTCTTGTAAAGCCGCGCCAGCTCGAACATCAGTTTGAGCAGCTCTTCGTAATGCGCGGCCTTGAACTTCGGGCCTTTGATGACCTTGCCCAGCCCGCGCGCGGATGATTTCAGAACCGTCATGGAATTCGCGATGACGAAGGCCCCGAGTGAGGCGCCGCCGATCATCATGCCTTCATAGGGCAGGGCATAGAGGACAATGTCCATCTTGCCGCCCGATAGCATGAAGCCACCGAAAACCAGTCCGAACACCATTGCAAGACCAAGAAAGATCGACATTTCGCACCCGCCATCGGTTCTGCGGGAAGCCCCGCGCGTTCCATGTGTTGATTTCTTATTCCGCATAATTGACAGCAACTCAAGAATAAACAAGAATAGACATGTAGAAAATCAGGCGAGAGGCCGTTTTGATGCGTGGATCAGGCACATTTGTGTATTTGCTGGAAGAAGAAGCCGTTTTGGCCATGTTGCCGGGCTGGCCATCGGAAATGCAGGTCGCCGTCTGCCTCTCCGCGGATGGTGGTTGCGATCTGGCCGTGCATCACAAGGAGGAAGTGACCCGCGTTCTGGACCGCATCCGCGAGTTGCACGGCTGGTCCAGCGAGGCGCTCTGTGTCGCGCCCGAGGTTGCGGGATACCCGACGCGCAAGGTGCTTTTCTCCGAGGAGCAGCAACTTCTGTCCGTCGTGGGTGAAAGCCCGCATCTGGTTGAACTCGCGTCCGACTACGCCCTCAACTACCGCTTCGCGCAGGATGAGGGGTTGGACACCGCCGCCGTGACAGGGGCGGATCAGCGGCAGACACCCGTCACGACCGCAGCGCAAGACCTGTCGGACACTGCCGGGGAACCTTCGGCCAAAGGCATGTCCCGGCGGTCGCAGGCCTTCATCACGCATCTGTCGCTTCCGGCTGGCTATGCCACGCCTGCGTCACGGCCCGAATGCGCCTTTGTCGAGGCGCATCTGCTGCGCCAGAACGGGCGGGTCCGGCTTCTGATCGAACCGGCCAGCGCCACGGGGGCAGAGGTGGCGGTTCAGGTTGACCGGATCGGGTGCAGGGATGATTACGCCCGTTTCGTGCTGCCGCGACATGTGCTGAACGGTTGGTCCAGGGGGCAGGCCGCGCTGGTCGAGATGCCAGAGGATGTCTTTCCGGAAGCGGTCGTCGATCGCTTCATGCGCGCGCCACATCGGTGCAGCGTGACGGTCACGGTGCGGGGGGTGTTCATCACGCCGCTTGGGCCGGTTGACGCGCCCCAGACCGCGCCGGACGCTCCTGTCGCCGGGCCCGCGCGACGCCGGTTCTTCGGCTCCGTGCATCTGGCCGTTGCCGGTCTGGTGGCCGTGATGGTGGTCACAGGTCATTTCGCAGCGGCCTTCGACCGGATGGCCGAGCCGTCTGTGGCCGTCCACGCGCCGGGTGATGGTGCCGATGTCGCGCTGGACCTGATTGCCTCCATGGCGCTTGCCGATCGTGCGGATCAGGCTCTGGCCGTGTCCTCAGGGATGTCGAACAGATAGCCCTGCGAGCGGATCGCCTGCACAAGGTATCTGTCACCAAAGGCCGCCTTCAGCTTTTTGCGGATACGCGTGATGTGCACGTCGAATTTGCGATCACCATACAGCCATTCAGACCGGTCCAGCCGCTGCGCCAGATGGTTGCGCGTCACGATCTGACCCTTGCGGGACATCAGGATGCGCATGATCTCGGATTCAACCGGGGTCAACTGTGCATTGGCAAGGAAAGGTGTCCTGAGCGCCATGCTGTTTTCGGCCATCCCGGCCTGACGCATCCGCAGCGCCACGCGCGCCTCGAACTCCTGCGCGGCGAAGGTAAAGCGCAGCACATCATCCGCCCCGGAGGCCAGCGCATCGGCCGAGCTATGGGCCGTGCCAACATGATCGACCACGATGATGACCCAGTCGGGCAGGTTGCGCCGCAGATCCGCCACTTCGATCGGGCCGACGACAGCATCCCGCATCCCCGCCACCAGAACGCCGGCACGCGGCTTGTCGCGCAACGCCGCGCTGTCTTTGCTCCGCGCAGAGCCGGGCGGGCAGGGGGCAACCGTGGGAATCCCAAGGGTGCGCAGATGATCGGCGAGATTGTCGCTGAGCGTCTTGTCGCTTTCCCGGACTAGGGCCATGCAGGGTGCGCCGGGGCCGTGCCTGGTCGGTCTGTCAATCTTGATGAGGTTCATGAATCAGATTCACCGCTGGACCATACATTCGTGCAGTTCCCCGTGAGGTATCTTAACGTTCAAGCCCATGCCGCGCGCCGGAAAAGGGCGAGGCCAGGGCCGATTTGACAATCAATGTCCTTGTTTTTCAACAACACTATGGCATTTTTAAGGCTGTTATACCTTGGGATATGTCACTATCTTTAGACACAGTGTTTGTTAACCAAAGAACAGTTGTCTGGACTGTCTTTTTATGCAACAACAGAAGGGCCAGTCATTGAAGAATTCGATGTTCCGTAAACTAAGGATGGCGACTGCAACCGATCGTGGGCGTCACTATTAATGCTCGGAAAAGGCTTTCCCACAGTAGAGGGCATCCAATGACCAAATCTGATCCCAAAGTAGACCTGCTTGCAGCCGTTGCTGCATCCTATGCGTCGCGCACGGATGTGACCGCCGATGATATTGTCGCGCTCGTCTCCAAGCTGCGCCGTGAGTTTGGTGACGCCGACCCGATCCTTCCCGTCGAGGAGGCCGCGATGCGGTCGCCCGGCCGGGCAGAGCCGGCCCTGCCGATTGAAAAGGCCGTGACGCATGACAAGGTGTTCTGCCTTTGCTGTGGCAAGGGGTTCAAGATGCTCAAGCGGCATCTTGGTGCAGAGCATGGGCTGACCGAGGCTGCCTATCGCGCCATGTTCGGCCTGTCCGAGGATGTGCCTCTCGTCGCGCCCAGCTATTCGAACCGCAAGGCCACCTATGCGCGCCAGGTCGGTTTCGGAAAATATGACCGCAGCGAAACCAGCGCGGGCCGTTCGGCATCTGAAGAAAATCAGAGCATCTCCTGAGCGGAAGATCGCAGCGGTTCGGGTCTTCGGGCCCGGTCCCTGCGTTGCTTTCCACTCTCTCAAGAAGGCGCGGATGAATGGCCGAGCAACAGATCATCATCAAGAAAACCGATGACCATGGGGATCACGACCACCACGGTGGCGGATGGAAGGTCGCCTATGCCGATTTCATGACGGCGATGATGGCGTTCTTCCTGATGCTGTGGATCATCTCTGCGGCGGATGAGAAGAAACTTCAGGGTCTTGCCGAATATTTCACGCCCGAAGCCTCCAGTGACATCATGGGCGGCGAAGGGTTTCTGGACGGTCAGGTGTTTGGCCCTGACGGGGTCCATGGCGGCGTCGATGGGCAGAGTTTTCAGGTGCAGCCACCCAGTTTCGGCCGCGAAGATCCTGTCTCGGCGCCCAGCGACAGCCCCCCTGCACCCAAGCCGCGCATGGTCGCGGAATATGCGGATGGACCGCGCCCCGGTGACACCCCGTCCGTCGATCCCGCAACCATGGACAAGGGCCAGGACGCGCAGGTCGATCCGGCGATGCAGGCGGCGCGTGCCGAACGTATCGCGCGTCTCGAAGACGTGACCGAGGAGATCGAGGCCGCGGTTGCCGCGAATCTGGCGCTGGTCGAGCTTGAATCGAACCTGCGCATTGACAGAACGCCCGAAGGGTTGCTGATCCAGATCCTCGACCAGGAGAACCGCCCGATGTTCGCATCCGGCAGCGCGCGGATTGATGCGGCCACGGGTGAACTGGTCAAGATCATCGGTCTGGCTGTCGCCGATCTGCCCTATCCTCTGGCAATCACAGGTCACACGGATTCGGTTCCGTTCACGGGTCGCTCCGACTATGGCAACTGGGAGCTTTCGGCGGATCGCGCCAATGCCACCCGGCGCGCGCTTCTGGGGGCAGGGGTGGGCGAGGCGCGGGTGTCGCGTGTATCCGGCTTGGCTGACACGATGCCGTTGAACCTGACCTCGCCGGATGCGCCCGAGAATCGCAGGATCACGATGCTGTTGATCTATCCCGATCCATCGCTTGCCGTGACCGCGCCCGTGCTGTCCTTGCCAGCGACAGGGGCGACAGAATCAGTCGATTGACGGGTGTTGTCCAGGGCGGGCATGGCAGGCAACGATCCGCCTGCGATGCCGTCGGTATGCAGGTCTTGCGCAATTCTTGATCAGCAAGCGACCAGCCCCAATAGAAAAAATTCTGTCAAGCATATTTTCGTTAACATATGAACACAGGCGCGTGTGGGTCACACAACCCATGGGAAATGTGCCCCCAAGGTCATGCGCGCATAAGGTGCGCCGTCTTCGGGGCCGTTTTTCTTGGGTTTTCGACACTCCCCGCCGCCCGCGCCGCCGGTCTGCGAGGCGACCTGGCGCCAAAAGAAAGTGCTGCGCCTGCGGTAGAAACGGCAAAGACGCGCACAACTTTAACATTTCATTTCTTTTAGAAAGGTTAACGCCCGCTTACTGTGGAGAAGGGCGGGCGATGGGTTAGCGGGATTTTTTCATGCGACATGACCGACTTCTTGAACTGATCTGGCAGGGCGATATTCAACCTGCCTCCGGGCCATGCTCCAGCCGATTGCAACGTGGACTGGGGGCATTGCTGCCGCTGCGCACGGTCTCTCTCGCGGCAGGCACGGGTGTGGATCGCAGATCTGTTCTGACCGATGACACCGAACTCCTGCCTTCCCTTCCCCTTGGCGACGTGATCGCCGAAGAGCTCGCGATCGACGTGCCTTTCGGCTCGCTTGTCGTGATCAGCGATGACCTCCTGCTGACCAATCCCGTGATGGATGACGAACTCTCCTATGATCTGGGTGTGCTGGTGGCCGAAGTCCTGCTGGGCGTCATTCGCAAGGGGATCTTTCCCTATGACCGCGAGTCGGATGCGCTTTTTGCCATGGCCAGCTCTTATCATGCCATGATCGGCGGCTCCGGCTTCGTGCACCTGGGGCTCATGCCCTCATGGTTCCGGGTCGGTCTGGCCGCAGGGCTTTGCACCTATTGGGCAGGTGCCAGATCGGCACGCAGCGACACCAGCGGATTGTTCCTGCGCCCCGATTTCCTGACCTGCCCAAAGCTGCACGCCTATCTGCGCAGCATGGACGCGAATTTCACCACGCCGGATCGCATCCCCGCCGGGTTGATGCTGTTTACGGGCGGGCTGTGCAGCTATGACGAATGGCTGGTCAAGGTCGAGAGCGCCGTGACAGCCGAACTGGACGCGCATGTTCTGCGATCCTGCGACAGCGGCAGGCCGCAGGAGCAGCGGGCCTGAGCAGGGGCCGCAGATTTACCGCCCTTTAACCATCTAATCCTTTCTAAATTTCCGCATTTATGTATGACTATCCTTGTAATCAACTTGGGTAGTCATGATGACAACCACCCTGCAAGCCGCAATGCGGGAACCTCTTCTGACGGTGGATACGGAACGCGACGCGATCCGGCGCTGGCAGAATGACGGGGACAGGCGCGCACTCGAACTGTTGTTGCGCAGTCATGCGCGACAGGCCTGGTCGCAGGCGCTGCGATTTGCCGACAATCCTGTGGACCTCGATGATCTGGTGGCCGAGGGGATGATCGGCCTGATGCGGGCGGCGGACAGCTTCGATCTGAAGCTGAACCTGCGTTTCTCGACCTACGCGGCCTATTGGGTGATGAACGGCGTGTTCACGGCCCTGGCGCGGATCGGCACCGTCATCGACATGCCCGTGCGCACCTATCTTGACGCGCGGATGGGACGGTTGAGCGGGGATGATGGCGGTCTGTCGCATCTGGCAACGCAGGGGGCCATCCCTCTGGATGCGGGCGACGAGGGGCAGACCCTTTCGGACCGGCTGCCCTGTTCCAGCCTGACACCTGCCGAACTGGCCGAGATGCGATCGGCGCAGGTCTTTCTGCGCCGTCTGCTGCGTCAGGCTCTGGCCTCTCTGGACCCGACCGAAAAGGAAATCATC
>Ga0098074_1001630_pt1 | contig 11101 bp, 9 predicted proteins | sample 32_taG_FD_75064 | JGI IMG/M metagenome (GOLD analysis project Ga0098074, IMG submission 75064) | Marine viral communities from the Gulf of Mexico - 32_GoM_OMZ_CsCl metaG | ecosystem: Environmental > Aquatic > Marine > Oceanic | place: Atlantic Ocean: Gulf of Mexico | collected 2015-07-12
GAGGCCGTGATCTATTGCTACGGGCCCGACGCTGGCGCGCTCTTCGCCGGGATCGAGGCCGAGCTGCGCGCGTTTCCGGCGCGGCCCGCCTACGCGAAGCTCCGCTTCGGTGACGTCACGGATACCGGCGCTCGCGAGGAGCTCGTCGAGTTCTAGTCAAGACGAGCGGCGATCCGCCAGGGCGGGTCGACGCGATCAAAGGAGCCCCATGGACACATCGGAACGCGTCGTAAGTCGTCTGTGAAGCGCGCACCTGGAGCACCTGGTCTGGTCGTGCAGGCGACCTGCTGGGCAGCGCTCTCCTCCTCCTGGTGGGCTCGATGCTCGACTACGTCCCGGTTGACGAGAGCTCGGACGAGGACGACGTGTTTCCCCGTCAGATCACCGCGGGCTTCCACGCAGTCACGTACGCAACAGCGACGGCGAGTCCGACAGAGGAGCAGCGTGAACAACGAAGCTAGTCCGGGCGAGACCCCTAGCATCGACCTAGTCGAGCGCGAGTGAGATCAGTTCCATGCGCCCATGAACTCGGCGACCGACATCGCGACCGAGGCCCGCGAACTCCTCCACTTCCCCCAACGTGACCAAGACGCGGCGCCCAGGGCGGATGATCGGCGCATCGACAGATGTGCACATCAAAATTCATCTGCTCGCCGCGCCTCGGTGTCCACGCTGACCTGATCGTCAGAGATGGTCGAGGTTTCCCAGCCAACATTCCGTCTGCTGCTGGCGGGAACTTTGGCGCGCCCGTGGCAAGTTCAGTTTATTCTCCAAACTTTATCGTAGGCCAACTCCGCCAGCCGAGTCGTACGCGCGTTGACCTGGTCCTGCCCCCACTCGGTTGCGATAAGCACATCGGCCAGATCGTAGTTGTTCTTCCGCCTCTCTAGAAGCTTCTGCTTGTTAAAGAAGTCCTTGTTGCCGAGTTCGTCGTTAAGCTTCTCATCCAACCAGAAGAGATTGCCGATGTCTGCAGTCCAAGGCTTCGGATCCGACTGGGAGTTTAGGTGCTCGATGTTGCACCTGCCGTGATCGAAGGCCGTGCCGCTCACGGAGTGGTCATGGAGCTCTCGCAGCGTGTATTGGACAAGCCGCTTCACTTCCGGGCGATCGTTCGAGTAGAACAGCGCGGTACCGAACTCGCTGATGAAAGTGTCCCGGTTGGACCTCCTATCTTTAAGCTTCCTCACAAGGAGGTCTATTGAGGCATGGATGTCGGCGGGCTTCTTCGCGGCAGATATCTCCCGCGCGTGGGCCGCGTACATCATGCTGATGCCGCCCGTGGAGCTCACGCCGACCACCGCGGTGGTGATGTAGTGGTACGACTCGATGGCTCTTAGGACGGACTTGAGACGGCCTATGCGCAGCGACCCGTTGCGATGCGCCTTAAGAAGAGCCAATAGCAAGGGCCGAGGTTGCCGCACCCCGAAGGTGTTCAACGCGATCAGGCTAGCCCGGGCTGGCTTCTCGTAGCGCTGGCAAGCCCAACCGTCTGGGTTGGCGATTCGTGCGTAGAGCTCAGCGTCTTCGCGAAGGCTCTTAAGTACGGCCGGGGCGTCCGCCTTCTTGACTTTAGCCCGGATGTCACGGAACATTTTCCGCTCCGCGGTGTAGTCGTTCTGAGACAACCACCAGTGAAGAATGAACTTGTTCGGGTTGGCAGAGTTTCCTTGGACACTCAGCACCTCACGCATCTCTGCCCAACTCACCCGAGCGTTGTCAAGGTCACCATTCTCTGCGCGAATGGCACTGAGGATCAGGTTCTTGAGCAGGTCAACTGTCTCTAGATCCTTTCCTCGTGAGTTGAGTGTTTCGAAGATGATGTAGGCGTCGTCCTCGGAGTCGAGTTGGATCCAAATGATCTGAAGCGCAAGAATTCTGTCCCTGATTTCGCGCAGGTGGACGGCCGCTTCGCTCTGCTCCGGCTCGTCTGGATGCTGGGTGCTCAATCCCTCGATGCGCTGTCCCAGCCACCCAGCGACTTCTTCGTAGGCCTTTTTGAACGCACGCTCTTCATCATTCTTGGGTTCCTGCGGAGAGCGAGGCGCCTGAGCCTGGATCTGCGAACGAAGGAAATGACCTGCAGCGTCCGACCGTAATACGTAATGAGCCCGACTGTCGTCGTCCTCGCGCTCGATGTACTTTTGCAGGCCCGACGCGAAGCGCGTGGCTTGCATGCCTTGGAAGAGATCGCGAAGCACGCATAGTGCCAGGGTGATGGATGTGATCCGTTGCTGACCGTCAACGATGCTAAACATATCGCCGCCGTCAGAATAGGCGACCATCGGGCCGATGAAGTAGCCCTCGCTGTTGTCGACGACGACATCGCGCCAGAAGTCTTGCAGGTTTTCGCTGTTCCAGGAGTAGGGCCGCTGGAATCTTGGAATCGAATAGAAGTCGGACTTAAGTATGTCCTTGACGTCCCGAAGGACTGGCTGAAATGTGATGTTTGGCAATTCCGTACTCCCCCGGGACTCTCGCGTTTCGCGGCAGCATACGCTGAAGATGGTCGTCGTAGAGCAGATCTTCCGACCGAGGTCGGCTTGCACCGCACGAGGTGGCGTCTGCTCTCTCGACCGGCGCGTGAGTCGCGGTAGCCCCGGCGTCCACTGACGCTTACGTGGGCAGGGCACGGAACGCCGTAACTCCGCCGACACCCCCGTCGCTTGCGCTCTCGTCGTAGATGCTTTGGGTTGTGTGCCTCTAAGAACGCGTCCCCCCGTCTGACGGACCACCCCCAGGCGAAGATCGGCAGCCGAGAAACTCTCCGACTACGGCGAGCCGTCGTCCGGGGCTGCCCTCACGTCACGTGCAAGCGCCAATGGAGATCATGGAGGCGTGACTCCCTACGAACCATGGGCGAGCAGCCCGAAAGCTCGAAAGGTCATGATCGGCAACAGATCGCGGGACACGAAGCCTGAGCTGGCCGTTCGTCGTCGGCTCCACGCGATGGGGCTGCGGTACCGGGTCGCCTATCGGCCGATCCGCGAACTACGCCGTACGGCCGACGTGGCGTTTCCCAGACAGAAGGTCGCGGTCTTCATCGACGGCTGCTACTGGCACTCCTGCCCCCAGCACGGGACCAAGGCTGCACGAAATGCTGACTACTGGTCGGAGAAGCTTGCCAAGAACGTAGCCCGTGACGCGGACACCAACGCCCGACTGCAGGCGGCCGGGTGGACCGTAGTTCGATTCTGGGAGCACGACGACCCTGGTCAAGTGGCCCAGGCGATTCGTGATCTAGTGAGGCGGCCACCCGGGTGACCCCGCGGGAAGCCCGCAGTAGATGTCTGCCCGCAGCTGGTCCCTGTCGCGTCCGAGTCCTGGCATCAGTCGATTGGACTTGATGCTCCATCCACAGCCGGCGCGCGGGCCGCCATTCGTCAGGAGGAGCTGCTAAGCTGGCGAACATGCGTTCGAGCCCTTCAGCAGCCTTCACCTTTGTCGACCTCTTCGCTGGCGTCGGGGGCTTCCATGCAGCCATGAAGGCGCTTGGCGGCGAGTGCGTGTACGCGGTGGAGATCGACAAGCGGGCTGCGCGAGTGTACGAGGCCAACTGGGGCCACCGTGCCCTCGGAGACATCACTGTTGATGCGGACGACGACCTCGGAATCATGAACGTGCCCGTGCACGACGTGCTGTGCGCGGGCTTCCCGTGCCAACCGTTCTCTAAGTCTGGTGCGCAACGCGGCATGGACGAGACGCGAGGAACGCTGTTCTTCAACATCGCATCCATCATCAAGGCACACCGTCCGAAGGTTGTCTTGCTCGAGAACGTGCGCAACCTCATCGGCCCACGTCACCAGCACGAGTACGACGTCATCATCGAGACGCTCCGCGAGCTTGGGTATCACGTGTCCGATGCCCCAGCGGTCTTCTCACCTCACCTTCTGCCGCCCGACCTCGGGGGCACTCCGCAGGCTAGAGAGAGGGTGTTCATCACCGCGACGCACGCGCCCGCCGTGGTTCGGCGCGACGTAGACCTCGGCGGTCCAGCACCGGTGGCAACTATGGCGGACCGATTCCGCGGTTTCGATCCGAAGCGCGACTGGCACGTCGAGGAGATTCTCGACGATGCCCACAACATTCCTGGCTGCACGCTCTCCGATGCTGAGAGCCACTGGATCAGCGCTTGGAACGAGTTTGTTCAAATCATGCGCCCGATCATGAATGATCGCCCACTGCCGGGGTTCCCGATCTGGGCCGATTCGTGGCTCGACTTCCCGGAGATGAAGGCCCTCAAGTGGGACGCAAAGACAATCGTCGTTCCAGAGACTGTCACTGTGCCCAACATCAATCCTTCCCTGCCCGCGTGGAAGCAAAGCCACCTCCGCAAGAACTACGACCTGTTCGCGCGCCACTTCCAGGCTTTGATCCCTTGGGCGCACTACTGGAAGGTCTACACCGACGCATTCCCGTCCTCGCGGCGCAAGTTGGAGTGGCAAGCACAGGATGCCAAGTCGCTGTGGGACACCGTGATGCACTTCCGGCCTTCAGGCATCCGCGCCAAGAAGGCGAACTACCTGCCAGCTCTGGTCGCTATCACCCAAACCTCCATCGTGGGCAGCCGCGAGCGTCGCGTTTCCCCGCGGGAGACGGTACGTCTGCAGGGACTGCCCGACTCGTTTATCTTCCCGGACCAGCCTCCATCCGCTACCTACCGACAGATGGGCAACGGCGTCAACGTCGGGGCCGTGTGGCACGTGTTCAAGGAGCATGTCCGCCGTGATAGCGAGCTCCTTGCGGCCGACCCGGTTGGCCTATCGATCTGTGACGCGGTCGAGAGGGCTCCTGACCGTCCCAACGAGTTGCTCGCTGGGCACCAACCCGCTGAATCCTAGAGACGACCACGGCGTCTGTCGCACTAAGAACCGACGAAGTGCTGAACCGCTGCGCGGACGGCCAACAGCCCGAGCTTGGTGACGGTGCCTCCGTGTGACTCGTAGTCGGCGTTCCAGGGTTTGCCGGAAGCCTCGACGATCTGGCGTGCGATCTCGGGCTTGGTCAGGTGCGACTCGAGTCCAAGGCCGAGCGTGTGATTGACCATGTCGAAGATCTCGCGCGGCTCGGTGCTGCCCGTAGACATCTTCGGAGGCTCTACTCCGAGCTGCAGTGCGATGTCCCAGACAATGTCAGCCTTTGTGGTCACAACTCTGACGCTCTCAAGACGGTTTGCAGCAACACGGTCGTCTCGGTCGCCCACGCGTAATCGCCCTTTTTCGTAGAAGCACGCGCGACGAGTTCGAGCAGCCGAATGCGATCGATGACCATGACCACCGTGGCCAGTTGTCTCCAGTCTGGACCGGCTGCGCGAATCGTCCCGGGGATGACCAGCAAACTGAGGGGGTCGACATCCATCGCGAGCCAACTTGCCCAGAGCCGAAGGTCTATGTCTGTGGTCTTGGTGAAGGTCTCTGTCTGAATCGTGCATTGTGCTAGCGCGATAGGAAATCCAGGTCGACGATCGGAGAACTGACGCCAAGCGACGACGTCGACGCCGCCGTCCTTTCGACGTGGCGGGCGGTATCCACGTCCCGGCTCAACGCCGATTCGTTTGGCGAGCCAGCCCACAGCCTGATCGAAGGACTCGGGACGGCCGTGCTTCGACGGATACCCGAACGACAAGGCGCAACCGCCATCGCCCCAGAAGTTTGCAAGCGCGACCTCGCTAATCTCCTCAAGTAACTCGCCCATCACGGCGGTATCGGACGCCCGCACCGTCTGACGTGCAACTGAACCTGGCGTGAGGTGAAGGAGTGCCGAATAGTGGCCCGTGTGCCCGCCGCCTCGCCGCAGGACCGCGAGGTCGCTGACGACAAACGGGTAGGAGCTACCGAGCATGCGTGCCCGCTTGGCCATGGTGTCGAGCGCCATCGCAACCTTCATCGAAGAGGCGCCGATCTCGCTCTGCGCCAAGTCGTCCAACTTGTCGCGTCCGAAATGTCCCGAGCGGCTGACCAGCACACTGGTCTCGATCCAGTCTGCGATTGCTTCGGTGGTGAAGACCTCCAGGTCCGCCATTTGCTAGAAGTCAGTCTCTGCGGTGACGTCATCGAGGGTCGACCGGATGCTTCCAACCAGTGACTCTATGTCGTCGACGAGGTTTTGAATCTCAGCGTCGATCGCGAACTCCGCGACGTCGCCGCTGGCGGCGTTGAGCGAGCTCTTTGCGGCGTTGAGTTTCAGTGTCAGCGCTTTCAAGGGGTCCAGTCCCTTCTCCTGGATCCTCTGCTTCGCCTCCTCGAGCGTCTTACCCTCGCGTAGTGCCTCTACCCCGACCTGAGAAGCGACGACGTTGCCGAGTTGCGAAATCTGCCGCGAGTCCGAGATCAAGGACTCGTGCTCCTCGTCGCCGAAAACCCACTGGATGACCTCCTTGAGCGCATCAACTCGGTCCGCGGGCACGGGATCCTGGCCGATCACCGTCTGCGAACCAAGCGGTGCGCCCACGTGGCTGCGAATCTTCGTGCTACCCATGGCCACGGTGAGTAGCGAAAAGGCACTCTCGACCTGCGAGGTCTCGAGACCGAGGTTCGCAGCCTGTGTCAGCACGGCCTGGTCGCGGTACAGATCGGCAGCCTTGCTCTTGGGAATGCCGATCAGGTCAGCGACTTCCTGCAGTGATCGTCCCTCGGCCACGCGAGCTGCGATGTACCGAGCCTGCATGAAGGGACGCCACTGGAGCTTGCCGACAACGTGAACACGCGCGATCTCGGCATGTGTCGTCTCACGCGTTTCGTGCACGACAATCGGGACCGCCATCTCTGGACCGATCGAGCGGTTGGCGGCCAGCTTCTCCCAACGGTCGGGTGTAGCGAAGCCTGCGCGAACCTCGGGATAGGCCAGCCCAATGAGCGCGGTGAGCCGCCGGTTGCCTTCGACCACGATCCACGCGTCCCCCTCGTCGGGGCTCGGGATCACGATGAGTGGCTCGGCGTTGAAGAAGCCCAGTTCGGCGATGGACTGCGCGACCGGATAGGCCTCGAAGCCCATCTCGAGCAGCGTCGCAAGCTCAGCGGTGTCCTTCGTGCGATGCGTCTCGGGTATGCGCGGATTCTCCGGATCGAGACGCAGAGCCGACAGTGGTGCGCTCGACAAACGGCCCGCGCTGGCCGGGAGGTGTTCAGACATTCCGTTCCTTTCGAACTACGAGCCCTGATCCGAGGTAGACGGCGAGCGCCAGCACCTCGCCGTCGTCTTCGTGTTGCCGCACCTGCGTGCGGTGAACCTGGATCACGATCTGGTTCGGGTCGTTCTCCAGGTTCTCCACGAGTCGGTCGCCGGGGTAGAAGTCGCCGTTCGGCTGCGGCTTCAGGTCTCGCCCCTGGAAGAGGTTGACGAAGCCAAGCTCACCAGACCATCGGCGCTTGCGCGGAGCCTCGCCGTCCTCCATCAGCATGATGGTGGCGCTCTTCAGTTGAGTGAAGCCACGGGCGATGGCGCCTGCGAATTCGTCATGGAGCCAGCCTGGGCTGTATTCGGGACGAGCCCAATGCGTGAAGAGCCGCTCCACCGGTTCGAGTGAGTCGACGCTGAGGGTGCGAAATGTCAGCCGGCCCTGAGAGACTCTTGGGGCCTCCAAGAGCCCCAGGGTTTTGAGAAGTCCGTAGTTGTGAGCTGTATCGGCGGCCTCGCGGGAGGGCGCGCGCATCTGGTGCCATCCCAGCCCCATTGTCGACAGGGCTGAGACCACGCTCGATCGAGTAGGTGTCATCCCGTCCGGCAGCACGAGTCCGATCTCGCGCGCCCACGTGTGAACCGAGCCACCGCTCTCGATGTGATCATGCAGTCGTGCACGTAGGTCCTCTTCGGTGTGCACAATCTCCGTTAGGGAGCGGATCGTCTTCTTGCTGGCGAAGAACTGGCAGTAGGGCAGGAAGTCCCCTCGGTATCCGAAGGCTCGGGCCCGTTGCTCGAGAGTGTCCACCTGAGGGCTCGCGGGCCTGTTCATGTAAGTGACAGTGAGCCCTTCGACGGTGAACCCTCGATCGAGCTTGTTGCCCCCCACGAGGACGTGGACCGGCGATACGTGCCAGTCGATCTTGTTGATGTCCGCGGCACTATTCACAAGCCAGGTCATCGCCTGCGCGAGGACAAACTTCAACTTATGCGCGAAGGTCTGATCATCGGCGTCTGACGCGCCGTTCTGCACGAGGCGTTCGCGTTCCTCGGTGATGGACGCCGGGATCGTCGTGGCGTCCTCGGGCATTAACGCTTTTCGCCACTGCTCCAGTTGCCGGCGAATGAGGAACTCGTATCGCGCTTGAACGTCGTTCCGCGCGGTGGAGTGGACCAGCATGCTGATCGGTGGGCTCGCTGCGTCCTTGAGCAGGAGGAGTGCGGTTCCTGCAAGGAACGATGAGAGGGCCTGATGCAGGCTCTTCTGCAGTTGCAGGGGTGGCTTCTTGGAAGCCTGCTCGTCCAGCAAAGGCACGTTTCGAACGACTCGGTCGGCATGGTCGATGAAGAACTGCTTGCCACCTGTGTATCCCCCGCCTGGGGTCAGGAACTCCACGTGCTGAGGGCTAAGTATGTCGGCAGCGTCCAGCATGAGGGGCGCGTACGGCGTTGCCGTGTATTGCACATAGAGATGGCTCGGAACGGACGAGCGCAGTTCGCGAATGGCAGCGTAAGTCTGACTTTCGGCATCCTTGCTGGTGTTCAGCGACGCCTGATCTGCTTCGTCGTCGATGACGAGCACGCGCAACTCGTCCGGAAGCTTCGCCAACTGCTTCGCAACGGCTCTGATACGTCCTGCATGCTTCAGGACCGGCACGAGACATACCCTGCCCATGTCGACGAAGTTTCGAAGCTTCTTGCCCGCAGCGTCGGTGGCTGGGTTTGTCTCGCTGATCCAAACGTAGTCGCTGCGAGTCGTTATCCCTAGGGACCCCTCGAGCCGCTGCTTGTTCTGATCGAGAAGCAGGTTGGTGGACCCCAGAAGAGCAACGATGACCTGATACCCCTCGTCCGCGGCAGCGGCAGCAAGCGCGGTGATCGAGGTCGTCTTGCCTGACTGCACGTAGCCCAGCGCAAGCACGGTTGGATCGCTTGCCTGACCTGGGTTGGGACCATGTTTCAGGATGGCCGACGCTGACTCCCAGATTCCTTCCCTCGTGTCGTCGTCGATGGTCGCAGCCAGGATCCCGTCCAAGCGTGTGACTTCACTCATCGTCGGATCCCGTCGGCTTCAACGCTCGACGCTTCGCCTCGGTCCATGAACCGAACCGGTTGCGCACGGTCTGGACGGACGGACCGTCAGGCACGTTTGCTCGCCTCCACTCGTCGAATCGGTGCGCGGAGTTCGGCGCGCTTGGGTCGATCAGATACTGACGAAGGATGTCTGCGATGTCTTGGTCGCTCCACTTTGACTGATAGTGACTGCGGACCGTTCGACCGGGCTCTACGCCCGCAGCCTCGCAGGCGGCTCTCCAGGATCCATACCGTTGGCAGATCCTCGGGACGGAGGGGCCGTCGATCTGGCCTACCGCGAGGAGGGCTGTGTAGGCCTTAGAAGTCAACGGGTACTCGTACACCGCAGCCGCCTTCAGGGCTTCCATGATCTCCTCGTCCGACCAGCGGTTCTCGAGAGCCGTAGCCGCCCACAGCCTGAGATGCGCCAGGGCGTCGGGCCAATACCTGGCCACGTCCGCGCTGTCGACCCCAGTCAAAGTCGCTACTTCCTCGATGGACCTCGGACTGATGTCACTGAGCACGTCCCGGATGGCTGCCGACACGGACACGCCGTGCGCATGCTCCTCCGACTTGCTCCGCTCGTTCTGTGCCTGCCTCACCGATGCTGCGTCGGGGCCTCCGTGCTTGCGCATGAGTTGCCGCACGCGTTCCCGGGTTATCCCGAACACCTTGCCAATCTCATCCAATGTCCGGCCGCTTTGCCGTAGCTCCATCATGGCGACGACCCGAGCCGGGGGCGGCGGAGGCGGCGGCGTTCCGTCCGGAGCCCAGGCATACGCGCTCTGGCCGACCTTGAAGAAGTTCTCGTCGGTTTTCACAAGATGTCGGGCGGCCAGGCTCACGTCATTCTCGGCGGGGACGAAGTCCACGAGGTCGAAGGCCGCTTCGTAGAGCGCTGGGAGGGACAGCAGCTCGTCGGGGCGAGTACGCAACGCTGTCTCGACCGCCTCGGCGGTGGCCCGGCAGCGCATGTGGGGGTTCGTGCGGGGTCCTTCAGCGCGAAAGTGCGTCGTACCGATGGACATATCGGACTGCTCGTCCGACTTCGACCACTGGCCCCCGGGCGTCATCCAATCAGCGTCGAAGGGGTCCATCTTGGGAGGCGTGTCACCAGTGCTCTGCCTATGCACATGCGAACCCAACTGCGAACCCCCGTACGCGACTGATCTATATCGTCGCTCACCATAGTTCGACCCTGCGACCGACGGGGCTGAAAGTAGAAGTTGCAACTGAGACTCGCACCGGTTGGCTTCCCCACCCGTCCCCCCTAGAAAGCGAACACGAGGTCGCCTGGAACACTCAAGAAAAGCACAAAACCCCAGGCTGACCTGGGGTTCTACTGGTGGAGCCTAGGGGACTCGAACCCCTAACCCCCTGCTTGCAAAGCAGGTGCGCTACCAATTGCGCCAAGGCCCCTCAGGTGGTTCCGAGAACGCGCTCGCAAACGCGCACAAGACTGAACCACCGGGATGGTGGCTTCGAGACGCCCACTCGCCAGCGCTCGCGAGCTCCTCAACCACCGAAGAGTGTTACTTGACCGGGTCCGTCGCCTCGGCCCAGAGGGCCTGCTCGGCCTTGCTGTCGTCGAGCTTCTTCTTCGCGAGCACGACGCCGCCCGCGGTGAGCAGGGCGATGATGATCTTCTTCATGCAGTCCTCCTGGAGCGACAGAGCCGTTGGCGAGGTTACCGCACCGATCTGACCCGTGACGCACCGGCGGAGTCGGGCTACTGTCCAGTAACGCGCGTCACACTGAGGTGACCGCCGAGGACCCTCGGGAGAACCATGAAGAAGCTGCTCCGCACCGCCGCGTGCGCCCTCACGCTCAGCCTCGGCGCGCTCGCCGCCGGCTCGGGCACGGCCGCGCAGGCCGCCACGACGACGTACAAGGAGGGCAACCTCGCCAC
>Ga0098074_1001631_pt1 | contig 11097 bp, 17 predicted proteins | sample 32_taG_FD_75064 | JGI IMG/M metagenome (GOLD analysis project Ga0098074, IMG submission 75064) | Marine viral communities from the Gulf of Mexico - 32_GoM_OMZ_CsCl metaG | ecosystem: Environmental > Aquatic > Marine > Oceanic | place: Atlantic Ocean: Gulf of Mexico | collected 2015-07-12
AACCAAGCTCTGCTGTCATTTTTTCTCTTTCCATTTGCATTTTAGCATTATCAGATACTTCTTGAGCTGCTCGTGTTGCCTCAGTACGATCTACATAACCATCATTGTTTTCATCTGCATCTACCATTTTAGCTTCTGCATTTATCAAAGCAACTTTAATTTTAGTTTCATTATCTTGTAAATTACGAGCATCTTCTCTAGCTTCTTTTTCTTGCTCCATTTGCATTTGCATTTGTTGAGCTTGTTGAGCTGCTTGCTGTTCTGCTTGTTGAGCTTGAGCTTGTTTTTGTTCCATTTCCATCTGAGCTCCTTCTAACATTTTTCTAACCTTAGCCATAGACTCTGATTGTAAAATCATAGCTACATCTGTAAAGCTTACAACTCCTGCTTGAAGTGCTGCCTGTGCAAGTGACTTTAACGATTCTAATGCTCTATCATCTTTAGCAGAATTAGAAACAAATATTCCATAACTAGAGTTAGTAAAATCATCAGCTTCAATATTTAAGAAAGTTCTCATCATGTCATCTCCTAAATACTGAATCTTTGTTCCATTTCTATAACTCATTTTTGCTACATCTAACAATGCAGTTAATACTCTTTTCTTACATTCATTATGAGAATAGAACCAGAATTCAGTAATGTGTGAAGACTGTACAACAGCTCTTTCAGTATTACCTACAAGTTCTGATGTTTGTACTTGACCTTGTCTTTGTCTAGATACACCTGATAGTTCACCAAGTTCTGTTTTTATAGCATCTAATAATTGTACATGAGTATTAATATAATTACCCATAGAAAGATCTATACTTTGGAATTGATTAAAAGGTGCAGCATCTCTCGATCTGTTACCTTCTTCTCTAGAGTTAATAAACATAACTCCCATAGATTCTAAATAGTACATCCACTTAGATACATCCCATCCTTCAGATGATGGTATCTGAGATATATCCATTAATGCAACTTTACCTTTTGATTTTGCAATAGCAAGTTCTGTTCTGTAGTAAATAATATTATATAAATATTGGAAAGGTTTCATTCTATCTATTAGGGATATAGATTCAGAATTTCTTTCATTATATATATAACCAACATATCCTGATTTTACATCACTAGGATTTGTCATATCTCTACGCTGGTTTTTCTTAGCTCTGATATTACAATAAATATCTTCACCAATTTTTGTTCCTTCCCAATACTCACTTATCCAGTACCATCTTAATTCTACGCCATCAAAGAAATAAGATTTACCTTTTTTCTCAGCATACTCTGGTACTTCAAATATTTCATCTACTACATCTTCTTGTGGTTGGCCTACCTCATCAAAATAAGATATAATTCCAATTTTTCTCATAGACTTCCATTCTACCTGCAGAACTCTAATCATTCCATTTCTTCTGTAAGATCTAATCTTACCAGGATCAAAGACCCCGCTTCCAACTGTATCTAATCTTTCATAATTGATAATATTAAATTCACTATATGGATAATTCATTCCATTTTCCATATTATCATTTCTACCCTGTGGTCCTCTTTCTAATTTATCTATATCTGCAGGATCTAAATCTTGATAAAATTCATCTAAGATAGTAGATAGTGTTAACCATCTTTCTTCAATCACTGCTTGAGAATCTTCAATCCAAGGTGAGTCTGGGTCTAAAATAACTCTTACATCTAGAGGATTACATAGTCTTACGGTAGGATTGCCAGCCACATCTGCTACATAGTAAATCTCTTCACCTGCAATTAATGCATCTTTAAATCCTTGATTAAATTTAAGTTGCAAGTCGTCTTCACGTACAAGATATTCTAATATACCTTGAGCTGTGACTTCTCTTAAATCTCTATATTCGTAATTAATATATTTTTCTATTTGAGCTGGAGTTTTAGGTTGGTAAGTTGCAGCAGCTTCAGGATCTGTAGCTTGCAACTGTTGTAACTCTTGTTGTTGTGCTGCTTCTTCTTCTGGACTAACGACAACGCTGTAAAGATACTGCATCATCATTTCTTTTTTTCTTTCTTCTAATTTTGATATAGCATCGGGATCATGAGATACTACTTTAAAATTAAATGGTCGTTTGATTTCTTCACCTATAAGAAGTTGCAGTTTAGGGGATATAATATCATAGTGTTGCATCTGTGCAGGAAACTCTCCTTCACTAAATCCAAATGGATTCAATACATATTGAAAATCTTGCTGATCTAGTTTACCATTAAATAAATCATAATTAATTTGTTTTTTATATCTAGACGATCTTCCATTGTACTGCACATCACCGTACGTAATTTTTTCGAGCTCGTCTATACAAGTACGACCCCATTTCTTTCCTTTTTTATTTCTGGTTAATTTCTGCCTTGGCAAATCTCCCAGAATGTATGATCCCATGTTTTCTTCCATTATCCCTAAATTAATTTACAAAAATATATATTTTTCTTTAAAATCTTCTTTAAAATCTAACTTTTCTCTTTTTGAAGTGTGAAGTACGCCAGAATTTATCGCCTAAACCATAATCAAATTGAGCTTCTAGATCAATATGATAGTTTTCATGAGAGTGTAAAATACATAACATAAATGCTATGGCACGGTCAAAGTTTCCATCTTTGTCATATGCAATTAGTTCTTTTAAAAGAGGCATCGATAAAATAGAATGTAAATTTAATTTATCATTCCCATCTTCCCCATCAGCCTGTTTTTCTAATAACCAATCTCTCAAATATATTTCTGCTTGTACTTTTATTGGTTGACTCATGTGTACTCCGTATCCTCTTGCTACTGTAGTTCTATTTACAATATCTTTCAAAATACTCGGTTGAGCTTTCAATAAATGCAAACACTTCTTTTGTTCAAAATAAATTTTCAAACCTTTCAAGTTATTCTCATATAAGGTTTGCGCATTGTAATATGTAAGAAGTTTTCTAACATTCTCATAATACTCTTTTGCGGTCTCAGGTCTACCTGTATATTCTGCTACAGGCATATTATAAGTCTTATCAAATTTTTGAAAAGTCTTATAAATAAACGTACTCCCTAAAGAACTTGTTGTAGAATCATCTTGATCATACGGGTCAGTTCCTGCAATGTATAAACCAAAAGGACTATTTCCACTTTCATCTCTATATGGGTGTTCCCAAATAACAACACAACCTTCTTTGTCTTCATTTGGTTTTAATGGGAATTTATTAATAGGCCTTAGCTCATTATTAGGCATCCATTTTACTTTATCTTTTTCCCAATATAACTCTCCAATCATAGCAAGATCTTGTGCTTTTTTTGTTGTTTCAAGTTCCGCTAACCAAGCATTTAATTCTACTGTTGGGAATATATTTCCACTAGTTTTTAAGAACGCTTCTCTTGGAGTTTTTGGTGACTGTGTAATATATTTTTCCCAAGTAGTTCTACTGTCTGTAGTTTTTAGTATCTGTCGTTCTGTATCTAAAAAATGCTCAGCAGCTTCTCTGTTTGAGTTACCATCTTTATCTACCATATCTACAACTTCACCATTATCCATAGTTACCTTTCCAGGCTTATACCACATATCATCAATAAAGAATCCTGCATTAGTCCCTGCTCCACCATCATCCCAAATATTTTCATATGGACGTAACCAATATTTTTCTGGATTATAAAACATTTCAGCAAAATCATTAGATCCCCCATCCATGTCACCTCCTGTTCCAAATATAAGTGGCATACCAATCATAACATTACCATCTCTAAATACTGGTGCTGTTACCATATATGCATTTATAAGATTAGGAAATTTTCCAGCCTCTTCGAATAGCATAAGGTCAGCCGTTTTACCAATAGCTGCAGAGAAGTTATCTTTAAATGTTAGTGTATATATTTCACTATTATAACCATTCCAAACTTCTTGTCCGTCTACAACTTCTTTAAATCTAGCTTTAACAAAATCTCTTCTATCTGGATTCCTACGTTTTGCCCAAGCAGTATGTTTGTTTATAAAGTTTAACATTTCAAATGCCATACTCATAGTCGCTCCAGAATATTCATTTAGGTATGCTCCAATAATACTTGTAGAATCCCTAAAGAAATTATATTGATATACACATAATGCACCATTTTTGTAAGAGAATCCTTTTCGTCTTGCTTTAGCTACAATCATACCTTGACCGTTTTGTCTAGCTAATTCTACTTCCATAAAATAGTAATAATCCATATCAAGAAAAGAAGGAAACGTTAGAACCTTTCTCTCTATTTTACCTTGTTTTACTGTAGCTTTAATTTGTGTAAAATTCAAATAAAAATAGTGAGCTCCTGTAATTCTAACTCCTCCTATTTCAAAACCTTCCATACACCTACGAGTTTGTTCGTCCCAGTATTCTCTATACGCATAGGTTCCAGGAGGAGAACTAGTGTAGTATCCATTCTTTATGAAGTTTTTAGCCTCACAAGAGAATTCTCTAGTGTTTACAAAATGTGGTACTATTTGGAAATGATTCATATTTATATTGCTCTATGTTCGTATACAGTTTTACCGTTTTTTCTTAAAGCTACTGTAAGCTTTTTTCTGTTTGGTCTATGAGTAACATAGCTAACATGTATCCAATTAGGATTATCTTCGTCTCCAAACTCCCAAACCATTTGATCAAAATCTAGATTATCTTTTATATAATGATACATTTCTGCATTTGTTTTATACCCAAAAGTATCATCAATATCCATAGCTTGGCCCTTCATATGCTGTGATCGCTTACTTCCTCCGATAGCAGTATTAAGAGGCTCTCCTCTGAAAAAACTATTAATTTTTATTGGTCCACCAACCCATTTTCTTAATGGCTCAAACAAACCTTCTGCTATTTCTTTCATACACTTAAGTTGTTCTGTGTTTGGAACATTTTCCAAACCTAGCCTATCCGCAGTTCTACTACGCACGCCCTCACGATAACTTACATGCTTGCTAATTCTACCTAACTTCATTATATAATACCTTTACAACATTTGTCGCCTGCGTCACACACTTCAGGTTTTTTACACCAATCATAACAAACTAAACCAAAGGTTATAGCTTTTACCCATTTACAAATTTTACTTTTCATTCTTTTTAAATTTAAATTTATACATTAAATAACCTACAACAGGCGTACCCATCAATAAAGTCAATAGGCTAGGGTGTGGTTCCCCACAAAGCCCAGTTGCGTGTCTTAAAAATTCCCACATATTTATTTTTTTGCAAATTTTTCTATACCTGCAATCCCAAAACATCCTAATACTAGGAATAGGAATGAGTCATAGACAAATTCATTAATTACTAAATCTCTGCCGCACCATCCTGTGATTACGTCAGCTAACATTATCAAGATCATAATTACAAATGCAATAAAGCCTACAATAGCTTTTTCATTCCAGTCATTATCATCTTTAAATATCTCTATAAATTTTTTCATTTGCGTCTTTTATTTTTTGTAACACAGCACATTTTTCGTATTCCTCGGTTTCGATAAAATATTCAATCATACCTTCTAGATCAGGTTCTTCCTGTCTAATATCAAAAGGCAACGAACATTCTCCTTCTTCATCCATTATCTTATCAAAAGTTTTATTACCTATGATAATTTGAAAAGCATTGTTCATTGCTTCATCTAGTATTTCTGTATCATACTTCTCTTTCCGCATACTGTTTCTTTTTTATACTGCTTATTAATTTTTCTAAATAGCCTGAGAATAATTCTAAAGGCATCCATTCTAATGTACATATTGATTTACCTTCGTAAAATAATACATTACCGAACACATCTATTGTATCTTCTCCTCCGACTTTTCTAGTTAATAATTTCTTATGATCTTTAGAAGGTCTAAATCCATAATTCTTTATTAATTGTTTTCTTGTTATTGCCATATTATGATTTTTTTCTAATATATTCTAATATAATATCGATTTTCTTTTTAACTTCTTCCATGTTTTGTGCCGCCCTTTCGTGATGACGTGAAAATTGATTTTTAACCTCATACAACGAAAAAACTAAAAAACGATAAAGAGCATACAAAGCACCTAACAACAATACTAAGGGCAATCCATAGCCCTCTATTAATTTAAAAATGTCTTCCATTAGTCTCTATGTTTACAACCTTCTAGTCCTACTAATTGTTTTTCTAGTTCTACTATCCGGTCTTCGTTTTCATTAATTATTTTAATTTTCTTTTCTAACCTATTTTCCAAAACATGAATATCTTCACCCAGCTGTGCAATTTGACTATACGCCATTCCCATTGTGAATATTATTCCTATAATCCAAATTATATTTCCAATACTTAGAGTGAAGTCTTTTCCCATTATTCTTCTGTTTTTACGTTAGGCCAGAATCCTTTTGGGCAATCCGAAGATCTCCATGAGGCTTTTGTAGTAAGTATACATCCGCATTGATTACATGTTCCATTAATATTATGTACGCATTTACCGCATATAGTTAATCTAGCACTTAATTCATTTTTACTCACTTTAGTCATACCGTCTGCTACGTGTTCTACAATAGCTTCTCCAAAATTTAAAGCTTTTTGTACAAGACTAGGCCCGCTTTCTTTTTTTACAGGCTCTGTTTTAGGAGCACTAAATCCTTTTTTTGGATCTATTGTTACCGGTTTACTCTTGCCTTTATTTTTATTACATCCGCATCCCATGATATATTATTTTTTAATTATACTTGTTTCCATGAACCACTACCACCAAATGCTCCTAAGCCTTCTCCAACTCCAGCTGCTGTAGCATTTCCACTAGTACCCCATGTTACTTGAACTACACCTCCATCTTCTGCTCCAAATGCTACTCCAAACGTAGTTGCTTTCAATAATGTTTCTTCACTACCAAAGTAAATTACACCAGCAGAAGAGAGATCACCTACACCTATACCTCCAGATCCTCCTTCGAATTCATATGTCTTACCTGCACTATCAGTAAATGATACTGTTACATGTGCGTAAAACAAAAATCCTTCAATAGATATTTCACAAGGATAAGTAGTTGTTCCGTCCATATCCTCTGTAAAAGTTATTGCAGGTCTCATATCTAATACCTGAGCATTTCCATCACTGTTAGGTGTGTTAGGGTTTATTCCGTGAGCAGCAAACCATTTTTCTGCTCTTTTTCTTCTTTTTGTCATTTTAAATTTTTTAACGTTCATACATTCCGATCTCGCCTCCACCTCGGACACGAGCATCAGTTTTAACTTCTTTTTTAATTCTGGTTTCAAGCTTATCTAAACTGTCTACAATACTTCCTACTTTTTCTAAATTATAGGCTACATCTTTTGCAGTATAGATAGGCTTGCCATTATCATCTGTTTTGAGAAAATCTACATTCTCAAAATAACCAGCTAATTTATCAGCTGCTCCTTTAGCTGCTCTCATTAATCTCATTGTATGAGTTTCTTGAAAGCCGTGGTATCTTTCGATAGCTTCTTTTACTTCAGGAGTTTCTTCCCACTTTTCATCTTTCATAAAGTCCTTACAAACTATTTCTTTTCTTTTTGCTTGTGGGTATACAGCATAAGGACTATTATAATCACACATAAAAAAGACATAGGATATTTCTCTGGTTGCTTTATCCTTTCCTTTTGTTTTATCTTTTTTCCATATCTCTCTAAACCCAGGCAATGCTAGAGAGTCTGGGTTTAATACTATACTTCCGTTTTTTAAATCAAATAATGCCATATCTTTTTATTTTATAATGGAGGAGTTAAACTTTGTCCAGGTGGTGTACATGTTGGATTAGTACTTGTAGTTACTCCACAACAAGTTGGATCTGATGCCGCGTCTCCCCCAGGACCATTCAGATATAGTGGCTGGCCTCCAAATCCTAAAGAAATTGTTGTATGATTTATTTTATCTATTTTTACAAATCCTAATGGGCCCGAACGGAATAGAACTTCTCCATCCTGGCACCACATTGAAACAACAAACCCACCTGAAGAAAGACTTCCTAAAACATTTCCATTTATATCATAATGAACTATCTCTAACATCTCTGCTATCCATATAGTGTTATCAGATGGATCCCATACCATATCACCAGCCGGTGAACCTATTGTGGTAAATAAAAGGGATTTTGTAAATGTACTTGTTCCTGGATCTAATGTTAGTTGGTATATATCTTGATTCTCATTACTTAAAAGAACATTTGTTGCCTTTCCACACAACGCAACACCAGTAGTGGCTGTACCTGCATTAATACTATATATATTACTAAAAAGTAAAGTTGTACCTGTTGGATCTATTTCTAGCTCTACTAACTTCCATGTTGAAGGACCAATATTTGGCGTATATGGAAACCAAGTATATATTTTATTACCAAGTTTAGCAATACTTCCTTGAGATGAGCCTAAACCACCATTATCTAGATTAAAAGGAGGTAACTGTACTGCACTGTTTATTAAATTCCATGTATCTTGTTCATTCATTATCTGAAAACCAACTCCTGGATCATTTATAGAATCAGGTGTAATAAATACTCCTTTATTTACATTATCAAAACCACCAATAGAGCCATCTGTAACATATGCAGTAACTACTGCACAAGGATTCAATGCTCCAGTAGAACTATTGATTGCTTGTGGTGTTGTGCCTGGTACCGCACAATCTGTAGTCTGACATTGGGCGCCTAATTCTAAAAACGAGCATCTAGGAAAGCTAGTATCATAGATTGGATTATGTCCTAATACTGTATCTATTATCCAAGGTCCAAGACCACATCCTACACTATCACAAGTTTGATCAGCATTAATACACTGTATAGTCGTTCCTATATCTGCATTTGTAATTTCTGAATAAGTATTAGAAATTGGATCGTATTTTACAGCTGCAGGAAACCATCCGGCAAAGTTGCCGTTACAATCTGCTACTCCTACTTCGTTAGATAGTAGTCCTACGCAACTTGTACATCCAGTACTAACCGAGTTTTGATTAAATGTATATCTTAAGTTTTGTGGTTCTAGCTCTTCATCTGAATAAGGAGCACCTTTCCATGTCTTATCTCTAGTATATGTATATCTGTTTTCTTCTTTGCCCTCAGAATACTTTACACCTACTTGAGATCTTGGATTTACTTTTTCTACAGATCTTGAATACGTCTCTACATTTTTGTATCCTTTTTTATCCCATTCTTTTTGGCTAATCTCTTTTATATTTACTATTCTACCCAGACCACTTGGACTAGGTTTAGATGCAGGAGCATCGCCCGCTATATTTACAGCAGTTTCAATATTAGTATGTTTTGGTGTTCCGGTTAAAAATAAATCTGTGAGATATTTTATCCTAGCCATGTCTTTCTTATTATCGAAATACATAGTACCATAACCTTGTATACTTACTTTATATGCTCCTTTTTTTGCCATTAATTAAATCCGTTTGGTGCTATTTGATCACCGAAATAAAATCTATTTTCAATAATAGGTGGTGGGTTTCCATTAATTTCCATATCTTGAAAAATTGCTTCTAGTTTTACTAAATATAGATCAGCATAATATTCTATATTAGTATATGATTCTTTTTGTTTAGTATCATCCTTACTAGCTAAACCTGAAATAGCATTACTTTTTGTATACCTAGTTTGCTCTATATTTCTAGCTAAAGTTTGTACTGTTGGTTCTATAGGTCCCATTATTCTGTATCTTTATTAATTACATATAATCTTTTAGGTTTAACTTTAAATACGCCAAAATGATGTAGTCTCACTTTAGCGCATTCACCCTCTTCCATTTTATCTTGAACAAATTTAAATTGAGATTTAACTATACTCTCTACTACAAAATCTGGTAAATCGTATTTTTCTGCTAGTTGTTCAATCAAATCTTTATCAATCATGCTTATTTACATCTTTTGAAAAAAACTATTGGATTAGCTCCTCTATTTCTGCATGATTCAATATTTGCATGCCAAAAAGTAGTTCCTGTTCTTGCTGAAGCTCTAAATGCTATAATTGGAGTACCAGACGCATTTTCAATAGGAGCTCCTTTAAACACAATAGTATCTAAATCTATTAGACCATTATCCTCTGTAGGCTGGAATGCTACATAGTCTCCTGCCGGTAATAGTTCACCCTCCCCTATAATTACAGCACCACACCCACAACCTGGATCTGTTGAATTACTCTGTTTGTTTATTGCAGATATTAATTTACTGTTATTCGTTATTGCCATTATTCTCTTTTTTTAAATTTAGTAGCGGGTGAAGGAATCGAACCTCCGGCTCTGGCTAATGAAACCAGCGAGTTAACCATTACTCTAACCCGCAATATTATTTTTCCATAAAATGTGCAGTTCTAGGATAATTATCAGGAGAGTCTTTTTGATATTCGTGTCTTCCTATGCGTATTTCCATAAAATCAAATATATCTTTCTTGTATTTGTCTACGTTTTTGTAGCCTAGATCTCCTATCGCTGTGTACAAATAACCCGCGAATCCACCAGACCCATCTATCAAACTCCATAACCTTCTAGGTGTCCCATCTTTTAGTTCTGCTTTGTACATAACCTTTAATTTATGAGTATCTATGTAAGAATATGCTTCTTCCCTGTCTACAATACAAGCATTAGCCTGCTTATGCGTACAGTAAAACAAATGTTTTATATCATCCCATGTTTTTTCCTTTTCTGCCATTATTAATCATTTTAGCTATAGTTTAATACTTAACTATAATTATGGGGACAAATATATAGAAAATAATTCTATAAAATTTATTTTTTATAAAATTTTTTTGGGTAAGGTATATTCTAAGACGCAGACCATTATTGAAAAACTCCCCCCGTACTAAAACCAAATCAGAATACCCCACGTCGAAATTAGATCAGACCATTACAGAATTGTGGTATGGATAATACTTCTGTTAACCATACAGTTCGTCCTAAGAAACGATTCTCTCGTTACGACATTGTTACTCTTAAGAGTGACGGTAGTAAGAGGATTGTTCTTCGTAAGGATGGAGAGTTAAAGTACGATGAGACCAATGGTTTCACTACTACTAAGGGAGATGAGTGGTTCAACTACAATGAATCAATCATCCAACACTTAGACAACTCTCTTACCACGAAGGGATACATCGAACTGTAGTAGATACTAATCATCACACCAGATGAACAGTATGGGAGTTC
>Ga0098074_1001632_pt1 | contig 11097 bp, 6 predicted proteins | sample 32_taG_FD_75064 | JGI IMG/M metagenome (GOLD analysis project Ga0098074, IMG submission 75064) | Marine viral communities from the Gulf of Mexico - 32_GoM_OMZ_CsCl metaG | ecosystem: Environmental > Aquatic > Marine > Oceanic | place: Atlantic Ocean: Gulf of Mexico | collected 2015-07-12
GGCGATTGGAGCGAAGGTGTAGATACGGGCGAAATAGCCCAAACGCTTCCGCCTATTCGCCAACTACTGGGGAACATTTTCTACGTTGAACGGGAGCTGGTCTGCATCCGCCTGCACTTCCCGGTAGAAGATGAGTTACTATGGATCCAGCCTGAAGAAGAGACCGTAATTGCTTCAAAAGGAAAGATATTGTGAACCCTGACTGGGTGGGATGTAACCCAGTAAGTCGGGCTCGGTTCGAATCGGCTCCCGGGCCGAGCCCGACGATTTTATTAGGAGAAGGTTATGGCTAAGTATGCGCTACGTAAACCTGCTTTGGGCATTGACCAATTGTCAGATGAAACTGGTCTGGCAGCTGATGCTGAGCGCGGCGTAACTGCGGTCCGAGAAGCGGTTAATGTTGATGTCGATGACGACGGAAACATGAGCCGGCGTTCTGGGTACACTTCACTGTTGTCCGGATCTGGGTACCATAGTCTGTACTCATCTAAGCGCGGGTGGCTGATGTTATGCAATAAACAACAGCTCGGCGTATATACCCCCGATACTGGAGTCTTCTCCCCGCTGGTAGATATGCTTGGGGACTCTTTAACCTCTTTTGCTGAGCTAAACGGGCATATCTATTTTTGCAACGTGTATGACTCTGGAATAATACGGGCCAATGAGCAGATCGTCAGACCACTAGGTGTGCCGTTGCCGAATGTGCAGGTGTCTTTTTCTGCCTCTGCTACTGGAGGGCTTGCTGCTGGAACGTACGTAGTTACGTACTCCTATGTAAACGATCTTGGAGAGGAATCTCCTTTAGCTCCCTATACCAAAGTCGAATTGACATCTGACGGCGGAATTGTAGGAACTCCATTCACTACAGCTGTTGGCAAGTACCGCATCTACATGACCGATACTGACGGCGAAGAGCTGTATCAAGTCGCTGAGTTTGATGCTGATACTGCGTCGTATACGGTTACGAGCTTTGAAGAAGGCCGGCATCCCCGCACTAAAGGGCTAGATGTCATGCCGTTTGGGTATCACATACGAGCGTACAACTCGCGGTTGTTCATAGGCACTAACGACTTTGTCTATTTCTCTGAGGCCTTCATGCCCCATCTTTATAACCCAGGCCATAACTTCTTGCCTTGTACTGGTTTCGTGTACATGGTTCAGCCAGTAGATACAGGTATCTACATTGCAGACCAAGCAGGTGTTCGGTTCTACGCTGGGGATGATCCAACAACGTTTTCTGTAAAAGAGGTATCTGATGAACCCGTCGTCTTTGGCTCAGGAATTTCTGTTCCTGGGGACTATTTTTCTCGTGATCTGGGTGGTAGCGATCACGTTGCTGTATGGCTGTCTCCATCTGGCTATCAAGTCGGACTTCCGTCCGGAGAGGTTGCTCGACTACATACGCGGCAAGTACAGCTCCCGCGCTATGTGCAAGGATGCGCATCGATCAACATCAAAGATGGTCGAAAACAAGTGATTACTGCTGTAAACTCTAACAAGCTAGCTAATGCTAGTGTGGCTCTCGATTCTTCGATTTCTTAGGAGATTATCATGTTTGGACGCGATCTTTTGAAACACCTCCGGGAGTTTCGCCGCTATTTTACGAATCATCAATGGGAACGGTCGGAAGAAGGTGTGTACTTCCCGAAAGCGCACGCACTTCTATCGGGTCGTTACACGCACTGGGTGTCTGGCGCACCGGAGTTCGTTGCAACTGACAGCAATATCGTGCCCGACGAAGGTCTGAACCATTTCTTGAGCGTAGCGCTCAAATCGGGTGCTCAGATCACTACGTGGTACCTGGGTATTCACTCTGGCAGCGGTACTCCTGCGGCTTCTACGGCTGCAGCGAACTACCACTCTACGCTCACCGAGATTAGCTCTGGGTACACCGAAGCTAACCGCGTGACTTGGAGCGGAGACGCTGTCGACACCGTGAATACCGAAGTGGTTAATGACGCTTCTCCCGCTCAGTTCACCATTTCAGGTTCTGTCGCCGTTAACGGCGCAGCGCTTATTTCGGTAAGTACGAAGCAGTCTACTTCCGGCACGTTGCTGTCCGCCGGTAAGTTCGCCGCTACGCGTAACTTGGCCGATACGGACGTATTCAACCTGAAATACAAAGTCGATCTAGACGCAGCCTAAGATCGATTTGTCGAGAGCCTAGCGTAGAGGGCTTCGGCCCTCTACGCTCCATTTATTCCGACAAAGGTAAGCCACCTATATCGGTGGTTATGGTCTTCCTCAGTGTCTGGGAGAGCAACGTGCGCCTCAGCGGTGTCCATTTTCAAAACGTACGAGCTATATCCTCTACCACGTACTTCATCTGCAGGATCTTTTTCCCATAAAGAGAACACAGCCCCGGGACTACCCGCGACAGCCTCTTGGCACCACATATTGTAATTAGAAGCCAAATCGTAGTAGTTGTCTTCGTTCTCCATTGTTCCAACAGATATCTTGCCTGTAGTGCTAGATACTAGCCACATTTCTCCCTCGTAATAAGTTTCTAACGATTCCCCCGTATTATCTGCAAACCCAGCAGTGACACCGGAGCCAACCAAATTAAAAGTATATGCCCCCGGCAACATGCAAGGTCCATAGATCGCAGAGCAGGTAACGTCATAACATCCCTCGTTGCATCCCAGGTTCCACAGCCCCGTACGAATCAGTGATGGCCACCCATAGTGAAAAGAGTTGTCGTCATCCCCTATAGGGCTACCCCAGTCTATAGGAGGCGGGTAAGTATCCTCCCAGTAGACCCGACTGCACGCACACTGAGAGGTGGTATCTTCAGCTCGAGATAGGTTGCCCTGCTTAAAATAGTTCATTCGGTACATTTGGTTCGAAGTCCCGGCGTAGTACTCCGGGGTAGGGAAAGGGTGACTTACGTTGTAAACAGGCTGCGAACCACCGGGCTGCTCCCCCGCGCTTACGGGTATACCCCATAAAGAAACACCCTCCCATACATCAGCTACGGAGGCATGAGTCCTAACCCCAGTGTTTTTTCTTTGGTTGTTGTACCACAGCTTGTATTCTTTTACGAAATACGCGTTGCGGTTATATGGGGCTATCATAAAGTCATGATGATGCTGTGTATCCCTCCCGCCATATGGTATGTACGTATAAGCATAGGATTCTCCTGTAAAATGAGGGGCCCTCAGTTCATCACCCGGATAAGTTGGCCCGTATTTCCAATACGAAGTTAGAACGTTCCAACCATCTTCAAGCATCCTACTTGTCCATGAAGAATCAAAAGTATGAGCGTCTGAACTAGTAGCACGCGGAGTGTAATAACGATCGGGGTATTTTGACATTACTGGACCAATATAAGGAGTGCGGGGAGCTTCAAGCGGTTCGTAAGACTCCTCCATATATTGTTCATGGTCCGCGTAAATGTGATGCCAATCACCGTCGATCCATCCTACCCAAACTTCTTGCTTTACAGAACTAGGCATATCGCCCAAATATAAATCCATCTGTGTAGCGTTTGTTATTGTTGTAGTGACACTACTGTTGTCCCACCAACGCTGGATGTCTGGCCAATACGATGAATATAGATACCAAGCTCCAGTATTTAAGGCGGAACCATACCCCTCTGTTTTAATTCCATTACATAAAAACTCAGAGGATAAGAGAGTCAAAGATGCGCCACTGGCACCAGAGTTGCTGTTCAGGGCAAACTTTAGCCTCCAATACCTGCCCTCTTTGAAAAGAGGATGTTGCTCTTCGTTCCAAGAACATATTCTGGCTTCCTTACCATCTGGTGAGAAACACCAGTTTACTGTTGGCCCGAAACTGTTCTCGTCTGTGTAGAATTCATCGGCGTATCTTTGTGGGTCCCAGATTTCTATAATCCACCCTTCGTCAATACCATTAAGCACGTCGCTTCTGTTTAACGGAAAAGATTCTCCAGAAGGGATACCGCCGTACTTAGCATAAAAGGCCAGGGCTTCTGGATCGTCGTTATAAAAAGCTCCTTCAAGGAACGTTTCATCTAATCGACGTGCAATGATGCCGTTCATTTCGCTGATTTCGACGATATACCACTCACCGTCCGCGCCTAGCGACAACCCAGTTGTGCGCTCGTACGTCCAGCCGTAGGTAACTTGGAACCCCGAGCTAGATACTGAGCTTGCAAACCATCCGTCTTTCACTTCTGGTATAAGAGCTAGCCGCTCTGCTGCGGTCAAGTCCATCGTTCCTAGCCCCAGGACAATAGACGCTACTTCAGCTATCGCTCCGGAGTACATACATGGGCGCACAGCATCTGATTGCGCATCTCCGTCAATGCTGGGTCCATATGGGTAGTTTTGGGGCATAACCGCGTTGTTTGGATACAGCGCTAGTCGACGCACTGGCTCGTAGCTGTCAGTTGCAAACTCTTCCTTGGTATTGAGGAATGTTTGGCGGCACGCGTTAGTAGGATTAAAGTCTTCCATGGTGCCCGGTTCACCAGAGTCAGTGAGCGCAGTCTTGTTGTATGCGAAGCCACTAAAAAAAGAAAAGCCCAGAGCTCCTTCTGCTTCTAGTAACTCTATTTCTTGCTTAACTTCTTCTACGGTAATGAGTGGAGGCGCGAGGATGTGGATAACTTCTATGTCGCCATTAACAGAGGTGTATATCGTAGTCCCGTACTCATCGATGGTAGCTGATCGACCATAAACAGGGGCCCCGGTTTCTGCCTGAACAGCACGAGTACGCATAAGCTCTTGCTGCCCTCTACGTACTAACTGTTTCGCCCGTTCTCTGTCTCCACGGAAAACAATATAAGGAGTTCCAGACATTTAGGCTTCCTACTTAAGTTGCGTTATACTGCGATTATACTCATAGGAGCAGTTCATGGCGTCTCCGAATACTTCTACTAGCTTCAATCAGACGCTAGGCCCAGTCACCCAAACTCTTTCAGGCGATGTTTGGGATATTGGACAGATCGCTCAGACGCTTCCATCGGTCTACATGGATCCGATTTGGAACACCGCTTCCTCTATGATCCAGACCGTTGAGGTCACAGTCGCTGCTGGTGAAGTGCTGCTAGTAACGTGGGATGAGTTAGTTACCACTACAGGCTTTGCCTCTGACTTTGGGCAAGCGAACCTCTCAGATTCTATAACCGCTACAGCAACGGCATCTAGCTCTACTCCTGTATCAGATGCGTATTTCGTGCTCAGTGGCGTAGTTGCTGCATCGGAGAGCCTCGCTGGAAGTCAGCAGACCAGCACGCTGGTAAACACAGCTAAGGCAAGCAGCTCTGCTTACTCGACGCGGAGCGCGGAGCTTACAGACGCTGTTGGAGCGCTCGGCAACGTTGCTGGAGACACGCGTACTTTCCTGTTGCAGGAAACAGCTACTGCGACCGAAGTAACAACGCCTAATCTAACCGTTACTGTACTGTATAGCGGCGAAGCTACTGCCAGCGACTCGCAGGACAACGCTACAGCCGAGAGCTTAACTAGCACTATCACTGCAGTTGACACGATAACTCCATACGCTTCCCCAACGGAGACTTTGGAGGAAGTAGCTTCAGCTGTTGATACGCCGATTAACTTCGTCTCGTACACTGCCTTGCTGGAAGAGTCGGCTACTGGGACAAGCTCGTTCGACACACAAGGCAGCACTTCGAACGAAGTTCTTACTTCTACTATCAACGCCAGCGACTGGTTGTATGCGAGAGACCTGGAAACCATCGCTTGGGTGATGAACACACAAACTTCTGGCCTCACCAACTATAGCAACTTCGAGTTTAGGTCTATGGCTTACCATAATGGTAAGTTGTACGGAACATCCGCTGGCGGATTGTATGAGGTTAGTGGGGACACAGACGACGGGCGAGCTATTGAGTCTGTAATTAAGAGCGGCTTTTTGGACTTTGGCACGGAGCAAAAGAAACGCGTGTCTGACTTGTACATCGGGTACACAGGGGGCGACTTGGAATGTGACGTCGAGACTTATGACGGCCCAGAAGATGTGTATACTTACGAACTACAAGAGCGGGATGCTGACGCGCCACGTAATAACCGATTGAAGGTTGGGCGGGGGCTCTCTTCTCGGTACTGGCGACTTACTTTCCGTAACCTTGGTGGAGCCGACTTTCAAATTCATGACGTAGCGGTCAACGTCGCTAGGTCGAAAAGGAGGCTCTAATGCCATACGGTATTCGCGATTTTCCTAGCCCTACAAGCGTCGATCCGTTCGACTTTTCGGCTACTTTCGCTAGCGACACCAGTCGTTGGGTCCAAGATCGTCTCGAGCTGATTGAACAGTTAGCAAGTTCGTCTGTTGATTCGGCGAATACGTTTATTGACGCGCTACAAACCATTGGAACGGACTTGCCAGACTACTCAGTTCCTGATCCGGTACTGGGGCCGCAGATCAATCTGGATTTCACAGTAGACCCGTTAGCAGACCCATCGGTCTTTGGGGCTATTGATGAGTTCCAACTTACGCACGACATCAACACGAGTGGTTTGCCAGATATAAGCGATGTAAATGTACCTGCTTTCAGTCCTACTGAAGTAAACGTATACATCCCTCCAGCGCCGACTCCTGGTAACTACCAATCTCCGGGCGATGCTCCTGGGGCTCCCACTTTCGATTATCCGGATAGCATTGTTATTCAACCTCCGGGTAGCCCTGATTTCTTTACTATCAACGTTCCCCCGTCTCCGGACATCACGATCCCTGATTTCGATCCGGAGTTCCCAACGTTTAACGAAGCGGATGTCAATACGAATATCGCGTGGACAGAAGAGACGTATAGCAAAGAAGTTATCGACAGCGTGCTCGCTCAGATCGAAACATTCTTTGCTGGCGGATCAGGCATAGATCCAGTAATTGAGGAAAGTCTGTTCGCACGAGGACGAGACCGTGAAGATCGTATTGTCCGTGGGCAAGAACAAGAGGCTATTGACGAGTGGGCGAACCGTAGCTACTCGCAGCCGCCTGGGATGCTTGCCAAGCGCCTCGACAATATCCGCGAAGAAGGTATGGTCAAAAAGCTTGGCCTCAATCGCGAGATGCTTATCAAGGTTCACAATGATGAGCTGGAAAACTTGCGGTTTGCTACTCAGCAGGGTATTCAGGCAGAGCGCTTGTTCGTCGAACTCTTCCTGGCTCGCATGGAGCGCTTGTTTGAAGCGGAGAAGCTCAGTGTACAGTGGCAGGTTGAGTTATACCGTGTAGGCGTAGAAATCTTCCGCGCTAAGATGCAAGAAGTGCAGATCCGTGCGCAGGTCTATGAGACCAAAGTTCGTGCGCTGCAGTTTGAAATTGAAATCTTCAAAGCGTTGATTGAAGCTGAAAGCCTCAAAAACGATATCAACCGAGCGTTGGTCGACCGCTATCAAGGAGAAATCGAGGCCCGTAAACTGTTGGTCGACGCGCATGAAGTCAACCTCCGTGCACTACAGACTCAAGCGGATGTTTATGGCACTACAGTCAATGGGTACCGAGCTGAAGTCGAAGCATACGCTGCGCTGGTAGCTACTGACCGCAACAAGTTCGACGCTTACGCATCACAAATTCGTGGTGAGACCGCAAAGGTTGGTTTGGTAGAAGCGGAAGCCAGGGCGTACGCCGCGGAAGTAAGCGGCATCGAGGCGGGTGTTAGGGCAGAAGTGGCTGCGCTGCAAGGTGAGGTTTCTGCTATTGACGCGGAGATCCGCAATTACGAGGCAAAAGTTCGTGGGCTTCTCGGCAAAGCGCAAGTGCAGCTGCAGCAAATCCAGGCTAACGTCTCTGCTCATGAAGTAGATGTGCGACGTAAGAATCTGGAGATTGAAGCAGAGACTTCAGCATCACGCATTGAGCTAGAAGCTATTCGCGCTACCAGCGACTTCAACAGAGATCAGTTTGACTCTGCATGGCGAGCGTACGACGCTAAGTTGCGCGAGGCTATTGCTGAGATCGACGCTGCTACACGTTTGAACGAAGCGGCTGGTCGCCTTTCATCCACTATTGCTTCCGGAGCCCTGGCAGCTATGCACGTAGGAGCTACTATTAGCGGTAGTGGCTCAGTTAGCGCGAGCGGCTCCGATGGAGTTACACGTTCAGTTCAGTCGTCTACTTCGTGTCAGAGCTCGAACTCCGTTAATATCTCGTACGCTTCTCCATCCTTGACCGGAGTTGACTGCCCACAAGTTATTGGCAGCGACTCTAGCAGTAGTTGGGATCCAAACATTTAAGGTAAAAACATGGCTAAGTTTACTGGCTTTCGTAAAGACAAGAGCACCATTTCAGGTTTTGCTGGAACAGTCAGGCCACGCGATCGTGGTCTCCGACAGATCGGAACTTCTGGCGCTTTTGTAAAGACTATGTTCCAGCCGAAGTCGCAGAGCACTGATCCTAACGAGGCGAAGTACAAAGCCGCTCGTCAAGCAGCAATCGCAAACGGCACTGCTCAGGGCTCCGCTCTGCGCGGCAGACAACCTGCTCGCGGTGACATTCCGATCCCCAATCTGAAGGCTGGCGGTGTTACCGTTGGGCAGAATCCTGAGCTCGAAGTCGGCAAGCCTTTGCCTACTCGTATCGGCGTAACTGGTTCTGAGCCTGTACGTCAACCTCCTCAGCCGCAGGGTAGCTTTACGCCTACGCCGAATCGGCCAGCGGTTGGCGGGGTAGCGACCCCCGAAGGCAGCGGTGACACTGGCATAGTGCAAGTTCCTCCATCACAGCCGCAACAGCCGGGAGCAGCTACGCCCTATGGCGATGTGGGGCAGATCGTTCAACGCGAGGCTATCCGCCAGCGTGGATACCCTGCACAGCAGACGAACCCGGCTGACCTCTATCCTCGTGGGGCGAACACTCAGCCCTACGATCCTGCGCTTCTGGCTGAGCAAGTGGTTGCTACTGAACAGCAAGGTGCGAAGATGGACCAGCTTCGTCAACGGGTTACTGCTCCGCGCCCAGATGTGCAAATACCGTTTCCTGAAGGAGCCTACACGGGGAATCCCGAACTGCCTATGAGGGATACAGCCCCAGAAGTAATCGCTCAATATCGCGAGTTGATGGCACAGCGTGACAAACTGCGAGAGACTCCCCCGCAGCAGCGCAACTACAAACAGATCGCGCAGATCAACGCTCTAAATGAGCAGATGGAAGATATTCGTCCTCCAGGGGGAGCCCCTAGAGGATGGTATAACTATCGTAATGTCCCCTCATACAGTGAGTTGGGCCAAAAACAAAATGCGATCCGCGATGAGCGAAATGCGTTTTTCGCTTTTGAAGATAATCCGACGCCGGCTCCCGCAGCGCAGCCAGCAGCTACTCCCCCTCCTAGGGAATTCCCGCAAGGACCGGCACAGGACATTACAGCAGGAGTCCCAGCACCTGCTGAAGTCGTCGCAGAGGAGGAAGCTGCGGCGGCGGCAGACGCACCAGTAGAGGAGGTGCCCGTGGCACTGCGCAATCGATACAACCCTGACAACTGGGTACAGAATGAGGATGGAACGCGGACCTACACGTTTGATAACGGTAGTTACGCAATCGACCAATCTATTCAGGGCCCCGAGGCAGAAGCCCAGAATGCCGCAGCACGCGAAGCGTATTACGCACGAGCTGCTCAGGAGCAAGCTCAACGCATGCAGGGCCTGCGCAACGCGAACCAGCGCGCAGCGCAAGTCAACCGAGCTCGGCAGATTCGCGAGTTCGGAGGGAGTCGGCAGACAGGCCGGGGTCGCGGCCTAGCTGACCCAACGACCCGCTTGGATGGTAGCTCGAAGAGCGTGCTGCGCCCGAGCGACATCGAAAAGATTCGGTCGCGCATTAACCGTTCCATCAAGGGCACAAATGTTGCCCTAGAAGGCCAGCGCAACCAAGCGTTCGCCAACGTCATGAATGCGTACAACCAGGGGCAGCTATCGGCGAACGAAGCGCGGCGTATCAGCGTTGAAGAAGCGCAGGGACTTGCTAGCGAGCAGCGTCTACGCGATCGGCTCGGCCTGGATATGCGTAAAGAGGACCGTGAAGACCGGCAGCAGCTTATCGACCAGCAGAATGACGCGCTAGATCGAGCGGTTACGTTGCGAGGTCAGGATATCTTAAGTGATTACTACGGTGATTCTGTATCAGCTCAGCGCGAAGGAATTGCCGCCAATGAACGAGGCAACATTCGGACCAATCAGACGCAGCGCGAAGGAAACTTCCTGAGTTTCTACGATAGCTTGCTAGGCCGCGAAGCTGCTGGACGCACTGCTGCAGCAACTGCTCGAGCAGAACGTCGTGATAAGTTGATGACAGATATGTTCAGCTTCGACAACGGTGACGGCGAGTTCGTGTACAACCCGCAGCGTGCAGTACAAGCGCTAGAGATTATGTCGACTGCTAAGGATGCAGAGGGCAATCCAATTGACTTTGACCAATTGTCGGATCAACAGTTCCTACAAGCAACGATAGCCGCTCGAGAGTTCACTACTTTGGCAGACAACTACGAGAAGATTACCGGCAATCGTTTGAATAACATAAACGAGATCTTCCCGGTAGACGAGATGCGCGATATCAATTGGTCTGACGTATGGGCTCCCGGAAACAAGATTTCCGTGCTTGATAAGCTGGCGGAGATCTGGGATTTGGGAGGATACAACCCACTGTACCTGTTCAGGAACAAGAAGTTAGCTCGTACTAAGGACGGGCGATTGGTCGACCTACAAGAACTGCTCAGCCGTACCCGGCAAACCAGCGAGGAGTTCGGCGAACGATTCCTTCCCCGAGCTAAGCCTAATCGTCGGGGACTTCGACGGGAGGAGTATGACTAATAATGGCCGACAGCCCCCTGCGTAAGCGGAGTTTGCTGACTCCCGATACTGCTGCGACCTCAGCTGGGTACCTCTTAGAAGGAGACAGTCGTCCCGTAGACGCCTACGAAGAATTCGGCGCTATGACGGAGTCGGACTTCCTTCGTGGGTTCGGCTCCGCAACTACGGGTATGCAGGCAGGAACTCTGTACCGCCAAGCAGACAAAGAAGAGCTGGCTGGTAACATCGAAGAAGCTCAGCGCTTACGTGGAGTAGCAGAAAAACAAGAAGTCGGAGCTGCTCATACAGCTCCGCGTGTCCAAGACTATGCTGAAGTTAGTGGCATCGGCGATGCTATTGACTACGCACA
>Ga0098074_1001633_pt1 | contig 11094 bp, 4 predicted proteins | sample 32_taG_FD_75064 | JGI IMG/M metagenome (GOLD analysis project Ga0098074, IMG submission 75064) | Marine viral communities from the Gulf of Mexico - 32_GoM_OMZ_CsCl metaG | ecosystem: Environmental > Aquatic > Marine > Oceanic | place: Atlantic Ocean: Gulf of Mexico | collected 2015-07-12
CGCCGCCATCACCGCGCCGAGGTGCAGCGCGGGCAGCGGCTGACCGAGGCGCATGGCCCGTTCGACGAGCCGCCACCGGCGGTAGGCCAGCGCCATCAGCAGTGCGGCGAAGACCAGCATCGCCACCACGATCACGTGGCGCAGGCCTGAGGAGTCGGGGATGCCGAGCGAGTCGAGCGCGACCGCGCCGGCCAGGAGTCCGAGCACGGTGCGCACCCACGCGAGAAACGTGCGCTCGTTGGCCAGGGTGAAGCGCGGGTCGGGCTCGCGGTCGACGGGCGTGCTCACTGGGCTAGCGTCGCAGACCGTGAGCAGCCCCCAGGAAGCCAACGCCGTCGCGAGCGTGTTCGACCGCACCACCGGCGTCACCCGCACCGGCACCGCAACGTTCGCCGCCGAGCTCTGGGACGGCTGGTCGGTGGGCGGCGGCATCAACGGCGGCTACCTCATGGCGATCGTCGGGCGCGCGCTGAGCGAGACCTTCGCCGGCAAGCCCGACCCGCTCGCCCTCAGCGCCACCTTCGTGTCCGCCGCCACCGCCGGCCCGGCCGAGGTGCAGGTGCGCACGCTGCGCGAGGGCGGCAAGGTCGCCTTCGCCGCCGCCGACCTCGTGCAGTCCGGCGTGGTGCGGGTCAGCGCCCTGGCGACCTACGGCGACCTCGACCACGCGTCGGACGACGTCCGGACGACGGCCGACGAGCTCGTGCTGCCGCCGATCGAGGAGTGCCGGCCCGGCACCGAGTCCCCGCCGGAGTTCGTCGCCATTGCCCCGTTGATCGCCCGGTTCGAGACCCACTACGACCCGGCCCACATGGGTTGGGCGGTCGGCGAGCCCGGCTTCAGCGGCGAGCTCAGCGCGTGGTTCCGACTCGAGGACGGCCGCGAGCCCGATCCGCTCTCGCTACTCATGACCCTCGACGCCCTCCCGCCCGTCGTGTTCACCCATGGGCTGATGGGCTGGTCGCCCACCCTCGAGCTGACCGCCCACGTGCGCGCCAAGCCGACGCCGGGCTGGCTCAAGGTGCGCCACGCCACCCGCAACATCGCCGGCGGCATGTTCGAGGAGGACTGCGAGATCTGGGACTCCGCCGGCCGCCTGGTCGCGCAGTCGCGTCAGTTGGCGATGACCCCGCGCTGAGGCGCTCATCGTCGCCAGCGGGCCATCCGGGCACCTCGAACGGCGCCCGCAGGACCGAGGTACTACTCCCTACCAGGACTTCGAGTGCCCTTTAGGGCAGACCTTGCTCCTCACCCCTGGGGGAGGTGCATATGGCCGCTACTGTGCTAGTAATGAAGTGCTGGTCCAGACCAGTGCTCTCGGGCCCATGGGGGGGCTCGTGTCAAGCGTCGGGATTCACCCGGCACTTACCTACGGGAGGAAACACAGTTATGCGCACCAGCGCCTTCAAGCGGGGACTCGCGGTATCCGCCGTCGCCGCACTCGCCGTCACCGGCATGCAGACCTCGGCCTCGGCCGACAGCGTCGACAAGCAGGTCACCGACGGTGCCTCGGACGTCGTCCTCTACTCGCAGTTCAACACCGGCAACGAAGCGACCGTCAAGCCTGACGGCACCGACAGCACGATCCACCTCGAGGCAGGGGCCGCCGCGAACATCCCGGCGATCACGTTCCAGTACTCGCTGAACGGCACCGACTTCATCGACATCGCCACCGTCAGCACGCGCAACGCCGACGGCACCTTCTCGGCCGAGTGGAACGGCGGCGGCGCCCTCGGCGGCACCGTGACCCTGCGCGCGACCGGTACGCCGTCGGGCACGAACACCGCGATCACCGACGACGTCGCCGGTGTGGAGATCCAGGGCGGCGGCACGGCTGACAACGGTGTGAACATCACCGCCGGCACCACCCTCCCGTACTTCCAGCAGCCGTACGCGGCGCCCAACAACACCACGACCGCCGTGGTCAAGGGCACGACGTCGGCCATCAACGGCAATGTCGTCCTCTCGCGTCGTGACGGCAACGGTGCCGCTGCTGGTGCCACGACGAGCGCTCCGGTCACGGTCGCGCAGGGTGCCACCACGGGGACGTTCTCGGGCGTGCTCGACCTCACGGGCTACCCCTTCGACGTGAGCCCCTCGAACGCCGTCAACCAGATCGTGGTTGGCGCCGAGCGCGACACCGATGACGTCGAGGCGTTCACCCTCAAGAAGCAGACGATCACCACCGTGACCGCCGTGGCCGACAAGACCCAGGTGGCGGCCGGTGGCAACGCCACCGTCACCGTCACGGTCGTCGACGCTGACAGCGCGCCGATCGCCGGTGCCGAGGTCCGTTCCTCGGCCGGCGGCGCGGCTCAGTACACGAACGCGGACGGCAAGGCCACCTTCACGCAGGGCGCAGGCGCGGCGACGTTCTACTACGCCAACGCCGACGCCACCGCGGCCTACGACGCCGGGGCCGGCGACAAGAAGTCGGCCGACATCACGGTCACGTCCTACACGCCGGCGCCCACGAAGTTGGCGGGCAAGTCGGCTGACGGCGCGGCGTTCGACTACGACGAGAACGCTGCCGGCGACATCACGGTCCAGATCCAGGACCAGGCCGACAACGACTTCCCGACGGCCATCCCGCGTACGATCCAGTACCACTGGGTGATCACTCCCTTCGACGGCTCGCCGGCCACGGTCCGCCAGCCCACGACGGGAGAGACCCCGGTCGTCACCGACGGCACCGGCAAGGCCTCGATCCCGCTGCCGACCGCCGCCCCCGCCGAGGCCGGTACCTACGAGCTCTTCGCCGCGCTCCAGCCCCTCCTGGGCAACGGCGCGATCGCGGAGTCGAAGGTCCTGACGGTCAAGGCCGGTCAGGCCGCGATCAGCTACGACGACGCCAGCCCGCAGCAGGTCCTGGCCGGCACGTCGGCCGCGGTCAACGGCAAGCTCGCGCTCGCCGACGGCACCGGCCTGCCGGGTCGCCTCGTCAACCTGGCCTACACGGCAGGCGCTGAGACCAACCCCGCCGGTGCCGGCGACGCGGGTCTCGTGCAGACGAACGGCACCACCGGTGCGGCACTCCAGGTGACCACCACGGCCACCGGTGCGTTCACGGCGAGCGTCAAGGACGTCGCCGAGACGCCGCAGCCCGTCGAGCTCGGGGGCGACCTCGACGCCACCACGGCCAACACGCCCACCATCGGCAATGCGGGTGCCACGAAGAACGACCAGAAGATCGACTTCGTGAAGTCGGTGACCGCGGGCAACCTGACGATTGCCGACCCGACTCCGCTGGACGGCGACGCCGCTCCGGGACGTCCGGTCAACTCCTCGGTCACGCTCAAGACGGCCGAGGGCGACGTCCTGGCCAACCAGAACGTGACGCTGAAGACCGACTCGGGCTTCTTCACGACCTACGCGGCCAACAAGGCCGCGCTGGTGGCCGACCCGGCCGCCGCGTCGGGCGCCGACTACGGCAAGTTCAAGAACATCGGCACCGAGATCACGGTGAAGACCGACGCTGCTGGCGTCGCGAACTTCACCCTCGCGATCGAGAAGGACGAGGACTTCGACGACGACGGCAAGGCCACGGCCAACGTGACCGCGACCGCCGGTGCTGCGACCGCGTCCAAGGCCGTCGTGTTCGAGTCGGCCGACCCGACCAACGGTGGCGAGCTGAAGCTCGAGTTCTCGCCGGAGGCCATCCAGGAGTCCGGCGTGCTGCCCAAGGCTCCGACCACCGACAAGGTGTTCTTCGACGTCACCGCGACCGACCAGTTCGGCAACAAGGTCGGTGGCGAGACGGTCACGGTTCCCGGTGTCGCCGGTCCGATCACGACCGACTTCGCGCTCGACGGCGACTTCTCGGTCACCTCGTCCACGGCGCAGGACCTCGCGGTCACGGCGTCGTGGGTGACCGACACGGTCAAGTACAGCGCCGCCACGCCGCCGGTCGCCACGCCCGGCACGGAGACGCTGACCGACTCGGAGACGGTGAACTTCTACACCGTCGACTACGCCAACTCGACGTTCGGCCTGGTGCACTCGCCGAAGGGCAACGTGCCGGTCGGCACGCCGGTCACCGTCACCTACGGTGCGGCTGACCAGAACGGTGAGCCGATCAGCAACCTGTACGTCCAGTTCTTCCGCAGCGGTCCTGACAACCTGCAGGACGGCGAGGGCAACTTCGACGGTCTGACCGGCCAGGACGGCCTCATCGAGTACGTGTTCCAGGGCGCGAAGGCCGGCACGGCCACCATCTCCGCCGTGGGCCGTGAGGGCTCGATGAGCGGTTCGCTGGTGCCGCAGGCCCAGAAGACCGACAAGGTCACCTTCGGTGCCGGCCAGTCGACGGGCAAGCAGGACATCAACGCCCAGCTCACGCTGCGCAGCGCCCGCGGCGGCGACAAGGTCACCGTCAAGGCCCCGCGCATCGCCAAGGGTGCCAAGGTCCGCGTCTACAAGATCGTGCGTGGCAAGCGCGTCTTCGTGGCCAAGGGCAACCTCGGTCGCCGCGGTGTGAAGACCTTCACGATCAAGGACCGCAACGGCAACGGGTTCACCCGCTACTTCGCGGTCGTCACCCAGACGACCGAGACGAAGCGGGACCAGACCCCGATCCGTAAGGTGCGCTGAGGCACCGACGTGAATTGAGCATCAGGGCCCCCGTACGGCGACGCCGCCGTGCGGGGGCCCTGTGCTCGCTGTGAGGGTGCTCGGGCCGCGAGAGGTCCGTGCGAGCGAGTTCTGCAGCGGAACCGGCGACGACTTAGTACGTTATGCCCTGCACACCCCACCCGGGTGGGTCTCGTCGCTCCCTGAGAAGGTTCCCCATGCTCTCCTCACACTCTGTCCGACGCTGGAGTCTCGGCGGCGTCACCGCGCTCGTTGCGGCCTTGATCTTCAGCGTGCTCAGCGCAGTTCCGGCTTCCGCCGGCACTGTGAGCGGCGTCCTCCGCGACGTGGACGGGGTGGTGCTCCCCGGCGTCACCGTGACCGCGGGCACCGTCACCGGGTCCACCTTCACGCCCGCCCCCGGCGTCGCGACGTCGGTGACCGGAGCCAACGGGGCCTTCAGCCTGGCCCTGGCGGATGCGAGCACCTACCGCTTGCAGTTCGACGACGGCGCGGCTCCCTACGAGGTCGCCTACTACGCAGGAAGTGGCGCGGCCGCGACGACGTCGCCAGGGTCTGCCGCGACCATCTCGGGCGCTGCGGCCAGCAACCTGAATGCGCAGCTCACGGCCTTCCAGGCAGCCAACGTCACCGGAACCGTCCAGGCCGCTGGAGCCGCCCTCGAGGACGCCCTGGTCGACCTGGGGTCGGTGAACGGCTCCACCTTCACGCAGTCGACGTCCGTGGCCACCGTCCGCACCGACGCCGCTGGCGCCTACGCATTCCCGGCCGTACCGGCTGGCACCTACGTCGTGCGGTTCCGCCACCCCAGCTACACCGATGCCTACTACACCGGTGCCGGCGCGACCGCCACGACGGTTCCGGCCCAGGCGACCTCGGTCACGACGCGCGGAACCAACGTCGCGAACGGCACCACGACGCTCGCTGTCGTCCAGCAGGGCGCAGTGTCTGGAACGGTGCAGACGAGTGCCGGCACTGCTCTTGAGAGCGTGCCGGTCGCGCTGGTCGCCCTCGCCGGCGGAGCCGAGACCCCGCTGGGTGCCACCAACGCCAGTGGTGCGTTCAGCCGCACGGGCGTTGCGCCGGGCAACTACTACCTGCGCTTCGGTGCCCCCGCCGACCCGCTCGTGCGGGTGCAGTACTACGGGGGATCGGGCAGCACGGCGGTCACCACCACCGGTGCGTCGACCATCGTCAACGTGCCCGCCAACGGCACGGTCGCCAACCTGAACACGCGGGTCATCAACGCCACGATCAGCGGCACCATCACCTCGTCGAACAACCCGATCGCCGGGGTGGGCGTGCGGGTCGAGTCCCGAGCTCTCAACGCGAACGGGACCTTCGTCTACAGCACGGTGGGGACCACCAGCACGGGCGCCAACGGCACCTACTCGCTGTCGGTGCCCCCGGGCAACTACTTCGTCTCGTTCGAGTCCTCGGGCTTCGGCACCGTCTACTCCACGGGTGCCGACACCACCTCGCCGAGCCGGCCCGCAGCACCGAGCCCGTTCCCGAGCAACGCGACCACCACGCGCAGTGCCAACCTCACCGCCGCCAACGCGAGCATCGACGGGCAGGTCACCAGCGGCACCACCCCGATCCAGGGCGTGACCGTCTCCGCGTTCACCAAGGCGCTCAATGCCAACAACCAGGTCGTCTACACGACCGTGCGGACGGCGGTCACGAACGCCCAGGGGAGGTACTCCCTCGGAGTGCCGAACGGCGGCTACTACGTTCGCTACGAGGCCTCCGGCTTCACGACCCAGTTCTTCGACGGACCTGGTCAGACCGCGTTCTTCCGCGAGGACGCCGAGCTGGTCAACGTGTCCGGCGCGACGTCGACCGCCTCCGCCAGCCTCTCGGCCGTCACCGGCGTGCTCGGCTACACGACCGACACGAGCGGCGACCCGCTGACCAACGTCACGCCGTCCCTGGTCGCCAACTACACGGCCGCCGGCGTCGAGACCCCCGTGGCACCCGCCCTCATCACCTCCAGCGCCGTCTCGCCCGAGGTCGCGGCCGTGGGCGGGTACTTCCTGCGGCTCGGCAACGGCGCGGTCGGTCAGCGCTACCGCCTCAAGTTCACCTCGTCCGACCCCGGCCGAGCGACGATCTACTTCCCGTCGGGGAGCGTCGTCGAGGACGGCCAGGACATCGTGATCGAGTCCGGCAAGGCGATCGTGGCTGACGCCGTCATCCCACGACTGTCGACGATCGCCGGCAAGGTCTCCGAGCCCACCGGGGTCGGTACCAACGCGGCTGGCCAGATCACGGCCTGGCGCGAGGTGAGCGGTACGTCCGCCGGTACCGGCGGCGGGCTCGCCTACACGACCTGGCGTCAGGTCGGGGGAGCCGCGGCGCTCGCCTCGGGCAACTTCTCCCTCAACGTTCCCCGAGGCTCGTACCGCCTCAAGCTCGAGCTGTTCGGGGCTGGCGCGACGACGGACGAGGTCGGCTTCCTGCCGGGACTGGTCGGCCTCAACGAGGCGCCGAGCATCAGCGTGAACGCCGAACAGGTGGTCGGTGGACAGCAGTACCAGCTGCCCAGCCGACAGAACGTCCGGGGATCGGTGCTGCTCACCAGCGGCGCTCCGGCGCCCAGCGGCACGCTGGTGACCAAGGAGTACGACCTCGTCACCAACATCACCAACGGCGTGACCGATGTCGACACGATCACCTCGACGGTGACCGTCGGGTCTCTCGCCGACGGCAGCTACACGATGCCGGTGCGGTCCTCGCGTGCCTACTACCTGTCGGCGCCGTCTGGCCCCGACCGCACGTACTACCCCTACCCGTCGATCAAGCCGGCCGGCGCCACGGTGCGCCCGGAGTCCGCGGTGGCCGTGGTTGCCAACGGTCAGGACGTCGCCGGCATCACCATCGAGATCCCGCTCAACGTCACCAACCTGCAGGCGCCCTGGATCGACGGCGTGACCACCCGTGGGCAGACCCTCACGTTGAACGCCGGTCGGTGGAGTCGCTCCGACCTCGACTTCCTCTACGAGATCTGCACGAACAACCCGCCCAACCCGGCCAACTGTGACTGGCAGGTCGTGACCACCAGTCCGGCGTCGCCGAACCCGACGACGCGCACGACCTACCCGTACCGCATTCCGACGGGCACCGGCGGACCGTTCCGCCTTCGGGTCACCAGCTTCACGCCGACCGGTGACCCCGTCCGGGCAGAGTCGCTCACCACGGGTACCTCGGCCCCCGCGTGCAACATCCTGGGGATGTGCTCGGCGCCCAACCCCTCGCTCGACAACCGCCGGGCGCCCATCATCGAAGGACGCCAGCAGGTCGGGTCCACGCTGACCACGGACGGCGGCAAGTGGGCCGGATCGCCCACGCTGACCTACCAGTGGATCGCTGACGGCGCCGCCATCGCAGGTGCGACGGCGAGCTCGTTCACCCCCACCGCAGCCCAGGCCCAGCGCTCCCTCCGGGTGCGCGTCACGGCCACTGTCGGCTCGACCGTGCGGACCGCCGACTCGGCTCCGACCGGCCTGATCCAGTCGGGCACGATCAGCAACGTGACGCGTCCGGTCCTGTCGGGTGACGCGGTGGTCAACAAGACCCTCACGGTCACCCCGGGCACGTGGTCCGTCCCGAATCCCAACTTCACCTACACGTGGCTGGCCAACGGCCAGATCATCTCCGGGGCCACGGCGTCGACCTACACGCTCACGTCGGCCGAGGTGGGCAAGCAGGTGACGGCCCGAGTCACGGCGGTCGCACCCTCGCAGGGTTCGGCGACGGCGCTCTCGAACGCGAGCGCGGTGGTCACCGAGGACCCGAACGACCCGACCAAGCTGGTCAACCGCACCATCCCGACCATCACCGGAACGCCCAAGGTGGGCGGCACGCTGACCGCCACGAGCGGCACCTGGTCGAACAGCCCGAGCTCCTTCCTCTACCAGTGGCTGGCCAACGACGTCGCGATCGCAGGTGCGACCACCGCGACGTATGTGCCCAAGATGGCTGACCTGGGCAAGGTGCTCACGGTTGAGGTGACCGCTCGTAAGTCGGGCTTCGCCGATTCCAAGGCCAAGTCCGACCCCACCGCCGCGGTCGCTGAGGGAGGCATCGAGAACACGTCGAAGCCGACCATCTCGGGCACGCCCGCAGTGGGCCAGACCCTGACGGCCAACCGAGGCACGTGGACCCCGGCAGAGGGGCTCACGTTCGCGTACCAGTGGCTCGCCGACGGAGCAGCCATCGCTGGCCAGACCGGAACGACGCTGCTCCTGGGTGAGGGCAACCTGGGCGACCGGATCTCGGTGCGGGTCACCGCCTCGGGAGCAGGTCTGACCTCTGCCTCGGCGACGTCGAACGAGACCGACGCCGTCCAGGCCCTCGGCGTCACCAACGTGACGGCTCCGGCCATCAGCGGCCAGGCCAGGGCCGGCACCCCGCTGACGGCGTCAACCGGCTCCTGGAACCCCGCGACCGGCCTGACGTTCGCCTACCAGTGGTTCGCCGACGGTGTGGCCATCGCCGGTGCCACGACGTCGACGTTCACGCCCACGACCGTTCAGGTCGGCAAGGCGCTGACGGTCGAGGTCACCGCCTCGCGCACTGGTTACGCATCGGGCAAGGCGACCTCGGCGCCGACAGCTCCCGTCGACGACCGCAGCACCATCACCGTGACGGGCGGCCCGCGGGTCTTCGGCTCGGCGGAGGTCGGCAGCATCCTGCGCGTGGCCACCGGCACTCCTGACCCGGCGAACGCGCAGGTCTACGTGCAGTGGCAGCGCGACGGCAAGCCGCTGTCGGCCAAGGGCACGACCTACAGGCTCACGAACAAGGACCGTGGCAGCGTCATCAGCGCTCGCGTCGCCTACGTGGCCGACGGCTACGACGTCCTGATCGAGCAGGCCAACGAGGTCGGCCCCGTGACGGGCGGCAAGGCCGACCCGGCCTTCAACGTGAGCATCAAGGCCAAGGGCAACAAGACGGTCATCACGGTGAGCGTCCGGTCTGGGAACCGCTCTGCTGGCGGCAAGATCCAGCTGTTCCAGGGCAACCGCGAGCTCGCCAAGAAGCAGCTCAAGGGCGGCAAGGCGTCCTGGACGGTCAAGCTCAAGGACGGCCGGAACGGCTTCCGGGTGAAGTACGACGGAAACCGTGACACCAAGTCCGGCTCCGACCGCTTCAACATCCAGGGCTGAGCCCGCACAGCAATCGCGTGAAGCCCCAGGGGCGTCGTCGACACGGTCGGCGGCGCCCCTGCGGCGTTCATCGGTCGAACCACGACCCCCGCATCGCGTAGATCCACCGCGCCCACGGGTGCTCGGTGACCGACCACAGCAGGTCGTCGGCCGGCGCGTAGGCCAGGTCCTCGGGCCCCATCGGCGTCGCCCAGCGGTGCCGACGCAGGCTCCCGGGCTGGCCGGTCCACACCGAGCCCAACCTGGAGCGCCCGTGGGAGGTCGTGATGTGCCAGCGACCGTGCACCATCACCGCACCCTGCATGTGGCCGACGCCGTCGGTCAGTGAGAGCGGCACCGACCTGCCCTGCTCGTCGGTGGCCAGCAGCCCGGTCTCCGGGTCGAGCGCGTAGCGGAACAGTCGCCGGGTGCCCCCGCTGCTCTCCGACGCGTACTCCCCGGCCACGATCTCGTCGGCCGCTCGGTCGAGGGAGAGGAAGGAGTAGCGCAGCCGCTCGTGACCCTCGTCGGTGACGCCTCGGTGCGTGAAGCGCACGGGCAGCACGTAGCGGTAGCCGAACGCAGACCGTCGAAGTTCAGCGTCGTCGTCCGGCAGCCGGAGCAGGTCGTCGACCCGGCAGCTGTGGAAGCCGCGCCCGGTGGCCGCCACGTGCAGGTAGTCGCCGTGCCAGACGATGCCGCCGGCGTGGGCGCGCAGCGGCTTGAAGCCCGCGACGCCGTCGATCACCACCGGTTCGACCAGCAGCACGTGCCGGTAGCGCGCCCGCTCGACGTCGAAGAAGGTCACCCTCGACCCCTGCTTCACGGGGTCGCCGGGCAGCTGCTTGGCGTACCAGGCCACCAGCACGACCCGTCGTTCGTGCACCGTGCCGCCGACGTCGGCGTCCGCCGACGTGGAGATCCCCTGGGGCCACCAGCGCAGGTCGCGCCGATCACCCCGGTCGAAGGTCCACGCTCGCTCGACGGCCCGCCCCGGTGCCCACGCGCGCCGCCCACGACGGTTGAGGTCGCCCAGCAAGGCCTCCAACGGCGTGCGGCCGCCGGTGCGGGCTGCCAACGCGTCGATCTCGGCGCGGTTCTCCTCGGTGCGGTGCAGGTGGACGCCGGTCACGTGACCATCGTGGCCGATCGCGCGCGATACTGAGCGCATGGCCCGCGGCATCTTCTTCGACGAGGATGACGCCCGCCGGGTCGTCGCCCGGCTCGCGCTCGACGGCTACGCGGCCGACATCGTCCGTGAGCGGCTCGCGGGCGAGGACGACGACGAGGATCACCCGTGGGCGGTCGTGACCGACGCGCCCGACGTCGTGCTCGAGCTGCTCGTCGACGATCA
>Ga0098074_1001635_pt1 | contig 11086 bp, 12 predicted proteins | sample 32_taG_FD_75064 | JGI IMG/M metagenome (GOLD analysis project Ga0098074, IMG submission 75064) | Marine viral communities from the Gulf of Mexico - 32_GoM_OMZ_CsCl metaG | ecosystem: Environmental > Aquatic > Marine > Oceanic | place: Atlantic Ocean: Gulf of Mexico | collected 2015-07-12
ATCAATACCTGCCAACGATGTCACTAAAGTTGAGTTTAGATTACAAAGAGCATCCAGTGATGTAGCATCGGATGGTCGCTTAGACATGCTGGTAAATGGAGTCTTAAGAACTCCTGCTACTGGATATGACAATTTTGACATATTTTCAAATATTGATGATGCAAGATTTGGCGCAAGAGCGGGGATAGATGTAGGAACTACTGGAACATATTATTTAGATAAACTAATTGCCAGTGATGGAGAATCTTTAGATTTTGCTCCTTCCCTTGTAAGTGTAAGCACCGCTCTCAGTGTGAGTCTAAATACATTAGAGCTGACATCTTCTGCTGGAGATGTAACAGTTTCTCCATCTGAAGCAACTATACAGGCAGATACATTAGAAATTGATGCTCAAGCGGGAGATATTACTGTCTCCCCAGGAGCGACAAGCCAACTGCTTGATACTCTTGAACTAATTGCTTCTACTCCAGATGTAAGCATAGATATTGCTGCGGGTGAACTTACAGTAAATCTTAATACTCTTGAATTATTAGCATCTGCTCAACGGTTGAAAGTACAGTTTGACGTTCTAATTTTCTCTCCAAGAGCAGTAGGTCGTAGATATTCTACTTATCAACCAAAAATAATTGGTGGTCGTACTTCTAAGATACCTGAAGTACCTGCTCAGTCAGTCAGTCTGAATACTCTAGTCTTGACCAGCAATATTGGCGATATAACCATATCCGCTGGTGCTGTCAGTCAGTTATTAGATACATTAGAACTATTAAGTAATGTCATAGACGTTACAGTATCCCCAGGAGTGGCAAGCACTCTATTGGATACTTTAATACTGGAGAGTTCTGTAGAAGACTTGTCAGTAATTGCTGGAGCAGCATCAATATTGCTGGATAGTTTAGAGTTAGAAAGTAATGCTATACCTCTGACAGTTTCTCCAGCAGCAGTAAGCCAACTGCTTGACACGCTTATTCTCCAAAGCGATGTCATAGACCTGTCAGTATCAATTGGAGCGGTTTCAGTTCTCCTTGATTCTCTGGAGTTGTCCAGCGACCTTCAATCTCTTACAGTATCTCCAGGCGCAGCCAGCCAGCTTCTTGATTCTCTTATACTACAAAGTTCCGCTGAAGACCTTTCAGTAGTAGCGGGAGTAGCATCTATTTTGCTGGATTCTCTTATCCTGCAAGGGTCTGCTGAAGATATAGTAATCACCCCAGGTGCAGTCAGTCAATTACTCGATACGCTCATACTAAATGCCCAGATAGGAGATATTGTAGTTTCACCAGGAGCGGTGACTACATCTCTGGATACTTTAGAACTTACTACATTTGCTGGCGATGTATCTATAGCGATTGGTGCTACTTCAATTCTTCTTGATTCATTACCAGTTCAATCTAATATTCAGGATATTACTGTATCGCCAGGAGCAGTATCCGTTCAATTAGATGAACTTATTCTGACCAGCCAGATACCTGATCTTACTGTGGTGGGTGTCGCTGCTCTAACAGTTCTTGTAAACGAAGTAATACTTTCTGCTAATACTGACGCAATAACTGTTTCACCAGGGGCAGTAAGTATTGTTCTGGATGAATTGATACTAAATGCAAGTGCTGGAGACATTGATGTCCTGATTGGTGCAGTATCAATTCTTCTCGATTCGCTCCAGATAACATCAGAAATTGGTGATATTACAGTTTCACCTGGCGCAGTTTCAATTCAACTTGATACTTTAGAAATTGAGGCACTTGCAGTTGCACTAGGGGTTACGCCTGGGGAAGCGACAACTCTACTGGATACGCTGGAATTACGAAGTTCAGCAGAACAGTTGAACATAGTAATTGGTGCAGCGACAGTTCTTCTTCAAAGTTTACTGGCTCAATTTAATATTCAAAGTGCGACAGTCACCCCAGGAGCAGTAACTACTGCGCTTGAAACATTACAATTACAAAGTTATGTAGATGATGTATTTGTAATAACTACTACCCCAACAGTTGCCCTTGATACTTTGGAACTGCAATCTCAAGCAGTTTCTCTGGCGATTGCTCCAGCAGCAGTTTCTACAACTCTTGATACTCTTATTCTGAATGGTCAGGCAGTAGATTTGATTGCTAAGATTGTTCAGGCGTATGTAGCGGGTGGTGTAACTATCTCTGACAAGTTGATTAGTGATATACTATTATCTGAAGAATTGATAAGTGATGTAACGTTGTCTGACATTGGAATAGGCAACGTAACAATATCGGATGGTGATCATGCCTAATTCTGGAATATATGTTTTAGAAAATATTCTTAATAAGAAAATATATGTTGGTTCAGCTAAGAATCTTAACAAGAGAAAGTCGCAACATATCTCTGCCCTGAAAAATAATACCCACCACAATCGGCATCTTCAATCATCGTTTAATAAATATGGTAAGGAAAATTTTGTTTATCGAGTTCTTATGATATGTGATATTGAAAATTTAATACTTTTTGAGCAAATGGTTCTTGATAAATACAATCCACAATACAACAAACGAGCGATTGCAGACAGTAATCTGGGGCATAAATTTTCTGACGAAGTAAGAAAAAATATGAGTCTTGCACATATTGGTAAGAAGAATCCTCACAACAAAGAATGGCGAGAAAAAATGAGTAAGATTTCAAAGGGTCGTGTATTATCTAAAGAATGGAGAGAAAAAATAAGTGCTACGCGTTTAACTAGTCCAAAAGTTAAGAATATGTATAAGGACGAAGAATACAGAAAGAAACATTCAGAAAATATGAAGTTAATATGGGAACGCAGAAAGAAGGGTTTATTGCCAATGCCAAAGAACTTGTTTGGAGTATCAAAATGAACATATATGATGTGGGAGACAGTATAAGATTAGATGCTCTTTTTACTGTTACGGGGGTAGCAATTGACCCAACAATTGTTGAATTGGATATTCAAGATCCTAGCGGAAACGATAGTTTTTTCGATTACGCTGGTGGGAATGTAACTAAGGAAACTACTGGAAAATTCTTTAGAGATATTTTCGTGGATGAGCCTGGTCAGTGGTGGTATCGCTACTTTGGCTCTGGAACAGTTATTGCTGCTGATGAAGCATACTTTATCGTGGAGAGGAAGATAACATGAACGAGATTTACCCTTATACTTCTCCAATTATAATGACGCATGATATTTTTCAGCAATACGGTGGAGATATAGATGGTTCCAGACCAGATATGAGGAATATTGCATATGTAATTGCAGAAGAAGCGGTTACAGATGATATTGGAACATTTCTGCTTCCAACCACTGTTACCGGCACATTCTCTTTTACGATGATTCATCCCATCGTTACCTCATATGCTTATGTAAGTGCTGTCCACTTAGTTCAGTTTGTAAACGTCGAGGAAGATGTTTATTACTCTGTTACAGGAACGAACAATGCGTATGTTTCTATCAGGGATGATACCTATGGCATTATTGATGTTCACCACCTGCTGTTGAATTGTCAATGCGCCAGCAAGGTAAATCCATACCCTTACAAAATAAACATATCTTATACCGCTGGTTTACCAACTGGAACAGCTAGTAGCCCGAAGTTTTTATTGGCTCTAACTACTTATTCTGATATGGTACTGAACCAAATTGAAGGGTATGGCAACGAAGCAGATGGTCTGGTGGGGGTAAGTGAGTTCAAGAACCAAGATTATTCTGAAAAGCGTCACAATTTGAAGCGCACTATATTTGGCTCCTCAGCGAGAGCGCAGTTTATTTCAGACCTGCTTACTCGATATAGAAAGTTTAGATACGTGGGGTTATAATGGTAGCTGGTCTTAATTGTAAAGTCAGACTATGGAGAATGGATGACATTGACGATGATATTGTAGGAGGGGCGGTTATTTCTGGTACTGTTGCTTATAATGATATAAGAGCCAGAATCGAGGCAAATCCTGATGAACAATTATTATTACAACAGGGGTTGGAAACAACCAGAACATTCAATGCGCTTGTCGTACCAGGAACGCTGGATATTAGAGAGCGGGATGAGTTGGAAGTTACTGCGCCTACTAACCATATCTACTACGCTAATCGCTTCCGCATTATGGGGATACAGTATTCCTCAATGGATGTTTCTAATCCAAACAATTATGCAAGACTTTCGATGGTAAGGTCGGTTCGTTCTCATGCCGTTCAATAACGCACAAGTTCAATCTGGATTGTTAAAGAAACTCAATATGTATGCCAACGAGTTTAAGCAAATTATGATGGCAACTATTGATGAAGTTAATGCTCCTAAAGAGATAAAAAAGCATATTTCTATAGGGAAAGCAGAAAAATCTGGAGAGAATCTTTCTATTGAAATTACTATAGATACTAGTAAAGACGCTGCGCCAATGGCTCCTGCCTATGAGTGGGGATCTGGAGAACATGCTACTAGGGGAGGAAAAGGAAAATATGTTATAGAGCCAGATAAAGCTAATTTATTAGCGTTTGATTGGGAGCCACAGACGGTTCCTTGGGGAAGCCCAAAATTTTTTGGTGCTATATTAGAAGGAAAAGAATCTACTAAAGGCAGGTATTTCTTTCATTTTGTAGAACATCCTGGCGTTGCTCCCAGACCATTCATAGCACCATCAATAAGGAAATTATTGCCTAAGATGAAGCAAGAATTGGGCGGTGTGATAAAAGCAGAAATTCTTGCTGGTACAGAAAGGGTTACGGTGATAAGTGCTTAGAAATGATCAAGTTCAAGCAGCCATAGTTGCTTATTTAAAGACTATATCTGATATTACAAATGAGCTTGTTACAGCGCGTAACTCTAATGGAGCAGATGAAATTAGAGAAGATAGCTGGCAAGGTAGAGAATTTACTTATCCTAATATCCGAGTGCGATTAATTGATAATGAACCAGAGCAACCAGAATGTGATTTACACCGTGTAGTTTTATCATTTATGGTCTTCTCTGAAGATCCGTCTTCTCAAGAAGCGGATAAAATTGCTGGTATAATAAACAATACGTTGCATGGAAGGTCGTTCCAGTCAAATAATATTTCATTTAGCTTGAGAACAACCAGTTTAGTTCCAGCGATAAGGGTTAGTGAACAAACATGGCGAGCAGAGACACTTATGGAAGCAAGAGCGAGCGGGTAAAGGTTTCAGACAAGTCAGTTAAGAAAGAAAGCAAAAAATCATCTAAATCTGAAACTGTCCGTTTAGTTCTACAAAGAGACTTGCGCCTAAAATATACAGGCCCAGTATCAAAGAAGTCATACGTTTTTTCTGGCGCAGGGGCAGTTTTAGATGTTGATAAAGAAGATGCAGATATTATGATACAAAAGCGTGGTGGTATATGCTGCGAAGGAAGCGGTGTTGCCGAACCACAGCCTTATTTTGCTATACTAGAGGAAGGTTAAAATGGCATTAGTTACAGGTACTCCTCTTGGAACTCTGACGACTCAAGAAGATTTATACCTTGAGGGTGCGCCTAATATATACTTCCAAGATTACAATGCTGCTCCCTTCAATAACCCTGATGGTGATGGGTTTTATTGGGGAATGTCTGGTACATCGACGTATCCAGTTTACGAAGTTGGTTGTCCAGTAGATGTCTCCCTGACAGAAGACTTGACTGTTAATGACGTACTTTGCGATAACGTTGGTGTAAAAGACACTGTTCAGCAGCGTAACTTCGTCCAGTTCGAGTTTACACTTCAATCCTTCTTCCCATACGATGTGCTGAGGCACATTTTATCGGGCGGTGCTGTAACTGAAACGACCCCAACCCAGAAATTTGGTTTGGGAACAATCAGTCAGAACCAGCAATGGATGGTGTATGCTCCGAAGGTATATGACGTAGACAACGGAGATTATATTTGGGTGCATTTGAACAAAGCTAAGTTCGTAGATGCTTGGAATATATCTATGTCCTTTGGTACTCCCTGGCAAGCGACTGGTCTTCGACTAAGAGCTTACGCAGATACGACCAAACCACAAGATCAATACTTTGGCATGTGGGGTCGCTCAGATTTGTCAGTGTTCCCGTAATGTGCATAAGTCTTCTACTGTTACTCTTGAAGGTAAAGAATACACTGTAACCCGCTCTAAATTAAAGCGTTGGTTGCAGTTGGAAGACATTCGCGAACAAATAACAAGGGCAGCAGATGAAAAGGATAGAGATGGCTTCATAGCATCCATCTATTCTTATCTATCTGTTGCCCTTTCTGTTGATACAGACTTCAGCCATTTACCCTGGTTCGAAGTAGTAGATGCGTACATAAATCTTAGAAATTTGAATAATCCTACGATAGACCTGCCTCTGCTTTATGCCACATATGACAATGAGCGGGTATCTTGGGATTACGAAAAGCGCACCTGGTATATCTGGGTAAGTTTATTCGCTAAAGCTTTTGGTTGGGATATAGAATATATTGCAGAGATGGATGTAGACGATGCTATTGCTCTGCTACAGGAAATAAAAACTAAAGAACAGTTGGATAAAGAATGGGAGTGGATGCTGACTGAAATATCTTATGACCGTAAAGGAAAGCACAAAGAACTACCCAGACCGCATTGGATGAGAGGAATGATGATTCCAGACAAGGGAACAAGGATAAAGAAATCCATGCTCCCTGTTGGGAACATATTACAATGGAATGAAACCCCTGACGCTTGATAAAGCAGTTTTACTGTATGAAATAATAGGAAAGCATATACCAGAATTTGATGGTGATGACTTGCTAGAATTTGTTGGTAAAATTGTAGATAATATTATCCAATCTGATCAGCATAAGGACTATGTGGATGCTGTTATGCTGATGTCTGAAAACGATTGGGAAGAAGTAAAGCAAATGGATTCCGAAAATGTTTTGGAATTATTTATTGAAGGTCTTGCAGAAAATAGGATTTTGTATTTAAGAGATTTTTTCAAGAAGATGGGATACCATTATGGCTGATGCTGACGAAACTATTATCACTAGATTAATTTTAGAAACAGGAGACTTTCTTAAAAAAACTAGAGAAGGTCGTGATGAAGTAAATACTCTTATAAGGCAATTAAAAGTTCTTGCTGATACTGAAGTAGACGTTCCTATCAAAATTGGAGATGAAGAAGTTTTTGTTAAAACCAAGCAATCAATTAAGGATATTGGTGATCAATTACTGAAGCTTGCAGATTTAGAATTGGAAGGGATGCAAAAGTCTCTTGGCGACAAAATGCTGAAAGAGAGCGAAAAGGAAGCAATAAAAAAACGAATAAAAGAGATAAAACAAGAAATAACAGATCTTAAGAAAGCTATAAGAGAAGCAAATAAAGAAGAATCTTTGCTTGCCCAACAAAGCGCAAAACAGATACGAGAAAATGCTAATCTTGCGAAACAATCAGCCAAAGAAAAATCCAAAGTAGAACAAGATGCTTTACGTGCAAGTAAAGCAGCCCAGACGGAATACCAAAAAATCACTCGTCAAGGTTATGGGGTAATGTCTAAGGCTGCTCAACAATATGGGCAGCAAGTTAGCAAAACTGCACAAATTATTCAAAGAACAGCACAAAGAACTGGTCAATCTTGGAACCAAGTTGGTCAGCGAATGGCTAATCTTGGTAGACCTATCCAGCAAGTCAATAATGCTTTACAGCAACTAAATACTCAAACTACACAATCCGCTACGGGGTTGAGAGGTTTGATTTCCAGAGTAACAAATCTTGGAAATATTTCTCAACTCGTCTTTGGGGGCATTATTGGTATTAGTGCCGTACAAGCAATTCAGCAAGCTACCAGAGCGTTTGTAGATTTTGCCAAAGAAATCCTCCGTCGTGGTACGGAAATGACAGAGGTAATGTTTACCTTTGAAGTTGCTGTTCGTGGCTTACAAAGAATTGGATTGGATACGACCATCGAAGGTTGGACAGAACGAATTCAGGAACTAAAGAAAGAGTTTCCATTCTTCCCGAAACGAGAATTTACAGAAGCAGCGAGCCTTGCTGCACTAATGACTCGTGAGTTTGGCTTTACTGAAGAACAAATTGCTAACATTGTTCGCCAATCTGCTATTCTTGCTCAAATAACTGGTAAGGATTTATTAGAATCTGTTCGTGGTATTACTTTTGCTATTGGCTCTGGTTACTTTGAAAGTCTGCAAAGAGCTGGTGTAAACATCAGCCGAGCAGTAGTAAAGAATGAAGCACTTGCACAGGGATATACCGGCGTTTATAACGAATTAGAGCCAGCAATTCGAGCTTCTGTAACGTATAGCGTTATACAGAAAAACCTGAGTGCTATTCAGGATGATGCCAGTGAGAAATCCAGAACTTTCGCCGGTCAGGTTCAAATTCTCACTTCTACTTTAGAAGACTTGAAGAATACACTTGGAGAAGTTGTTACTGGTTCTGATACGTTCATAGAAACACTAGAAAAATTGAACGAATCTCTAATTTCCATTAAGGATACGTATGCTGCTTTACAAGAACTTGATATAGATGTTTTTGTGCCACTAAAAGCTTTATTCAATTTCCTCTTGAGTACCGATATTGAAGCTAATATTGAAGCCCTGTCAGCCACTCTACAAGGGCTTGCCAATACTATTGAAACACTTGTCAAGATTGCTCCGACGATTGGGGCAATAGCTGGAGCATTAGGATCTCTCGCTGGAATAGTACCGCTACCTGGATGGAAAACGGCTGAAAAGGTACTCAAAGGCATTAGGGAAGAACTTCAGCAACTTGAAGGAATCCTTGGAGAATTAGAGGAAAAAGAAGGAATAAAAAGCATAAAAGCACCAATAGAACTTGGTGAAATAAGTCTTACTCAAGAAGAATATCAAGAAGTAGTAGATGCTACTCAAGAATTACAAGATGAAATAATTAAAATTGAAGAAGATGCTCAAAAGCGCAGAATAGAAGTTGAAGATGACTATAATGCCAACATAGAAAAAGATCGCATAAACCATTATCGCAAGATGGAGGATCTTGCAGAAGACCATCAGCAAAAATTGGATGATATTGAGTTAAAGCGCAGTCAAAGGATCGCTGATGAAATTGCTAACTACCAATTCCGTGTAGCTGAAACTCAAAGAGATGCTGCATTTCGTCGGGAAGAAGCAGAGCGTAAATACAGAGAAAGAGAACTTAAGGAAGAACGCAGGTTTCAAGAAAAGCTTCGCCAGCTTAGAGAGAATTTCTTATTTGATTTAGAAGATGCGGTGCGAGAAAGAGATGCTCGTCAGATTATTCGTCTGACTAGGCAATACAACTTGCGCCGTGACCAAATGATCAGGGAAGAAAAACTTTCTAAAGATGATCGCAAAAACGCTTTTGCAGAAGAACTTCGACAGATAGAATTCCAGAGACAGGAGAGATTACGACAGCTTGCAGTAGAGCATGCTCGAAGATTGCAAGAAATAGATATTCAGGCACAACGAGAAAGAGAACGTGCTGAATTAGAATTTCAACGCAGACAAGAAGATGAGCGTTTGAGATGGGAGCAACAAAAAGCTGAACGCAAAGAGCGTTTGGATGAACGACTTGCTGATATAGACACAGCTACTCAAGAAAGAATTAATAAAGTTGTTGAAGGTTTGTTAGAAGAATACGAACTTACAGACGATCAGCTAGACGGTATCGCAATGTTATGGGAAAGCGTTTACGGGCCTGATGGAAGAATAGAAAATGCTTTAGCATACAATGAAGCAAGAGCTAATGCCCACATGGTATGGTTGAACAAACTCTTATCACAGGCAGATGCTCTCAGATTTCTAAATATACAAGCCGGAGGTTATTTAGGAACTCCTCCAGATCTGGATTACGCTGGTGGTCAGGCAGAAGGCGGAACAATTATTGCTAAGAAGCCAACTGTGGCAATATTTGGCGAAGCTGGGCCTGAAATGGCTACCTTCACTCCCCTGAACAAGTTAGCAGATATAGCTCCATTTGGAGGGCAAATGGTTGGTTCAAGAGATCCTATGAATGGAAAACTTCGTTTAGAAATGCTTCTTTCTCCCGATTTAGAAGCGAGAATTGTAGACGATGCGATGAATGAAGTTGCAGATGTTATTTACACAATAGAAAGGGAGCGGAAATGACATCCACTGGAACATATATGATAAATTCTACCGGCATCCCGCTTCAACCAGAAGAGGGCAGGTGGATGCCTCGTAAACTTTTAGGCATTGATGGTAATGGTAGAGCAATTTACCCTCCCACCAGAGAATTTGAACTGCGGTGGGGGTTATCTAATCCTGGTGAAACATGGCAACTTCAAGAATGGTTTCAGGCTATTGGTTCAACTGGTTCTGTGTCTGCTGATTTGCCTCGATATGCTTGGCCTACTTACGAATTTCGTGTCTACTCTGGAATATTCATGCAGGAACCAGAATTCAATATTTACTTTTCTGAAAATTATACAGATGTGAGATTGTTGCTAACTAATATTACAACTGAGGAAGTATGACAACGCCAACTGGTCAGGAACTTTCCCTGCTTAGAACTCAACCGCATAAAACTCGACTTCACCTCAGTATTTATGACCCCACAATTATATTCCAAGCGCAGGTAAATGATGCTGGAGCAGCCAAAGGTGATCGAGTAGTTACTTATAACAATGTAACTACTGGTAATTTCTTAGCAATAGGCCCAGGAATGACTTTGCTGGTGGGAACTACTGCTGGAGGGGATGAAAAAGGATCAATATATGTATATGATAGAGATGCCACAACTATTACTGTTGGGGAAAACAGTCACATAAATTGGGCAGATGATGATTATTTGACTGTTATAAACTTCCATCAAATATGGCCTAGATACCCTCGTTATGTTCAAAGTGGTGGGGATATTACTGTTTATAAACAATATGATGATGCTTATGGGGATGAAAATGAAGGAGATTTAGGCTCCTTTATTGTAATGGGGTCTAATTATGCGGGATTTATCGACATCAGTACCGGAACTGCTCAAGTTTATTGGGATGGATCAGATTCAGAAAATGTAACTGGAGCTACTGGAACAAGTTTTTTGTGGAGTTTTGAAGGTGCTAGTAATATCACTGGCTCTACATCAGTTACACCTGGTTGGGTTACATACGATACACCAGGTCATTATAGAGTTTTACTTCGCATTACTTCCCCTGATGG
>Ga0098074_1001637_pt1 | contig 11068 bp, 10 predicted proteins | sample 32_taG_FD_75064 | JGI IMG/M metagenome (GOLD analysis project Ga0098074, IMG submission 75064) | Marine viral communities from the Gulf of Mexico - 32_GoM_OMZ_CsCl metaG | ecosystem: Environmental > Aquatic > Marine > Oceanic | place: Atlantic Ocean: Gulf of Mexico | collected 2015-07-12
CGTGGGGAACTGGCTACCCCAGTTGACGACATGGTCCGGCTGAACCCGCCCGAGCACGCGGCCCTCAACAGCCACCAGCGCCTCGCCTCGCAGGATGCGCGACTCGAGCGCGTGCTCGTCCTGGTCAGCCTGGCCGATGCCGAGCCGTTGCCACTCGCCGACGAAACGGCTCACGTCGGTCGCTGCTTCGGACGCCGAGCTGGTGACGAGCTTGTCCGCCCGTCCGGTCGCCTCGACCCACGCCTTCCGCTGCCGACTCCGGTTCCCCGTCGATCCGTCCTTCCCCACGTTGAGCTCCACCCGCGCGGCGGTCGCCCGCGCGACCTCCAGACCCTCGAGCCGGATGGACCACTCCTTCCCCTTGGACGAGAGGCGGGGATACACGCGGAGACTGGGCACGGCGACCTGCTCGACGAGCTCCCGCACCAGGGCGGGGAGCTCCCACGTCGCCGACAGGAGGCCCGCCCATCCGGCGTACTCGCTCTCGTCGGCGACGTCCCAGCCGGTCTCGGCGGGCGACCAGTCATCGCCACTCCCTTCGAGCACGGCGACCGCGGGCGCTCCAGCAGCGAGGGAGGCCACGAGCGTCCCGAGCGAGCCGCGGGCCTCGCTCGCGAGGTGGGGGACCCGCAGGACCACGCGGTCCGCATCTACGAGGCCGAGCTGGTCCGCCCCGGAGAGATGCAGGTCGAGAAGGTCCACCAACGCGGCGATCTGCTGCTTGGACGTCGCGTCCGGCTGGACCTGCACGGCGCGTGAGCCCTCGTGCACCAGTCGCCCACTGGCCGAGCTGATGCTGTTGACCCGGTCCTGCTTCCAGTTGATGCTCATCGCTCCCCCACCTTCGTCGTCGGCTCCACCCCGAGCCGCAGCTCGTGCCACACCAACACATCGCGGCGAGTGACGGAGCCGGATCCCCGCAATCCCTGCCCTCAGCGACGGCCTGGCTAGTCGTCCCGCTCAGTCCTACTGCCAGTCGTCAACCCGCCGCAGGACCAGCGCGCCGTACTTCTCGTTCACGGCATCGGCGTGGGCGTCGTACCGAACGACGTCGTCGTCGTAGTCGGCCAACCCGGCCGAGACGACGAGGTCGTACTCACTGCGCGCAGTGTGACCTCCCCGGAACGCGTCCTGCTCCGGACCGGTCCCGAACCCCCATCCCGGCCACCCCGTCTGCGTCCAACCGAGAGCGAAGAACGGCCGCACGTCCTCGGGGACGTTCGCCCAGAGCACGAGATCGGTCGACCTCAGCCGCCCGCACACCAGGTCGAACAGCTCACGCCGCAGCAGCCGCACCGAACGCGACTCCGGGATCCGCCGCTCGAGCATCAGCAGCTCGGCGAGGTGGTACCAGACGAACCCGTCCCGCCCGGTCTTGAACCGGCTCCAGACCTCCTCGCCGTGCAGCGCCAGGTCGGCCGCGGTCGAGCGGGTGTTGTGCAGCTTGTCGGCCGCCAGCACGAGGAGCGCCTCGGCGGGGAGGGTCGCGACGTGCGCGATCGCCTCCTCCTTGCGCTGCTTCCACGGCGCCTTCTCGGCCCCGACCTCGTCGATCGAGTCGGAGCAGGCCCGCACCAGGTGAGCGACCTCCGCCCCGAACCGCTCCCCGATCAGCGTCAGCGTGGCCTCACCGCCCTGATCCTCGGCCGCGTCGTGCAGCAGCCCGGCGATCACCTGGTCCTCACTGCCCTCGTCCTCCGCGATCAGCGCGGCGACGCTCAGCAGGTGGCTCACGTACGGCACCTTCGTGCCCTTGCGGCGCTGCTCGCGGTGCAGCCCGGCGGCCAGCGCGACCGCCGCGGCGAACCGCTCGGTGTCCATCTCGTCGACCCACATGGGTCCCCCTCTCGTCCCCGTCAGGCGGGGGTCGTACGGCGCCGGTCGGCGCCGGGTCACGCTGCCTGCAGCAGCGGGTGGCGCAGGTACGTCGAGCGCAGGTGCACGGTCCGGCGGCTCGTTCCGGTTCCGGAGCGGAGCATCATCACGTCCAGCTGCGGGGTCCCCGCACGGCCGACCGCCTCACCCGGAGGGCACGTGACGGCGACACGACGCAGACGCTCGAGCAGGCGCCGCGCCCGTCGACCGGGCGTGGCCTCGACCGGCCCGAGCAGCGCGTCGAGCGCCGCCCCACGCACGATCGGCTCGAGCTGCTCGGCCAGCGTCGTCGGGTGGTCGAACACCTCGAGAGTGAGTGGCTGACCTCCGACCCCGACGAGGACGCCGGTCTGGCCGGCGAGCGGGCGGACCCGGCGCAGCAGCTCGTCCGCCGCGTCCCGCTGCGGGCGCGGGACGTCGTACCGGTCGACCAGCGACCCTGTCGGCGACCCGACGTCGAGGGCACCGACGCGCCGCCACACCTCGTGCTGGCCGAGGGCTGCGGCGCGGGTGACGTACGTCGGGGCGCGGCGCCCGCTCGTGGCCTGCGCCGTCGCGCCGTGCCAGCGGCCCTGCTCGACGCACATGACGTCGATCTGGGTGCGCGCGCCGGCCGCGACGAGCGTGGACGTGACGGCCATGCGGTGCTGCAGCCCGCCCTCGAGCAGCTGGCCCTCCAGGAGCAGTGCCGGGCGTCGCCCAGCGTTGCCGACCTCGAGGTGCGGCACGTGCGCCCCACCCGGGAGCTCACCGATCGCGAGGCTCGCGGTGCTCGTGTCGTAGCCGCGACGCGCGGCGACCGGCTGGTCGTGCCAGACCGGGAAGATCGTGATCGCGCCGGCCGTGGTGCCGTCGCCGAGGTGGAGTCGCATCTCCACACCTCCGATTCTTGTTAGAATGACAAGAAGAAGGTAGCACGACTTATTGTCGCGCCTACACTTATCAGAGGGTCCGGCACTCCTGGGAAGGGCACATCCAGGCACTCCTGGCACTCCTGCGCCCGAGGCCGTCGCAGACGGCCGAGTTGCTCTCTCAACCTGGCCCCACAGGAACGGCAGACGCGCGATCAGCGAAGCTCGAACCCAGCAATTAGTTCGTCATCGCGAGCCAACTCGGTACCAGCGAGCTGCGCGGCGGCGACCAGGGCTGGCTCCTCATCCGGGCCGATCCACACCAGGTCGCCGTTGTGCATCGTGGCCTCGACGGAGCCAATACCCCAGCCTGTGGGGAGAAACCGAAGCGTCTCGATCGTCGGGGTGGGTGGCCAGTCTCCGTCCGCCACGGTGCCCTCGTCACGCGGATCGTATGGGGCGTCGGCGGCGTACCCCTCCAGATTGTCGACTGGCGCCGGCGGACCTATGACGAGATCGCTTCTAGCTGCCAGCTCTCTGAACTCGCCGACAGTGCTCACCTGCTCCCAAGCGCGGATCTCGGCGACCACTTTCTGCGCCCAGCTCTCATCCACCACGGCGAACGACTCGTCAAGCCACAGCCCGTACACGAGTCGTGCTGGGCCGACCTGCCCGTGCATTTCCGTCATGCATTTCTCCTAAAGTCCCGGGGTAGCCCGCCGGCTGACTGGCTACTGGTTGCTGAGTCGGAGCACCACGTGCTGATGCTGGTGGGCGCAGGACCTTGCGCATCTTTAGCCCCGTCTAGCGACAACCGTGTCGCGATGGACACGAAGTTGTGGTTCGCCCTATAGGTCCCAGACCTGGTTGGGATCGTCGAGAGCCTTACGAATCTCACCGAGGTCGCCGAGGTCGGCAAGCGGAGAAGTACGGGCAACATCGACGATCCCGCGCAAGAGATCGTGAACCGTAGCGGCGTCGTCCCGTTCCATCGCCTGGTCAAGACGCAGAAACAACTCCTCGAACACGCCACGCCTTTCGGCGAATACCTGGTCGAAGTAATGCTTGAGCACTGCCTCCGCTGCCTTGATCTTTGTGACCTCGGCCGACTCGTAGGCGGCCAGCCTCACTCGCTTCGTGCTCTCCTCCTCGTGGATGACAAAGCACTCACGTGCTCCATCCACGATCTGATTCAACGCGCTCAGAGCGTCAAGGCTGCGCACCTTGGAAGCGCCTCTCGCCTGCCGCACGACCTTCGCCTCATGAACCTTCTTTTCGGTCATGCGTCCGCTCTTTCGGTCATAGGGCGGTACTTCACGCTGAACGTCGCGGTTTTCTCGTTGAGGTCACCGGCACCGTCCACGATGGGGGTCGCGGCGATGTCTCTAACCGCCATCACCAACGTGAGGGCACTCTGGAATCGCACAGCATGTGCCTCGGGATCGAACAGCTCAGACTCCAGCAGATCGAGCGCTTCGACCGCCCTGGTGGTGAGACGCGTCAGCAGGTCGCACAGCTCATCGGCGCGCGCATCGACCGCGGCAAGACGTTCAGTCAGCTCATCCATCTCTGCGATCGCGACGGCAACGTTGGCCTCGTACGCGCGCGCCCTTGTCAAAGCCTTCTGGCCTTGCCCCTTCACCACGAATCCGCCAACCAAGATGGCAGGCCCGATGGTGACGAAGTTGAGTGCCGTCGCACCAAGAGCCATGCCTCCCCCACCGCTGGCCAGGCTGCCACCGCCCAGGAAGGCAAGTGCAGCACTCTCGGCTGCCGCTCCTGATAGACCGGAGATGGCAGCGCCGGTGCTCGCTACTCCGTAAGCACCGACCGCACCGGTGACTCCAGCCGAGACACCGGCCCCGGCCGCTCCCGAACCAATGAACCCCCTGATAAGCGAGACAGCGTCGACGCTGAGCGGCGCCGTACCGGGAACCACCCCGACCGTCGCATCGATGCCGTCGACGAGCAGCCGCTCACTATCCCGTACCTGCTTCGCGTGCCGCCGAAGAAACTCACCCATCCGAACGACGACGGCTTCAAGCGCAGCCTGCTGTTGCTGCCCGAGCACGCCCAACGTCTCGTTCGTCGCTTCCACGGCCTGCTCGGCGTCTTGACGACGCCCCGAGTAGCGGCGCTCGGCGACGGAGATCCGGTCGCGAGCAGCTTTCATGTCGTATGCGCCCTTGCCGCCGAGGGCAAGGCCTCCGCTGCCCGTCACGGCACCGACGGCGATAATTCCAGCTGCAATCAGCGGGATTGGCATTGGTTTCCTCCTCGTCCACTGAGAGGTTTCCACGTCCACCGACGCCTGTCCGCGGAATGGCGGGCTATGGGCTGCGGCGGCATCGACTTGTTGTTCATCCCTGCTTGCGCTGGTACGCCCAGATCGCGTGGTCCAGGTCGCGCTCCTGCACCTGCAACCGGCCGGCTACCGCCTTGACGAGCGTGGTCGCGGCGCTGGGCGAGACCGGCGAACCCACCGCGGCCTCGACGTACCGGATGACCCAGGTGTCCGCCTTGACGTCGTCGACGTCGAGCAGCATCCGGAGGTAGGCCAGCGTGACGTGGCCACAGCCCTTGACCCTGAGGTAGGCCCGTCCCGCGGTATCAGGCTCGGCGCGGAAGTCTGCAGCGGTGGTGATGCCGGCCTCGATCAGACTGGCGGCGGCCTCGATGGCCACAACCGCCTTGCGTCGACGAGAGATCTTGCCTCGATTGGTGACGTCCATCAGGACCCTGGGATCGGTCGCGGCCAGAACGGAGAGGTCATCGACGCGCTCACCCCGGTGCTCACGCCATCGATAGACGGCGCCGTACACGCCGGTCTTGTTCTTCCGGCTCCCGTAGCGCGCCCGCACGGAGAAGATTGCGTCCAGCAGGGCCGCTTCGATCTCGTCGGGATAGCCCCCCGGCCACACCTCCGCGTCGTCCCCGATCGTCGATCGCACACGTGCGGCGACTGCTTCGATGTCGTTCTCGTCGGTCATGGTCTCCCCCGTTGGTATGGCTCGTCGGCATAGACCGGCGCGCGCAGGATACGGCCGGAGTAGATGCGGTTGAGGTGCTTTGCCCCGAGCAGCGGCCCTCGCCGGTTCTTCAGCAACCGGACCTCGGCGAGGTGGTTCTCCTCGATGGGCAGACCCGTGGTCCGCACCTCGATCACCATCGAGGCCTCCTGCGCGAACCGGCCCGCGAGATCGCCCCTCACGTTGACCACCGCGTCGTGCGGGACCGCCACGATCACGGCCGCACCACCGCACGCCTCGGCGATCAGCGGCTCCACCAGGGAGCCGTCCCACCCGTGCGCGTCGTCGACGACCGACACCTCGAAAGGCGGCCGCGCACCGCGGTGGGTCGCGTCGAGCGGGTAGCCGTCGGTGTCCACCCAGATGTCCAGATCCAGCGGCTCGAGCGACCGCCGGCCACCCGATCCCAGCGGTACGGCGAGCCGCGCCACTCCCTCGGGCGCCACCGCCGAGGCAAGGCGATCCCTGATCGTGCCGGGTGTCTCGCCAGGCGCTGTCAGCAGGACCGACGCACCCGCGCCGGCGAGGACGACGGAGAGCTCGACCAGCAGTGCCGTCTTCCCTTCGCCCGGGTGCCCCGTGACGACCCACAGGTCCCGCGGTTGTATGCCCGCCGTGCACTCGTCCAGCCAGGCCGTGCCCGTTGGCCAGCGCCACGGCGCTGCCAGGTCGGCGGTCATCAGCTCGTCGAGGTGCACGAGTGGAGCATGCATCGGGCCACCGACAACGCCGCACAGCGTGGCGAGCAGCAGCCTCATTCCAGGGACTGGGCCCTCTCGTTCTGCCATCCTTGCCCGACGACCACCGAACGGGGGAGACGCCGGTGTTTCTGATCAACGACGTGCTGCACTGGAGCGCATCGGACCTGACTGCTGCCGCCGAGTGCGAGTTCGGCGTCCTGCGACGCCTCGACCAGAAGCTCGGCTGGGCCGACGACCTGGTGACGCAGGCGGACCCTCTGCTCGACCACATCGCTCGACTCGGCGACGAGCACGAGGCGCGCCTCCTGGAGCAGCTCCGGGCCGCCGGCCCCGTCACCGAGCTGGAGCAGGTCGACCCGCCGTACACCGTGGCCGCCTTGGAGCGCGCCGGCGACCTGACCCACGCCGCCCTGCGAGGCGATGCCCAGGTCCTCTACCAAGCTGCGTTCTTCGACGGCGAGTTCTTCGGCTACGCGGACTTCGTGGAGCGGACCCGGGAGGGATGGCTCGTCTGTGACGCGAAGCTCGCTCGTCGAGCGAAACCGCGAGCGCTCCTCCAACTGGGGGCGTACGCCGAGCAGCTGCGCTTGCTCGAGGTCCCACTGTCGGACCGAGTGGCTCTCCTTCTCGGCTCGGGTGAACGCGTCACCTTCCCGGTCGCCGAGATCCTCCCGGTGTTCCGAGACCACCGGTCCCGGCTCCGCGACCTCTTCGCTCGCCATCGAGACGTCGGCACTCCGGTCGCGTGGGGGAACGACACCGTGCTCGCGTGCGGTGCCTGCGGTGAGTGCCGCGCAGCCGCCGCTACCTCCGACGACGTGCTGCTCGTCGCGGGCCTACGCCGCGACCAACGTCGCAAGCTGCGTGCTGCCCGGATATCCACACTGCACGCGCTGGCCGTCGCCGACACCGCGGACCCACCCCTGCCTGCGGAGTCGTTCGCGAAGCTGCGCGCCCAGGCGGCTCTCCAGGCGCAGCAGATGGCGGCCGCCGATGGCGCCCCGTTGGCCTTCGAGCTGCGTGACTCCGCGACGACGGTTCTCGGACTGCTGCCCGAACCGTCGTCCGGGGACCTCTTCTTCGACTTCGAGGGCGACCCGCTCCACACCGACCCGGCGGGCCAGCCGACGGGCCTGGAGTACCTGTGGGGCTTCATGGATCCCCACCGCAACTACACCGCTCTCTGGGCCCACGACGCAGCCCAGGAACGCACGGCGCTCGAGCAGTTCATCGACCACGTCACGGCGCGTCGCGTGACCCACCCAGACATGCACGTCTACCACTACGCCCCGTACGAGACGACTGCTCTCAAGCGCCTGGCCATGCGCTACCAGACACGCGAGGACGAGCTCGACGCGCTGCTCCGCGCGGAGGTCTTCGTCGATCTGTTCGCCACGGTGCGCGGAGCAGTGCGTGTGGGCAGCCCGTCCTACAGCATCAAGAAGCTCGAGCCCCTCTACATGGGTGACCAACTGCGCTCCGGCGACGACGATGCGGTCGGGGACGGCGGCGCCTCGGTCGTTGCCTATCACCAGTACGTCGAGATGGTCGCCGCTGGCGACGACACCGCGGCCCGGAGGCGGCTTGACGCACTCGCCGACTACAACGAATACGACTGCCTCTCCACCCTTCAGCTGCGCGACTGGCTGCTCGCCCGCGCCGCTGACGCGGGAGTGGCGCGGACGGGCATCCAGAGCGCCGTCGTCGACGAGAGCGTGGTGGCCGCGGAGGTCGGGGAGCAAGACCCGCTCTTCAACTCGCTCCTTTGCGCGGTCGGGCTCGGTCCTGGCGACCGAGCGGAGCCCGGAGGAGCAGGCCTACGCACTGCTGGCGGCATCGCTCGACTACTACCGCCGCGAGCGCAAGCAGGCGTGGTGGGACCACTTCGAACGCCTCGGCAACCTCGTGGACAACTGGCGCGAGGCTCGCGACGTCTTCGTCGTGGAAGGCGCCGAGGTGGTGTCCGACTGGACGCATCCAGGCGGACGGGCGAGAAACCACCAGCGGTCGGTTCGCCTGATCGGCGACTGGACTCCCGGGAGCAGCGCCGGGCCGGGGGCGCAGGTTGTGTACGCCGTCCCGGCACCACCCGGTGTGAAGGGCCCGGCTGCGGCGCTCCACGGTGCCGGCGCCTGCGGTGGCCTGAAGGAGGACGCGGACGACCCCCGCATCGTGCACCTCGTCGAGGGTCGCAAGCCCGCTGAGACGTTCGCCGACCTGCCGGTCGCTCTCGCCCCGTCGATGCCCCTGCAGACCAAGGGTCAAGAGGCCGCCCTTCACACGCTGGGGGCGACGGCGATCACCTCGGTTGACCTTCCGTACGGCGCAGGGTTCGACCTTCTCGCTCGACGGACACCGCGTCTTCGGGACGGGGATCCGCTCCCCCGCACCGCATCACGCATCGATGACATCGTGGGGTCTCTCACCTCGATGGACGACTCCTACATCGCGGTCCAGGGTCCGCCCGGAACTGGCAAGACGTGGACGGGGGCACGCGTCATCAAGCGGCTGGTCGAGCAGCACGGCTGGCGCATCGGCGTCCTCGCGCAGTCGCACAACGCCGTCGAGAACCTCTTGGCCGGCATCGTCAGCGCCGGCCTGGACCCGGCCCGAGTGGGCAAGAGCAAGAACAAGTCGACGGAACCGACCTGGAGCTTGCTCACCGACACGGCCGACGCGCGTGCTGCCTTTCTGGAGACCGGCACCAGCGGCGGGTGCGTGCTCGGCGGCACGTCCTGGACCTTCGCCAGCGCCAGGCTCGTCGAGCAGGGCGGACTCGACCTTCTGGTCGTCGACGAGGCCGGCCAGTTCGCGCTGGCACCCACCCTGGCGGCGAGCGTCGTCGCCCGCCGGATGCTGCTCCTCGGCGACCCACAGCAGCTGCCGCAGGTCAGCCAGGGCAGCCACCCCGAACCCGTCCACGAGTCGGCGCTCGGCTGGTTGATGGGCAGCCACGACACGCTGCCCGACGAGCTCGGGTACTTCCTGGCGGACTCCTACCGGATGCACCCCACGCTCTGCGCCGCAGTCTCCCGCCTCTCGTACGACGGCCGCCTCATCGCCGCCGCGCCGGCTTCCGCCCGTCATCTTGAAGGGACCGAGCCTGGTGTCGAGGTCGTGATCGTGGACCATACGGGCAACAGCATCCAGTCCGTCGAGGAGGCTGAGGAGGTCGTCCGCCAGGTGCAGGCGAATCTCGGGCGCCGGTGGGTGGATCCCGACAGCACGCCGACCGAGCGGGTCCTCAACGAGCAGGACGTGCTGGTCGTGGCGCCTTACAACGCCCAGGTTCAGTTGATCCGAGCACGGCTGGCGGCCGCGGGGCTGGGTGCCGTTCGGGTCGGCACGGTTGATCGGTTTCAAGGGCAGGAGGCGCCAGTCGTGGTTGCCTCCATGACCGCTTCGTGCCGTGATGAAGTGCCGCGCGGGATGGACTTCCTGCTCAACCGCAACAGGATCAACGTGGCCGTGTCGAGGGCTCAGTGGCGGGCTGTCATATTGCGAACGCGAGACCTCACGGCTTTCCTACCCACGACCATCAATGGTCTCTTGGAGCTTGGGTCGTTCCTTGCAGTGGGTGATTCGGAATCTCACCATCCAATTGACGGGCGACCGCCGCATTCGATAGACCAGAGGGCGAGGACCAATGACTCAGAATGACCGAGCCACGAAAGACACCGACCAGGTTCCGATTCTCTTGGAAGACCAAGTTGTCGACGCCGTCGCGGACTACCTGAGGAGCGCTGGGTGGTTGATTGAGTCCACCGCGCACGCTCATCAGCACGGGAACGACATCGTCGCTAGTCGTGGTGACCGCACCCTGCTGGTTGAAGCCAAGGGGGCTGGCAGTTCGAAGGCCGGGACGAAACGCTTCGGACAGGAGTTCACCGCCAACCAAGTCGGCTCCCACGTTGGTGTCGCCGTGGTGCGAGCACTTCGGTGGGTTTCCGCCGGTGAGTCCCTCCCTGCACTGGCCTTTCCGGACAACCACCATCACCGGAAGCAGGTCGGGGCCATCGCGGAGGCACTCACCCGTCTTGGGGTGGGCACCTTCTGGGTTTCGCTAGAGCGAACGGTGACACTCGAGGCCGAATGGACGTTGTGAGCATCCGACCGTTAGACGGGGAAGGTGGTGAACCATTCAAGATCCCCGTCCGATCTCAGCTCCTTAGGTGGAGCCTAGGGGACTCGAACCCCTAACCCCCTGCTTGCAAAGCAGGTGCGCTACCAATTGCGCCAAGGCCCCTCAGGTGATTGCCAGAACCCGCTCGCCAACGCGCGGGTCCCCAACCACCGGGATGGTGGTCTCGAGACGCCCACTCGCCAGCGCTCGCGAACTCCTCAACCACCGAGATCGACCGCCATTAGGCGGCCGACAGACTTACTTGACCGGGTCCGTCGCCTCGGCCCAGAGGGCCTGCTCGGCCTTGCTGTCGTCGAGCTTCTTCTTCGCGAGCACGACGCCACCCGCGGTGAGCAGGGCGATGATGATCTTCTTCATGCAGTCCTCCTGGAGCGACAGAGCCGTTGGCGAGGTTACCGCACCGATCTCACCCGTGACGCACCGGCGGAGTCGGGCTACTGTCCAGTAACGCGCGTCACACTGAGGTGA
>Ga0098074_1001638_pt1 | contig 11066 bp, 10 predicted proteins | sample 32_taG_FD_75064 | JGI IMG/M metagenome (GOLD analysis project Ga0098074, IMG submission 75064) | Marine viral communities from the Gulf of Mexico - 32_GoM_OMZ_CsCl metaG | ecosystem: Environmental > Aquatic > Marine > Oceanic | place: Atlantic Ocean: Gulf of Mexico | collected 2015-07-12
GCTGCTGCTGTTAGTATTGGTGTGCCTGTTGATAATACTACAGGAACAGCATATTTAAATCCTACAGACATCTGGAATGTACCACTAGCAAGTATTACTACACCTAATAGTATTGGAGAGAGATTAAAAGATGCATCTACTGTTCAAACTACAGGTGCTCAATTAGCAGCGTTTTTACCTTAAAAATTAAACCATGGCAAAGTCTACTAAATCTAATGTAAGTCAAAAAGTAACCTTTGGTACTAGAAAACCTGGAAAGGCTAAAAGGAAATTTGGGCCTAGAGAGCAAAAACCTAAAAAATATAATGGTCAAGGAAGGTAACTTTTTTTGGCTATCTTCGTATAACTATATAAACATAATTAAATGGCTAATCAAGTATCTAAAAAAATAACCTTCAATGAACCTGCACCTAAGAATATTCAGAATGCAGGTATTGTAAGAGTTGAAAACTTTAATAGAGTTGTTGAAGATGTTACAACTTTATATCAAAAAAGTACTTCTCCTAATTTTATTACAAATTATGGATTAACTGCACAAGGTACTACGGTGAACACTACCTCTCTTTTAGAGTATGGTATTAACGTGTTTACTACTGTTACCTTGACCAATTATGCAACGAAGTTACCTCAACCTACAACTGGCAAGGGGGTGATTGTTGTTAATAAGGGTACTGCTCCTTTGTATGTTTATCCTTCAAACCCTGGAGGTGAGATTAACAATTTAGGTGTTGACCAACCTGCGATTGTTCCTGCTGATGGTAATGCCTATACGTTTTATTGTATTGAGAATCCTTTGCCTGGCCAGTGGAGTGTTTCTGGTTTGTTGGGCGCTCAGTTTCAGATTAACCCTCAGCAAGAAATTTCTGTTTCTCATACTAGTGGTACACCTACATTAGTTCATGGATGGACACAAGTAGCTAGTGGTTCTTTTGGAATTGTTAATAGTGGTGGTGGTAATTATGCCTTAAACATACCTTCTGGAGGGTCAGGTACTTCTGCTGATTATTATGTTACAGGTTATACCGCACAAGTTCCAACAAGAACAGCAGTCGCTATTAAGTGGCAAACGAATGGTACTCTCAGAGCGCTTAATACAGACCCATTAGGGCCTACTGATTTGACTGGTGTTAAATTGAGATTTAATGAAGCATTCAAAGATGGGCCTTCATCTGTTGTAAATCTTGGAGTTAGGAGCCAAATAACATTTGCTCCAAGATATTTATATCCAAGCGGATATTCAAGTGTAATAAACAATTCTACTGCTGCAAGTTTGACGTATAATCCTGGAGGGCCAGGATATACTGGCGCTATTGGAGATGCAGGTACTGTTGATGCATATATTCCTTTTACTACACCTAGGGATTTTGGGTATAATGGATTTTCTAATGTTTATTTTATAGTAACAATAGACATTCCTTCTGGCAATCCAACAGGAACATATAAGTTTTTGCCATATTTTGAATATTATTAAATTTAATAAGTAAAACATGAAACCCAATATTGTTATGATTATAGGAATTTTAATTATTGCTACAATAATTTTATCTACTCTGTTAGTTTTTGAAAAAAGAAAAACTTCTAGTATAGAGAGTGAGATTAGAAGCTATGAAGACTCTATCCTTGTGTATAAGAAAGAGCTACAGATTTTAAAGCTAAAAAATGACAGCTTGAATATATCTTTAAACTCTTATTTAGAAGACTTAGAAGAAAAGAAAACCCAGATTAAAAACTTAAAAAAGAAACTTTATGCAAAAGCTAATTCTGTTAAGCATCTTTCTAATGGTGAGTCAGTTGAGTATCTCACAAAATTCTTATCCAAGAGAGGTAAAACTGGGGAATGATACTGTAGTATGTATTACTTATTCACAGCTTAAGACTATTAACTCTGAGATTGAGCTATCTGAAGGTAAAGGAGAAATCATTGATTCTTTAGATGTAGCTCTATCTCTTTGTGATACATCTTTAAGTTATTACCAAGCTGTTGTTGATAACTTATCTAATCAAAATTCTAACTTAGAATCTCAACTAGATAAGTATCATAAAATCAATCATTTGCTTACTCAAGAGAATATTTCTTTACAGAAAAAAATCAAGAGAAATAAGTTTTGGACTAAGGTAGGTAGTGTAGCAAGTGTATCAGTAATTACAGCATTAAGCATTTTTATTGCTGTAAATTAATAATATTTGCAAATAAATACATTAGCTATGACTAAAGAACAAATCAAAAAAGCTCTAAGAGAAAAACCTTCTTACATCAGAGAAAGGCAGTACAAAAAATTCTCTATAAGGTATAATGTACCTGTAGAAGATGTTAAAGAAGCTGTTAAAGAAGTAAAAGAAGAAACTCAAGATTATAATCTATCAGAGTTCCAATCTTTTCTTGAATCTAATAAACTTAAGATTACTGATGTTAAGAAAGTAAAATTCTGGCAAAACTTCAAAGGTGAACACAGATTTAGTGTAGATACTAAATCTGAGTGGTATAATAACCCTGAAGACCTATTAGGTGATTTTAGAGAAGCATTATCTGAGTATACTATACCTTCACATAACCCTGTAGTTAAAAAGGGTAAAGGAGAAAGTATAGCAGTTATTAATCTATATGATGCTCACATTGATAAGATTGTACTTATTGATGAAACTAATCCTAGTGGTTCTGTAGAAGATAACTGCGAGCTTTTTGAAGATGCTTTTAATAAACTATTATCACAAAGCTTAGTATATAATCCTGAGATGATTATATTCCCTGTAGGTAATGATTTCTTTAATGCAAATGATAGTCGTAATACTACAGTAAGAGGTACTCCACAAGATTCTAATCCATTCTGGAAAAAGAGTTTTATGGAAGGGTATAAAACCATTAGAAGATGCATAGATAAAGCAGCTAGCTACTGTAGTGTATATGTGGTAATGGTTATGAGTAATCATGATGCAGATAAACTTTTCTACTTAGGACAAATGCTACAAGCTACCTATGAAAAAGATGGTGCTGTATTTATTGATGATACTACAAAATCTAGAAAGTATATTACCTATGGTTCTAACTTAATAGGGTTCAGCCATGGTGATAAAGAGAAAAATTACATCAAGGACTTACCTGCAACTATAATGATTGAAAACAAGAACATGATGCCAGAGATTGATTATATACATCATTTCTGTGGAGATGTTCATCACAAAGAAACTTTTCAATCTAGAACTTCCCATGATTTAAGAGGATGCACTATTTCTTTTTTAAGGTCATTATCTGAAATCAGTAAATGGGAATATGAGCAAGGATATGTAGGTGGCCATAAAACAGCAGAAAGCTATATCTTCACAAAAGATAAAGGCTTAGCAGCTAACCTTTTAGTACACATCTAATGAAATCACTAAACCAACTTAGATTTGAGTTATTAGAAATTGTCAATCAGTATACTGATGACAGTAAATTAGACTATCGTCTTATTGATGAGTTTATCATTAATAAGAGAGTAAAATGGTTTGAGAATACTTATAACAAGTTTAACAAGACTATTCCTAATGTCTATTATCAAAGTCTTAGTTGTGTGCCTGTGCAGCTAGTAGACCAATCAGAGTGTTGTGACACTACCACTGACTGTCTGATTCTAAGAACTGTTAATAAGCTTCCCTCTTTCTTAAGCTTATCAGATGGGGAATTAATTGATAAGGTATCTCCAGTAGGTATTGTTGGATTGCCTTTCAATGTTATTCCATATAGAAGAGCAGAATTCTTTGGCAATGGTAGATATAATCATAACTCTGTTGGAGCTTTTTTATATAATGGGTATATGTACTTTATCTCTAAAGATAAGGTACATTATCCCCTTATTGAAAAGATAACTATTAGAGGAGTATTTAGAGACCCTAGAGATGCTGCTAAATTTATTTCTTGTGAAAATAAACCCTGCTGGAATCCTGATATGGAGTTCCCACTAGAAGAAAGACTATGGGATTATTGTAAGCAAGACATTCTAAATACAGACTTCAAGATTAAGTATTCTAATCCTGAAGATGTGATGAATGACAATCAAGAAAATAGAATTGACCCTCTACCCCCTGGTGGTGGAAATCCTAAATAATTATGACAAAGAGAGGAAAGGCCCTTATTAAAAAAGACTTTATTACTAAAGACATTTATAACTATTATAAAGAGTCTTCAGATAAACCTGTGTCTTATGAAACTTTTAGAGATTTTCTTTTTTCCTCTGCTAATAATAAAGGTGTTATTGAACAGATTGTTCATAAAATTTTATACAATGCTTACATCATTGGGCTTCCTAAGTTAGGTAGCTTGTATGTAAGAAAGTATAAACCTAAGATTAAATTTAAACCTAATGGGGATTTAGACATTAGAAAGAGCCACATTAGGGTAGATTGGGGTAACACTCTTAAGCTTTGGAAAGCTGACCCTGAAGCTAAAGAAGAAAAAAGAAAAGTATATCACCTAAATAAACACTCAAAAGGATACCTTTATAAGTTTATTTGGGATAAAAGAAAACAACCTTTACCGAATAAATCCGTTTATAGATTTAAGCCTGTTAGAAAAGTAGACAGAGAGCTGTCTTATATTCTAAAAAATGGCTTGGATATAGACTATTTTGAAATAAACTATTAAATTATGTCACACATTAGCGAATGTTACTACAACTCTAAAGTAGAAAAAACTGAGAAATCAGGAAACAAGATTACCCATATCTGTGCATATGAGCTTAAGGATGGTGGTTTTCTTGTATTTAAAGATGTAAGAGAAATGCCAGAAAATAAAGATGAATACTATATGGGTGGTAAATCTATTGAAACTTTTGCTCAAGCATCTGATAGTATGCCTGATGAAATGCTTATGGAAGAAAAATCCATGAATCTTAAAAAATTAGCTGAATTAGCTAGAAAATTAGTTTAAAATGTACAATGGGCTTTTAGTATCTTCTAGCTCTGTCATTGATAAAATGTACAGAGATTTTGCTTGGGATTATACTCTTCAGTATAGTGATGTCATAGAATGGCTTGGAGAATCTTTAAGAGAACTTAAAGTGCCTTGCTTCTATGTAGATAAAGTTACTGATGGTAATAAAGATTTAGGACACAAAGACTTTATCCATATTGAAGATGGAAGAGGTAAATTACCTTGTGATTTATTCTCTATAACCCAAACTGCTTGTGCAGTAGAAGTTGAGCCTGATGTAAATAAAGCCATTGTAACTGGTGTAGTATATGTAGATTACAATACAGACCAGACCTGTACTACAGGAGATGGCAGTACACTATGTAACTCTTTGGTTTGCTCTCAAGATATGTGCAATCATGATTGTGACCCAAAACAAAAGTGCTATACTTTCCTTCCTATGAGATGGGATACTAGCACTTTTTATAAAGCTTATCACGGTACTGATATTGATTTTAGAGTCAATTCAGACCTTACTTATACTGTTAATAACAACTACATCTTTACATCATTTAAGACTGGTAAAGTAGCTATGGCTTATAAAGCTGTACCTACAGATGAAAATGGTCTACCAATGATTCCAGATAATCAGTCTGTTATTAACTATGTGACTTGGTACTTAGGTAATAAAATTGCATTCCAGCTTTATCTTACTGATAAGTATACTAGAGATAAGTATGAAGAATTTAAAGGATACTTATCTCTATACTATCAAAAGGCTAAAAATGAAGGCAAGATGCCTAAGAGTTTGGATGAATGGGAGTCTTATAAAAACCAAAGACTTAGAACTATTCCTAAGTTCTTTGAACATAAGAGATTCTTTGGTAACCTACAAAGACCTGAAGAAAGATATAACCATCCTAGAATTAGCACATTAGGAGGATTTAGCAGTAGACTAGCTTATTAATTATGCCAAAAATAACCAGTTCTTATATTAAAGGTCTAAGCCAAGATTTGGCTATAGCTAAAAATGACAATGAGCATCTTTACAATGCTTTGGATATTGATTTAGTTACAGATACTGGTGAATCTTCTGGTATTATTTCCAACCACAAAGGAAATAAACTACAGTTTAGCATACCTAATATTCAGCCTTTATACTCTATTAAATTCACTCCTGTAGCACCTATAGCAGCTACTACACTTACTATTAATGGTACACCAGTAGTTATTTCACTATCAGCTATTACAGATTCTATTGATATCTATAATCAGATAATTGCTGACCCAGCAATAGCTGCTGATATAGCTGCTGGTGAATATGGAGTTTATTATAATACCCAAGAGGTAGTAATTCAAGGATACTCTCTAGACCCATTGGTATCTTCTGGAGGAGATGATTTAACTGTAACTACTTTAGTTACTGCACAAACTGATTTATCCATTATTGGTTGGGGAACTTTAGAAGAAGAGATTATTCTACTTACTACTAGTAGAACTAATACTTCAGCTACTCCAAACAATACTGCTGGTCAAGTGTGGGTATTAGAGTATGATGATGCTACTAATACAGTAATAGGATTATCAGGTACTTCTTTAGTTGCTTCTACACATCTTAGATATAACAATATTCTTAACTTTTCACTAGCACATGAAGTTTACCGTGAAGCAATTGGTAGAAGAGAATCTTCCTTACGTGGGAATTTTTATTGGACTGATGATTATAATAACCCTCGTTGTCTTAATATCTTTAACCCCCAATGTCCTGCTATACCTGTAGGACTTTTAGATTGGAAACCTTCTGTAGATATGAGCACCCCTATCATAGAAAATGTGGTAGAAGGTGGTTTATTATTAGTAGGTACATATCAAACAGCATATCAACTATATAGTAAAGATGGAGCTGTTACAGCTTATAGTCCTGCTAGTACATTAGTACCTATTACAGATTCTAGCTTAAATGGGCCTTACTATCAATATGATGGTGCTCCTGTAGAAACACCTTCAGGTAAATCTATAATTACTACTATCAGTAATATAGATTTAAGGTATGACTTTATCAAAGTAATTCTTATTGAATACTCTGTGCAAGATGTACCTATTATTAATTATGTCTATGATGTTGCTATTGATGGGGATTCTATGGAATTTGTAATTAGTGGTGGTGAAGATAAAATAGCTATAACAGTAGAAGAGTTTGTTAATCCTTTGATATTCTTTGATAAGGTTAAAACCTTTACTCAGAAAAAGAATAGATTATATCCTGCTAATACTGAAACTCAAACCTTTGAAGTAGAATATGATTCTAGAGCTTATAGGTTTGGAGAATTAGGCTCAGGCATTTCGCAGACTTGTAGGCTTTACTCTAGAGATGGTTCTTTTAATAATTATGATGCTACTGTTCCAGCTCAATTAGCAGCTCTATATGCTTTACCTGAAGATGCTGATGCAGTTACTCCTTACAATGATGAATCAGGAGAAGTGTTTGGTTTAATTCCAGCACAAGATTATACTTACTGGATTAATAACTATCAGTATAAATATCAAACTGATGGTACTACAATAGGTGGAGAAGGTCCTAATGTTTCTTACAAGTTTACTTACCATGACTTGAGAGGTGACTCTCAAATGGTTTATCCTAATATAGGTACAGCAACATTTGGACTTAAAAACTATAACATGACAAATGCTCCATTTGTTGATAACTTAGTTACAAGTGCAGGTTCTGTAAACTTTGGTACTCCTCCTTTAAGTGGATTTAATCATCCTATACAAGGTTGGGGTGGTTATAAAAACCCTCTTAAGTCTACCATTTATGATGGCTATGCTAGAGGAGAAGTTTATAGGTTTGGTGTAGTATTTTATAATGACAAAGGTCAAGAATCATTTGTTAATTGGATAGCTGATATTAGAATACCTGAGCCTTGGGAAGGAGTTATAGATGGTAGTGAGTATGCAGATTTATCTACATATGAAGATGATGGACTTGGAGATAAGAGAATTCTTACTAGGTCAATGGGTGTAGAATTTACATTCCAAAACCTACCTGCAAATATTACAGGCTTAAGAATAGTAAGAGTAGAAAGACAAAAGAAAGATAAAACTAGATTTGGTACAGGTGCTTTATTTGGATTACTAGATAGCAGAATTATGCTATCAGGCACAGGTGTTTCTACTGATTGTTTTCACTTAATGTCTTTTAGTAACTCTGAAACTAATACTGGAGCTAATCCAGAAATACCTCTACTATTTATTAATAATGATTTTAGCGAAGGAGAAACTTGGAATTCTGGTTTAAGCACTGGAGCTGCACCTGCACATCATGGAGCAGATACTGGTGCTACTAGTGCTATAGTACTACGAAAAAATGAGCTAGGTATAATTAAATTCCCAGAATTTGATTTTGAAGAATATACTGTAGGAGATGCTTCACATATTAAGCTTATTCAAGCATTTGAATTTACTCCTACCTCAGGTATTGTGCCAGGACTTCCAGATGCAAATACTTACTACACAGGAACATTTACAGGACTAAGAGAATTCTATAACCAAGGTGTTTGTTATTGGGCAGATTATATTAGTGGTGCTTCTAGACAAGCTGGAGCATTTTTAGCTAAGTATCAAACTTTAGCTTATTCTCTAGCTCCTAGAGGTAATACCATTGTAAATATTTTAAGACAAACAGAAGTAGATATTGAAGGAATTATACCTTCTAGTTTTTCTCCTGTAAAAATGGCTAGTAAAGATTACCACCATATATCAATATACACATTACCTAACACTGAAACAGATGGTGCTGGTACTGATTGGGAATTATCTGGATTTGCTTCTAAGTCACTATTTTGTGATTTTAATGGTAATTGCAATGTTCTTGACCCAGTTACACAAGGTGGAGCTTATGAAGATAATGTTGTAGTAGGTCCTAAAGACCCTGCTTATAGAGTAGTATCTCTTTGTAGATATAATTTTGGACAATATGGTGGACCTTGGAGAGCTTCTAGGTATAATAATACTTACATATCTGCATCTGATTTTTTCCCTAAAAGTGTAATAGCTTCTACACAAGCTATTAAAGTATTTGGTGGAGATATCTATTGCTCTTACTATAGCACTACATTAGGGTTCTTTCATTGGAAAGAAACTTATGGATTTACTAATGCATCACCTTCAGGACTAGGAGAAAACTATTACCCTGTAGCACAGTCAATGTCAGCATTTGCTTTAGCTTTTCCTTGTGAAACTAGTATTAATACTGAGTACAGAGATGGCTCTTATTGGAATAATAGTCAAGTATTTACCTCACCTAATAATGGTATTCAGAATGTAACTCCTGGAGCAGCTGGAACTGATTTTGCTAAATTCTTAGTAGATGAATATACCTACAATAGAGCATATTCTCAGGACAATAACTTAAAAGTATATTCTCCTAAACCTTTTAACTTAGATACTGATGAAGACCAACCTAACTGGGTGTGGGTATCAGAAGAAAAGTTTGATAGAGAAATTGAAGATAACTGGAGAAAATATTTGATTAATAACTACTTAGCTCTTGAAGGTAACTATGGAGAGATTAATAAAATAACAAATCTCAAAGAAGCAATTGTAGCTTTCCAAAGTAGAGCTATAGCTCAAGTTAGTTCTCAAGAAAATACAGCTGTACCTGATGTAGGTACTGGTGCTGTTTATCAAGTAGGTACTGGTAATGTATTAGCTAGGTATGATTACTTAAGTAAAGATTATGGTTCTTTCCATCAGCATAGTGTAGTTACTGGCCCTGCTGCTATTTACTCTTTTGATGCTAGAACTAAAAAGTTCTTCAGAGTAAGCCGGGGATTAGAGAATATATCTGATGTTAAAGGCTTATCAGCTTTCTTTAGAAAAAAACTACAAGGAGTTATTCTAGACTCTGACCAAGTATTACTTAATACAGGTATCCATGGTGCTTATGATTCTAAGTACAATAAAGTCTATATGACTTTCATGAATAAGTTTGATATTGATTTTACTACTGAAACTGTTGTACCAGGAAGCCCTACTAAGTATATACTTAATGGTTACTCACCTAAAGAGCTATCAGTACTAAGCATAGGAGATATATTTTACATTGGTTCTAATATTTACAAGGTAGAAGATATCAATACTACTCAATTAACTGTATCATTAGTTACTGGTTCTATAACTCCATTACTACAAAAGAATCAGATTGTTTATAAGTTCACTATTGCTTTCAATGAAATGTTGCAAGCATTTGAATCTTTTTATTCTTTCACTCCTTCACTATATTTACCTACAGGTAAAAGATTACTATCATCAAATCCTTTTGATACTAGTAACTCTGTGTATTTGCATAATGAAGGAAACTTTGGACAATTCTATAATCAGAACCCATCTATATCAGAAGCAGAGTTTATAGTTAACTTCCCAGATGCAACTAAAACTCCTACATTTCGTTTAGATACATTAGAGTTCTGGTCAGAAGTATTTGATATAAATGGCATTGATATTCCTCTAGAAACCATAACAGGTATTCTATTGTATAATGACTATCAAACTACTGGTTCATCTCTGTTACTATTAACACCACAACAAAATGTTGTTAGAAGAGAAAGAACATGGAGAATCAATGCTATCAGAGATTTCAATAGCCCTTTGCCAATTAAGCCATACCTTAGAGATGTATATGTTAAGATTAAAATCTTTTATAATAACCAAGGTAACAGATACTTTAGGCTTAATGATTTTAATACTAATATTACTTTAAGTTATTACTAATGCCTAGTAAAAGAATTAAAAAGCCTATTAGAAGGAAAAAGAAATCTGACTATCCTGGAGAAATGTCTTTTAGAAAGGCATTAGGTATGAATCCTGTATATATGCAAACAGGAGGTGATAAGGAATATGAAAGTTTTGTAAAAACACTTCCTGATAATTTAAGAAATACAGATACTTCTAATTATAATCTTAGAGGTATGTGGGAATCTTTTGGTAGTCCTAAGTCTTTTGAAGATATAAAAGACACACCTTATATGCCTTTACAAGATGATGGTTTATATCATGGTACATCTGTTGGTATTAATGGTATGTGGTTAAAACCTACACAACACCCTTCAGCTTGGATGGAGTCTATGTATGGCTATCAACTTAATCCTGAAGTTTATAAAAACTACAATATAGTACATAA
>Ga0098074_1001640_pt1 | contig 11065 bp, 10 predicted proteins | sample 32_taG_FD_75064 | JGI IMG/M metagenome (GOLD analysis project Ga0098074, IMG submission 75064) | Marine viral communities from the Gulf of Mexico - 32_GoM_OMZ_CsCl metaG | ecosystem: Environmental > Aquatic > Marine > Oceanic | place: Atlantic Ocean: Gulf of Mexico | collected 2015-07-12
CGGGTCGTCGACCTCCCCGGGTGGCAGCTCCTCCACCCCGCCGGGCGGCGGTGTGCCGCCGGGTGACAGCAGCAACGGCCCTCCCGGCCCCGACCTGCCCAACACCGGCTCGCCCTTCGACGCCGTGCTGATCATCGGTGCCGTCATCGCCGTGCTCGCCGGCATCTGCCTGACGGTCGCCGGGGCCCGACGCGGCCGGTCCACGTCGGGCACGTAGGCCGGCGGGAGTCCTCGACGACGCCGCCGGGACGTCACTGGCCGACGTGCCCGGCGGCCGAGCGCTGGCGCAGCAGGTCGAGCAGGGCCACCGCGAGCGCCGCGAGCAGGAAGCCGAGGGCGACGGCGGTGGCGCCGTACAGGGCGGTGCGGTGCACCGAGGCGGGGGCGTCGGCGAGGGTGTGGCCCGCGCCGTAGACCGGGGTGTAGTAGGCCACCGAGGCCGCGGCGACGCCGAGGCTGTTGGCGATCCGCTGCCCGAGCTGGCCGATCGCCCCGGCGGCGCTCCCGCGGTCGCGGGGCACCTCCGCGAGGGTCATCGAGTGGTTGGGCGAGACCACGAGACCGGCGCCCAGCCCGGCGAGCAGCTGCAGGGCCGGTACGGCGACCAGGAGCGTCGCCGTGCTCACGTCGGCCTGGACGAGCCCCAGGGTGCCGAGCGCGCCGGCCAGGGTGACGAGCATGCCCGTCGCGGTCAGCGTGCGCCCCCACCGGTCGACGAGCCGCCCGCCGAGGTGGGCGCCGAGGACGGACGTCAGCGACGAGGGCAGCGTGACGAGCCCGGCCTCCAGGGGCGTGAGCCCGCGGGCCTCCTGCAGGTAGATCAGCAGCGCGAGGTTGATGCCGGGGCCGCTGGCGAACCAGGTGAGCGAGACCAGCACGCCGTTGCGGAACGAGCGGATGCGCAGCAGTCGCGGGTCGATCACGCTCGGTCGCCCGGCCGTGACGCGGGCGCGGCTGCGGACCACGAAGGCGGCGAGCGCGAGGGCGGCGGGGACGAGCGTCAGCCAGCGCTGGCCGGAGTCCTGCGGCCGGCCGGTGGTGAGCACGAACGGCGCCAGCAGGAGCACGAGGAAGGCGCTGCCGAGGGCGACCCCGACCCAGTCGACGTCGAGCCGTCGCGACCGGGGGGCCGCCGGCGCGCCGACGTCGCCGAGGAGCAGGCGGGCGGCCACGAGCAGGCCCAGGAAGATCGGGACGTTGAGGGCGAACACGCCGCGCCACCCCAGCGCCGGGGCGACCATCAGCAGCCCGCCGAGGCTCGGCCCGAGCGCGGTCGCCAGGCTCACGCACACGCCGTACCGGCCGAAGGCCCGGGCCCGCTCGTGCGGGGCGAAGAGCTGCTGCACGATGCCCATGAGCTGTGGCATCAGCAGGCCGGCGGCGACGCCGGCGAGGGCGCGGCCGAGGACGAGCACCTCGATGCCGGGGGCGAGCGAGCAGACGACGCTCGCGACCAGGCCGCCCCAGAGCCCGAGGTAGGTCAGGCGCAGGCGGTGGCCGTGGTCGCCGATCTGGCCGGCGGGGATCAGGGTGACGGCGAACAGCACGACGTACGCCGCGGAGACCAGCTGGATGCCGGTCGGGCCGGCCGCCAGGGCCCGCTCGATCGCCGGGATCGCCAACGACACCTTGTGGATGTCGAGGAGCAGCATGCCGGCGGCGACGCCGCAGACGGTGACGGCCGCGAGGCCGTCACCCCCCGGACGCGCCGCGGCGGCGCGGACCTCGAGGGTCCGCGCCGCCGCGGGGGAGGCGTCGTCGGTGCGGCTCATGCTCCCTGGAGGAGCTTGGACGCGTCGACGAGCTTGACGAAGTCGTTCTCCTCGCCGATGAGGTCCCAGCTCGCGATCCAGTCGACGGTGCGGTTGAAGTGGTCCTCCGGGTAGGGCCCGGCGTGCACGTAGCGCAGCCGGCCCAGGCTGAAGTCCTCGGGCACGAGGTCGGCCACGGGGGCGGCCTGCTCGACGAAGTACTTCAGGTACGGCCGGATGTCCTCGTGGATCTTGTCGACCGCCTTGTTCACCGCGCGCGTGATCTTCGTGAACTGCTCGTCGTCGAGGCTCTCGCCCGCGATCTCGGCGCCGTAGTAGTGGCCCTCGGCGAGGATCTTGTAGCCGGCCTTCTCCGCGACGGTGATCCACGGCTCCATGACGGCGACGGCGTCGATGTCGCCGTCGCGCAGCGCCTCGAAGCGCTCCTTGCCCTTGATGCCGACCAGGTTGATGTCGGTGCGGGGGAGGAATCCCTCGAGCAGCTGCAGCACCAGGTAGTGCGAGCCGTGGTGGAAGTTCACGCCGACGCGGACGCCCGCGAGGTCGCCGGCCACGTTGTACGGCGAGTCGGGCCGCACGATGATCGCCTGGCTGGCCACGGCGGAGCGCCGGGCGACGACCTTGCCCTTGACCTGGCTGTCCTGCGAGCGGCGCAGCTGGCCCCACTCGCAGGCGTTGTAGAGCTGCGACTGGCCGGCCTCGAACAGCTTGAAGCTGCTGAAGGACGAGACGGTGTCGGGCCGCGCGATGAACCGCAGGCCGGTCTCGTCGCTGGCGCGCTCGCGGATGAGCTCGACGTCGAGGCCCTCCTCCGCGAAGTAGCCCTCCTCCTCCGCGACGTAGTACGGCAGGTAGAAGACGGTCCCGGCCGCCTCGATCTTGATCGTCATGGTTCTCCTTGGCTGAAGGCTCTACGAGCCGCTGTGTAGAAGTTCGATGGAATCTAACGGTCTGGCGACAGAACTTTAAATCTGTTCATCTACTGAGATGGTCGACTTTGGACGGTGGCGACGGCCTAGCGTCCAGCCCGCGGTGCGAGTCGATCCGCGACCCGCACGAGAGAGAGCGAGCACCACGACATGACGCGTCACAACCGCAGGCGCCCGGCCGCCGTACTGGCGACCCTCGTCGCCTCGGCCCTGCTGCTCGGCGGCTGCGCGGGCAGCGACACCGCCGGTGGCGGCGGCTCGGACGTGCCGGTGGAGGGCGGCGTCCTCAAGTACCGCACCACCGGGGCCAACCTGAGCTCCACCGACCCCGCGATCCACACCGGCTACGGACCCGCGATCCCCGTGCGCGGCATCGTGGACTCGCTGGTGTTCAACAAGGAGGACGGGACCATCGAGCCCTGGCTGGCCACCGGGTGGACGGTCAACGAGGACGCGACCAGCTTCCAGTTCACGCTGCGCACCGACGTGACGTTCAGCAACGGCGAGACGTTCGACTCGGCCGCCGTGAAGCAGAGCTTCGACGCGCTGCAGGCCCAGGGTGCGAAGTACGCCGTCGTCAACGAGTGGATCGGCGACCTGCGCGAGATCACCACCCCCGACGCGACCACGGTCGCGTTCGCGTTCGACTCGCCCACCTCGTCGTTCCTGCAGGCCGTCTCCACGACGTCCCTCGGGATCGTCGCGCCCGAGACGTCCGCGCTCTCCTACGAGGAGCGCCAGGAGGGCACGACGATCATCGGCAGCGGGCCGTTCGTCGTCGCCGAGTCGCGGGGCGAGGAGGGCTACGTGCTCGAGCGCCGCGACGACTACGCGTGGGCGCCGCCGTCGGCGGAGAACCAGGGCGCGGCCTACCTGGAGGGCATCGAGGTCTTCACGACCCCGGACAACAGCATCGCCGCAGCGCAGCTGCGCTCCGGCGAGATCGACATCATGCACAACACCGAACCGGCCGACAAGACGGAGTTCTCGCTCAACCCCGACATCGAGATCCGGCGCGAGCCGCTCCCGGGCGCGGCGCTGGGCTTCGTCGTGAACACGGCCGTCCCCGGCCTCGACGACGTCGACGTACGACGGGCGCTGTCGCTGGCGATCGACCGCGAGTCCGTGCTCGAGCGGGCCTCCGCGATCGACATCGCGCCGACGAGCGTCTACTCCGCGAGCAACCCCTACTGGAGCGACCAGTCCGACCTCGTCTCGACCGACGTCGAGGAGGCGGAGGAGCTCCTCGACGCCGCCGGCTGGGAGCCGGGCAGCGACGGCGTGCGGGAGAAGGACGGCGAGCGCCTCTCGTTCGACCTCATCTACAGCCCGTCGACCATCTCCCACGAGCCGAACCTCGCGGTGGTGCAGGCGCAGTGGAAGGACATCGGTGTCGAGCTCGACTTCGGCAGCCTCACCGCGGCCGAGCTGAACCAGCGCCTGCGGGCCGGGGACTACTCGTTCTCGTGGGGCAGCGGAACGCGTCCCGACGTGGACGTGCTGCGCGGCAACTACGGCGGCATCGACCCCGAGCTCGACGCGACGTTCGCGGCGATCCTCGCGGAGCCCGACGCCGCGGCGCGCCAGCCGCTGGCCGACGACGCCGCGCGCACCATCCTGGAGGAGGCCTACTTCCTGCCGCTGTACGACTTCATCCAGCCGCTGGCCTACCGCACCAGCACGCACGTGCCGACCATCGAGGCGAGCCACATCCCCGTCCTGAGCGACGTCTGGCTCGACCCGCGGTGACCGTCCCCCTGTCCGCGACCGGGGCCCGGCCCTCGGCCCCGTCGGTCCCGTCGGCGCCCCCGACCGGGCCGGACGGGGCGGGGCCGTCCGGTCCGCACGCCTCCGCCCGGGGCGCGTCGCTGCGCCGCGTCGGCCGGGTCGTCGCGGTGCGGCTCGCCCACGCGGTCGCCGTCGTCGCCGCGGCGTACTCGGCGTCGTTCTTCCTGCTGTTCGTGCTGCCGGGCGACGCCGTCCTCGCGCGGATCGGCACGACCGACACCGTCGGCACGTCCGACCTCTCGGGGCTCGACCTCACGACGCTGCGCGAGGAGGTGGGACTGAACGACAGCCTCGGCCGGCAGTACTGGGACGGTCTCGTCGGGCTCCTCCAGGGCGACCTGGGCAGCTCGCTGGTGAACGACCGGTCCGTCACGGCGCTCCTCGCGGAGGCGCTGCCGAACACGCTGACGCTGATGCTGCTCTCGCTCGTCCTCTCCGTGCCGCTCGGCTTCCTGCTCGCGCTGCTCGCCGTCGTGCCCCGCTCGCGGGCGCTGCGCTCGTTCGCGGCCCTCGTGCCGTCGGCGTACGTGAGCCTGCCGGTCTTCTGGATCGGCGTGCTCTTCATCTACCTGTTCGCGATCACCCTCGGGTGGTTCCCGGCCGGCGGCAGCCAGAGCGCGTCGGCGTTGGTGCTGCCGACGGCCGTGCTGGCGCTGCTGGGCGCCGCCCAGTTCGCCCAGGTGCTGATCAGCAGCCTGCGCACCGAGGTCGGCAAGACGTACGCCGCGGTGACCGCGCCCGCCAAGGGGGCCAGTCGCACCTACACCGTCTTCCGCCACTGCCTGCGCAACGCCGCGTTCCCGTTCCTCGCGGTCTTCGGCCTGCGGGTCGGCCAGCTGCTGGCCGGTACGGCGGTCATCGAGGTCGTCTTCTCCCGCAACGGCATCGGACGTCTGATGGTCGACTCGGTCAAGGCGGTCGACCTCACCGTCGTGCTCGGCCTCGTCGTGGTGCTCGCGGTCGTGTACGTCGTCATCAACGCCGTCGTCGACGTCGGCTACGCCCTGCTCGACCCGCGGCTGCGCCGCCGGGCGCCGGCCCCCGCCCCGGAGGTGGACGCATGACCGACACGCTCATCGGCGCGCCCCCCGCGCCGCCGTCCGGGAAGCCGACCCCGACGCCCGGCAAGCCCGCCCCTCGGGCTCGCCGCCGGCGGTTCCGCGAGCTGCACGTGCACCTCCTGCTGCTGGCCGCCCTCGTCGTGGCGGCGCTCCTGCCCGAGCTGGTGACGCGGCACGACCCCTTCGAGCTCGACGGGCTGCCGTTCGTGCCGCCGAACGGCGAGTTCTGGTTCGGCACCGACGAGATCGGCCGCGACCTCTACTCCCGTGTCATGCACGGCCTGCAGATCTCGTTCTTCTCGGCCGCGCTCGCGGTGCTCGTGGGCGTGGTGCTCGGGAGCGTCGTCGGCGTGTTGTCGGGACTGCGCCCCGGCGGGGTGCTCGACCGCGTGCTGGGCATCCTCACCGAGGCCGTCATGGCCGTGCCGGCGGTGCTGCTGGCGCTGGCGGCCATCACGGCGTACGGCCGCGGGGCCTACATCGCGGCCATCGCGATCGGCATCGGCGAGGCCACCGGGTTCGCCCGGCTCGTGCGCGGCCTCGTGATCCAGTCGCAGACGCTCGTGTTCGTCGAGGCGGCCCGCACCTGCGGGGCCGGCCCGCTGCGCGTGCTGGTGCGGCACGTCGTCCCGTCCGTATACCACCCGGTGCTCTCCTACACCGCCATGCAGTTCGGCCTCGCGATGCTCGCCATCGGGTCGCTGAGCTACCTCGGCTTCGGCGAGGCCCCGCCGTCGCCGGAGTGGGGCGTGCTGATCGCGGGCGGGCAGAAGTACCTCGTGCACGCCTGGTGGGTGGCGATCATCCCCGGGCTGGCGCTGACCGCCGTGGTCGTGCTCCTCAACCGCATCGCCTTCCTCATGCAGGAGAACCGCCGATGACCGACACCGCAACGACCACGCCCGACCGCACCGACGCGCGGACCGCGCCGGCCGCCGCCGACCCGGCGGACGTGCTGGTCCGGGTCCGCGACCTCACGGTCACCTACCGCCGCGACGACGCGGTCGACACCGCCCTCGACGGCGTCGGCTTCGACGTGCGCCGGGGCAAGGTGACCGCCGTGATCGGGGAGTCCGGCTCGGGCAAGAGCACGCTCGCCCACGCGGTGGTGCGCCTGCTGCCCGGCAACGGCGCGATCGCCGCCGGCGCGATCGAGCTGGACGACGAGGACCTGCTGGCCCGCACCGACCGGGAGTTCCGTCCCCTGCGCGGGCGCCACATCGGGTTCGTGCCCCAGGACCCGGTCTCCTCGCTCAACCCGACGAAGACCATCGGTGCGCAGGTGCGGGAGGCGTTCTCGCTCGCCGGGTCGGCCCTGACCGCCGAGCAGGTCGAGGAGCGCATCCTCGGCGACCTCCGCGACATCGGCTTCGCGGCCCCCGAGACGCTGCTGGCGCGCTACCCGCACGAGCTGTCGGGCGGGATGCGCCAGCGGATCCTGGTGGCCATCGCCTTCAGCCAGCGCCCCCGGCTGGTGATCGCCGACGAGCCGACCAGCGCCCTCGACGTGCTCGTCGGCCAGGAGGTGCTGCGCAGCCTGCACGACGTGCGCACGAAGCACGGCACCACCGTCGTCCTCATCACCCACGACCTCGCGCTCGCCAGCCGCAACGCCGACGACGTGCTCGTGCTGGAGGCCGGGCGGCTGGTGGAGGCGGGACCGGTGGCCGAGGTCTTCGCCGCCCCCCGGCACCCCTACACCCGCGCGCTGCTGGCGAGCTCGGCGCGCCTGCGCGAGGGGCGCGTGCTCAGCATCGCGGAGGCCTACGAGCGCCGCGGCCCCGACGTACGGCGGGCCGGCTCGCCGTCGGCCGAGGCTCCCGCCGTCGTGACCCTCGACGGGGTCTCGAAGAGCTTCGGCGGGGGCAAGAGCCACGTCCGCGCCGTCGACGGCATCTCGCTGGCGGTGGCGCCCGGCTCGACGTTCGCGCTGGTGGGGGAGTCCGGCTCGGGCAAGACGACGACGAGCCGGCTGGTGCTCGGGCTCGAGAGCGCCGACGCGGGCTCCGTGCACGTGCTGGGCGAGGACCTCGGCACCCTCGACCGGAAGGGCCTGCGCGCCCTGCGGCGACGGGTGCAGGTCGTCTACCAGAGCCCCTTCGAGTCGCTCAACCCCCGGCTCGACCTGCGCTCGATCATCGCGGAGCCGCTCGACTCGTTCCGGGTCGGGAGCCGCGCGGAGCGCCGGGCCCGCGTCGCGGAGCTGCTCGACCGGGTGCGGCTGCCCGCGTCGTACGCGACCCGCCGGCCCCAGGAGCTCTCGGGCGGCCAGCGCCAGCGCGTCGCCATCGCCCGGGCCCTGGCGATCCGTCCGGAGCTGCTGGTGCTGGACGAGCCCGTGTCGGCGCTCGACGCGACGATCCAGGCGCAGGTGCTCGACCTGCTCCAGGAGATCCAGCAGGAGCTCGGACTCACCTACTTCCTCGTCACCCACGACCTCGCCGTCGTGGCGGACGTGGCCACGCAGGTCGCCGTCATGCGACGGGGCCGCCTCGTCGAGTCCGGCCCGACCGCCGACGTCGTGCTGCGCCCGCAGGACGACTACACCCGGGCGTTGCTCGCCGTATGACCGGCCGAGTCCCGCCCCCGCACCGATCCCCGAGGGAGTCCTGACCATGGTCGGCTACGACTACGCCAGCGCCATCACGGGCTGCACGACCGACGTCCAGGGCCGGTTCGCCCTGCGCGGCCAGTCGTTCGAGCTGCTCGCCGACGGGTCGGTCGCGTCCGGAGGCCCCGGCCGTGCGCCGGGCCCGCTGGACCTCCTCGTGTCGGCGCTGGTCGCGAACATGCTGAACGTCCTGCGCGACGGCGAGCTGTCCCCGTCCGACCCGGCCGGCGACGGCGACGACGTCTCGCGGGTCGTGCAGGTGCGTGCCCGCGTGTCGCGCTACCCGGCCGGGCGGCTGAAGGCCGGGCGCCTCAAGGTCGAGGTGCTGGTCGACGGGCTGGACGCCGTGGCCACCGCCGCGCTGCTGGAGGTCTACCGCGACGGCTGCCGCATCCTGCCGGCCGTCGAGACCGTGCTCGACGTCGACCTGCACGCCGCGTCGTCCGACGACGCCGCCGCCTGAGGAGGGGAGCCACCCGTGACCACCACGTCCCGTCGGGCCGACACCGCCGAGCCCCTCCACGACCTGCTGGCCGAGCGCTGGAGCCCCCGCTCCTACGTGGCCGACCACACCGTCACCGAGGCCGAGACCACGGCCCTGCTCGAGGCCGCCCGCTGGGCGCCGTCGGCCCAGAACCGCCAGCCCCGCCGCTTCGTCGCCGGTCGGCGCGGCACCGAGGTGCACGCCCGCATCGCGGCCTGCGTCCTCGAGCGCAACCGGGTGTGGGCGCTGCGGGCGTCCCTCCTCGTCCTCGGCATCGTCGAACGGGTCGGCCACGACGGAGCCCCGCAGCGCTTCGCGGAGTACGACCTGGGCCAGTCGGTCGCCCACCTGTCGGTCCAGGCACAGCACCTGGGCCTCCACGTGCGCCAGATGGGGGGCTTCGACGCGGAGGCGGCCGCCGCGGCGTTCGGCGTCGAGGCGCCGTACGCGCCGCTCGTGGTCGTGGCCGTCGGACGAGCCACTGCGGTCGAGGACCTGGAGCCCGAGCTCGTCGAGCGCGACACCGCGCCCCGGCAGCGGCTGCCGCTGCACGAGCTCGTGCGGCAGCGCGCCTGAGGTGCCCGTGTCGTACCCCGCCGATCGCTACGCTGTGCCGACGATCCGAGGCTGAGGACCAGATGGCGTTCGAGAAGAAGTACAGCGACGAGGTGCGGGACGCCGCCGTCCGCCGGGTGGCCGCGCGCCGCCAGAACGAGCCCGGCAACCGCGCGATCCTGCGCGAGGTGGCCGAGGAGTTCGAGGTCGGCGAGCAGTCCCTGCGCATCTGGGTCAAGCGCCTCGACGACGGCATGTTCGCGGCAGGCGGCTCGTCGCGGCTGCGGCAGGCCCCCAAGGAGCAGCTGCTGGCCCGGATCGCCGAGCTCGAGGCGGCGCTCGCGGCCGCCCGCGAGGAGAACGAGGTGCTCCGCAAGGCCTCCATCATCTTCGCGACCGAGGCCGCCAAGCGCTGACCGGGCGCCGACCGGGCGCTGACCGGGCGCTGCCCCCGGCGCCGTCCGCACCCTCCGGGGTCACCGGCGCCCCCGCTAGCACGACGCGCTATCTTCTAGCGTCGCTACATAGAGTTTCTCACTGGTCATTGACGACAATCGACGGTCGACCCCGGCGCTCGGACGGGCGGAGGCCTGCGGGGCGACGCCCTGCGGAAGGAGCCCGCCATGCACGTCTCGCTGCACCTGAGCCCGCAGAGCCGGGGTGCTGAGGACGACGCCGAGATCATGGAGGGCGTCGTCGAGAAGGCCCTCCTGGCCGAACGCCACGGCGTCGCCTCCATCGGCCTCACCGAGCACCACCTCGCGGGCTACAACACCTACGTCGACCCGTTCATGATGGGCGCCCACCTCGCCGCCCGGCTCACCTCCGCCCACCTCTCGGTGACGGTCGCGCAGGTCGCCCTCGAGCACCCGGTCAAGCTCGTCGAGAAGTGCAACATCCTCGACGTGCTGACGCGCGGCCGCTTCCTCGTCGCCCTCGCCGCCGGCTCGGCGTCGCCGACCGAGCTCGAGGCGTTCGGGGCCGAGGGCCTCGACCGCGCACGGGTCACCGAGGAGCGCATCGACGCGATGCTGCGCCTCTGGGCGTGGGAGGAGGGCGACCCGCCCCTCGACGTCGGCACGAGCGTCGACCGGGGCGTCGTGAGCGCCCGGGTGGGCCCGGCGTCGTACCGGCGCCCGCGGCCGCTCGTGGCCCGGGCGACCCGCACGCCGGCGAAGATCCAGCGCCTCGGGACCGAGGGTGTGCCGGTGATCATGGGCCAGTGGCTGACCCAGGACGGCGACAACCGCGACCACCTCGCGCTCTACACCGACGCGCTGCTCGCGGCCGACCACGACGACGCGACGGTGCAGGAGTGCCTGGCCTGGCTGGGCTTCGGGCTGACGATCGTGGTCGCGCCGACGCAGGCGGCCGCCGAGCGGCGCTGGACGCAGTACCTCGAGGTCGGCGGCGAGGGTCCGCAGCCGGGCCGGCTCGGCGCGCCCGCGCGCTGGGAGGAGGAGTGGACCCAGCGCGAGGTGGCGCGGGCCTCGGGCTCGCTGGTCGGCGGGCCGCAGCGCATCGTGGAGACGATCCAGGAGATCCAGGCGCAGGGCGCCCGGCACGTCCGGATCATCCCCGCGATCCCGGCGGGCAGCGCGAGCGACCGCGACGAGATCTACCAGCTGATCTTCGAGGAGGTCCTGCCCCACGTGGACCCCACGCCCCTGCCGGACCCGGTGCTGACGCGGCGTACGGCGCCCACCGGCTAGGTCACGCTCCGCCTGCGCATGAATCGCGTGCGGCGCGGTACCGGGTGGCGGACGTCGGGGGAGGTGGTCGTGCGCGCACGACCCGTCGCGTCCTCCCGATCGCTCAGCCGGGCGCTCGTCCTCCCGTTCTCGGCGGGGCTCGTCCGAAGGATC
>Ga0098074_1001641_pt1 | contig 11064 bp, 12 predicted proteins | sample 32_taG_FD_75064 | JGI IMG/M metagenome (GOLD analysis project Ga0098074, IMG submission 75064) | Marine viral communities from the Gulf of Mexico - 32_GoM_OMZ_CsCl metaG | ecosystem: Environmental > Aquatic > Marine > Oceanic | place: Atlantic Ocean: Gulf of Mexico | collected 2015-07-12
AACTGCTCCCTCATACTTTTGCTATGAGGATTCAGTACTACACTTATACCAAGGCTAATATCAGTCAGCTTGTTATACACTCCAACCAATTCAAAATTAACCTCGGTCAACGCTTCGTCAGACCTTTCGATTTTTGTATAAATCTTGTCACGGATTTTTACAATATCGCTAAGAGTCTCTCGCAATAGTTTTTTATTATCTTTATTAAACATATTATGCTCCATAAATAAAGTTAGTTAATTCTGTTTCATGGCTTTTAGCCACTCATCAGTAGAAAATACCCATTTTCTAGACAGAATTGAAAAAAACGAGGCTTTTATTTCGCTTCTAACGAAAAGTTTTGGGGTAAGCAAGGGTAAGGCATACCTAAAATATGCCCTATCCTTACACTCCCAGATAGTTAACTAAAGAAGGTAGCAGTATTTTTACCACCTTCTTTTAGCATCAACATGAATCAACTCGCCAAAAGGTATACGATACCTTTCACGTGTCTCATCACGATATAGATATTTACAAGTGAGACCCCAGAACACAGGAATATCTGGCTCAACTTCAGAACTGACTTTGCCATAGCCATCAGTAAAATAAATCAAGGCATCAATATCGTTGTCATCTGTATGCTTATTCAAAAGATTAAACACAGGGTCGAAACGAGTACCACCTCCACCCCTCAGATTAAACTCAAGAGTCTCGCCATGTTCTAAGTCAAACCTATCCCACCACTCATCATCATCATTTTTATGAACGATGGTGTCGCAGTAGCAGACCATGACTTGCTTGATACCCAACTGCTCACACATAGCCTGTGTCTCTGAAGCAAAGTAGTCCAACTCTTCTTGACTAACAGAGACCGAAGTGTCCACAGCGATAGCAATCTTGCCACCATTTGGATTCTTATCTCTGCTAGGCATATAAGTACCACTCCATTGATGTCTGCGATTAGGTCTAGACCAAGTAGATTCATCCGAGTAAATAGGTGTTAAATGATCTGTAAGAACATCAACCCAATTTATCTTGGCTTCTCTGATCTGATCAATACGACCTTTGGTAGCGACACTACCATCGCCAGACATTCTGGCTACCATATCTCCCATCTGCATAGCACGTACAATGTCTTGCTCTAACTCTTCAATCTCAGAGTCAGACAAAGGCTCGCCATCGTCATCAGTAGGAGTCACAATCTCCCCCAATGAAGTAGGAATATCATCGTACTTGTCTCCACTTGCAGAAGATTGTGCGTCAGTCTTATCTACGCCAGAAGAATATTTACCTGTACTATTTGTTTCGCCTACTTCATCGCTTGAGTCATCAGACTTACCCTCATCATCCCCAGGGGTATGTGCCTTTTGCATCTGTTGCTTTGCTTTATCTAAGGCATCGTCATCGTTATCAAGGATGTCATAGATTTTTTCTGCTGACATACCTCGGTATGCCTCATCAATACAACCATTTTCTGGCAAAGGTAATTTCAAGTCATAGTAAATATAACCATTGATAGCGTAGTCACAGGCAACATTCCATAACTTATGATTACGTTTACCCATTCTTAAATGGTGCATAAAGATTACGTGATAACCTTCATGCAACAGCACTCCTTCTATCTCTTTACCATCATGCTTGAGAACAAAGTCATCACAATACTTAATAACTTTGCCATCAGTACACATAGTTTCAATGCCATTGTCGTTGACTAGAGGTAAACGTAGGAGTATCGAAGACATTCCTACGTCTTTCCTCATACACCTAGCTAGAGCATTTTGTATTTTTGTTCTAGCTAGGTCTGAGTTATTTGCAACTGCATTAGTCATCTTTACCTCCGTCAAACGCACCGAAGAAACCAGACTTAACAGGCTCGATGGCATCTTCTATGCCTTTAGCAATGTCTTGTCTAGCCTTGCTAGACTTGTCATCATCTGCCCTAATATCATCGACCTCATTAAGTTTAGAGACAACATTAACCAAGTCTTGATGAGCCTTGGTAATAACACTATCGTTGCCACAAATACTTTCATTGAAAGTAGGAAGCAACTCCACCTGACGTTTGAAGACTTTGATAGAACCTTCTTTGAAGAAACCACCACCCCTTTTGTTCTTAGGGTTATAGGATTTCAACTTGTCAGATAAGTGTTGTCCTTGCTCAAGCAAGTCATCTACTAAAATCTTGGTACAGTTTCTAGCGTTGATGATTTGTCGTTGCTTAATATCATGCTCCAACTTTTTAACAACACTCTCTGAGGCATTGATTCTAATGTCCTGAGATTCATCAGGAACAATAGTAGTCTCAAACTCAAACCTAAACTTGTTTCTAAGATCATCTTCAACAGGATAATCAAACTCGTTAAAGGCTTTGCCAAGTCTAGTCTTAGCCTCTTCAATAAGGTTAGGATAGTCTTTTAGAAACCCATCAACCTCTTTAAAGAACGCTACTTTAGCTTGCTCCATTTCACTAGTTAACCTATCAAAATGTTTGTTAGGACATAATCTCCAACCACTAACCACACGTTCCTCGTAGTAATCGTGACTGTTATCATCCCAAGGCAAAGTCAAAGGATAGTAATGATCATTTCTAACTCTGCCTAATTCTCTTCTAAACATCTTGCTATGCGTATTGCCAACCAGATATTTCTGCACATTGAGAGACCCACTATCTGCTGATTGAGAGTCTGCCAAATGCTGACGTAAATTGTGGTCACTTTTAATACCACTCCAAAACTTTGTGGTAAACCTTACCAACACACAGTTTTGTGCCAAAGTATTTTTATTTGCCATGATTACAAACCTCCTCTAAAGTTATTTCAGTAATGTCGCCATCTTCGGTACACCTTATAGTTTCAAAGAAAGCAAGTTCTATTTCTCCAAACTTTACATTTGGCATATCTGAAGTGTACAAAGCAAATTCTACACCTTCAGGAATATCGACAGTTTTTAATATGATTTTATATTTTATTTCTGTACTCATTTGGCCTCCTTATAAATCAAATTCTACTTTGCTATTATCTACTTTGAACTGACCATAAGTATCAGTCTCAATGAGGGCATCTCTTCTAGCAACTGCTTGCTTGACAAAGAAGATAGAGAACTCTGGAGTAGCACTCTTTTGCACATAAGCAAGGGCATTGTCAAAGTAGGTGTACACCTCCTCATCGCTTGCACTTACGATACACTGCATCAGAGCCACACAAAGAGCATACATCAGACCACCATTACCTTCTTGTATCTCAACATCCTTGCCATCAAGAATGTCTTTGAGGTTTGGTAAGTCTTCACTAAGTCTGACAAAGTTAGTGAACTCCAGAGCATTTTCCTCGCCTATTGTGGTGTAAGCAAAGTCCTCCCATAAACTTTGATCTGATACTTTTATAACGTCACTAAAGTTTGTCCAAGTCCTTGGAGAACTTTGAGGAGCAACTATCTTAGGGTCAAACATATTCAGTCTGTTTGGGAACTGAGTTATGAACCCAACCACCCAAGGGCTAACGTCATTGTTTGTTGCCCAAGATAGCCAATCATTAGCATCATGCTTGAAGTCTATGGTATAGACTCTACCGATCAAATGACTAGGTGGCTTAGAACTGCCCGCCCTATCTTCTGCTCTGTTGCCCGCAATAACTATCTGCCACCCTTCAGGCAACTGATACGCACCAAGTCTTCTCTCATACAACAACTGCCCACTTGCAGTTTGTAGACCTAGATTTGCTTGAGCAATCTCATCTAAGAATAAAAGACCCTCGCCACCTGTTGGTAGATTACCGAGAAAGGCACGCTTTTGTTGCCCATCCTCAATGTATGGCAAACCACTTAAGTCAATCGACTCGTAGTAGGAAAGTCTAAAGTCAATAAACCCAAACTCTTTTTTGTTTGGATTGATTGCATCATCGTCTTCAACAATCTTGCGACCTTTTGCAAGGGTCTCAGCGATATCTCGAACAACTGCTGATTTACCAACACCTGTTCCTCCACGAAAGAAAGGCACTTTGCCTATCTGTAATACTTGTAGAGCCATATCTTTGGCTTTACTAGGTTTAAAAGTTTTACTCATATTTTCCTCCATAAGTAAAAAGTTAGTCTTACTGATTTCATGCTACTGCAATCATCAGACAGGGCAACACCCTGTTATCAGTGATAACTAACGATTCTAAGTTTGTGTTATAAATGACAGTGATGAAAGAACATTTACCAATAAATATTCTCCCACCTCTGTCTCTATAATCGTCTTACTCGATAACTTCTTTACGTATTGCTTCGTAAGGCATATCGTTGCACTCGAAATTTGCATTAGCAAACGCTATTGTCATTTCTTTTGCTCTAACTAAAGTTTTGCTAGAACTAACGTCAGGACAACCGATATTTTTAAGTCCTGTGTCGCCAAAGAACCTATAACTACATTTCCATCTTTTAGTCTCATCATCGTATGAAACTACACAAAAGAAGGTCACGCAACTTAAATAACGTGTATCTTTTCTATCGTTTCTATCCTTTAAATTTATAAAAGGTACTTTCACTTTTTTCATTATCTCTGCCCTCCATTCCATCTAAGGTAGATATTAACTACAGGTATCACGATCAAACAACCAACAGCGATGTTGAATGAAACCAACAAACTGAAGTCCATAACACCACCAATAAAATCTGATAGTGAATTACCAATTAATGCTCCATACAAAGCACCATTTACACCCTTGCCTGCAAACTTTTGGTCAAGGTCAATTCCCCATAAGGCACACAGAGCCAAGACTCCGTTGTCAACGATTCCGAATAATAATCCGTCTAACATAATTTTCTCCATAATAAGTTTACTGATTTCATGCTTTTGCAATCATTCAGACAGAGTACACACTCTATTATCAATAAACATATCGTGACTTGAGGCAACCCATCCCGAAGTTAAACTAATCCCTTAGCAAAGAACAGCAAGTAAATGGCAAGCGTGTTCCCTTCATTTAAGAACAGGTCTAGGTAGTTTTCGTCTAGCGAAGTACCGAAGGCACTTCTAAGAAACTCGTTGTTAAAACTAAACTAGGTTTTAAATAACCAACGAGTCTCGACTAGCAACAGCGTGTCTGCGTTGATCTCCATCGAGCAACAAACACACTGAACTCAGAACGCACATAAGGATGATTGTCACACACATCCTATCGAAGTAGGTCTGTTTATCTATTGTTGAATCAGAAAGACATTGATAATTCGCTTCCATACCTTGAGGTGCAAGGCTCATTTGCTTGTAAGTTTCTGTGTCGTATATTTCCTCCATACGTAAATAATAGTACATCCAGACATTAATGCAACATTTAATTACACATTAAAAGAGACAGCACAATGTGAGCATAGAAAAAAGAACATTGACTGAGTAGAATTTAATCATGTCAGAACAAAGAAAGTTAACGATCAAGCAGAGGGCATTTGTTGACGAGATAATCAAAGGGAAGGTAGGTAGCTATCAGGATGCGTATATCAAAGTCTACGATGTCGCTTTAACCAAGACAGGCAAAGTACCTAAGTGGGTACGCAATGAGGCTAGTAAGTTAGTAGCGAACCCCAACATCACAATGGCAATACAAAGGGGTCTAGAGAAGAAGGAACAGACTGTAGTGGCTAGTGCAGTCAAGACCAAGCAATATGTCATAGATCGACTCTACAAAGAAAGCGTTGAGTCCGATAGCGATGCAAGTAGAGTTAGAGCCTTGGAACTTCTAGGAAAGTCCGTCAGTTTGTTTACTGACGTAGTAGAGAACAAAGAAGCAAGGAGCAGTACAGAGATAGAAGCAGAGTTAGAAGAGAAGATCGAACAACTACTGACAAGACACTAGACATCATATAAGTAATACCACCCTATTTTAGACCCCCCTTTTTAGAAACCCGACCCCCCCTAAACACACGTGTGTACGACAGACATACATACATAGTGTTTTACTCATTCTAATATGAGATTTGATAGACCCCCTACCCCCTGTTTTGCAGAAAAAGACCCTAGGAATCCTAAGCCTCTAAAAATTTTATATAATTTTATGTTGACTTTTCATGTGAAGAGACCGATTATTGTATAATCTGTAGATACTTATATCCAAGTAGTAGTAACATACTGCCGAGTGGTTACTACATAGTAGTAACAAAGTAAGTTTTTTAATTAGTATCTACAAAGTATTTGGTTACTACATATGTAGTATGTATGAATAGTAATGTTTTAAATAAGCTCAGTAAGCTTTCCTCTTCTGAAAAGGAAGAATTGCTTTCACTGTTAGAAGAATTAGAGCTTTCAAAATCCAGAGAATCTTGTGAGGATGAGTTTCTTAGTTTCGTTAAAGAGATGTGGTCAGCTTTTATTCATGGTAAACACCATGAGATCATGGCTGATGCTTTTGAACGAGTCGCTAAGGGAGAACTGAAGAGGCTAATTATCAATATGCCTCCTCGACATACAAAGTCCGAGTTCGCATCTTACCTCTTGCCTGCTTGGTTTCTCGGAAAATATCCCGATAAGAAAATAATTCAAACTGCCCATACCGCAGAACTTGCCGTTGGGTTTGGTCGTAAAGTGAGAAACTTAGTTAACAGTGCAGACTTTAGACAAATATTCCCTGCTATAAGTTTGCAAGCTGATAGTAAAGCAGCAGGAAGATGGAACACTAACAAGGGTGGCGAGTACTTTGCTATCGGTGTTGGTGGTGCAGTCACTGGTAAAGGTGCGGACTTGTTAATTATTGATGACCCGCACAGTGAACAAGAAGGTGCTAGTGCTGATATCAATGTCTTTAATAAGACCTATGAATGGTATACCTCTGGTCCACGACAGCGTTTACAGCCTAAAGGTTCTATCGTAGTAGTAATGACCAGATGGCATGACAAGGATTTGACTGGACAGTTGGTTGATGCCAGCGTTAAACGTGGCGGTGCAGACGAATGGGAAGTTATAGAACTGCCTGCGATACTGCCTTCGGGTAATCCTTTATGGGAAGAGTTCTGGAAGTTAGAAGAACTTGAAGCTCTACGAGCTGAACTGCCAACCTCAAAGTGGATGGCTCAGTATCAGCAAGACCCTACTGCAGAGGAAGGAGCTATTATTAAAAGAGAATGGTGGCGTGAATGGGAAGGTCGAGAGCCTCCTAAGTGTGAGTTTGTTATTCAATCTTGGGATACTGCGTTTTTAAAATCACAGCGAGCCGACTACTCTGCCTGTACTACCTGGGGAGTATTCTATCGTGAGAGTGATGAGGATGGTATGATGAGACCTGAAATCATTCTGCTAGATGCCCATAAAGCAAGACTAGAGTTTCCTGAATTAAAGAAACGAGCTATGGAATGTTATAGGTCCTATAAACCTGATGCTTTTATTATTGAAGCCAAGGCAGCAGGTACACCTCTAATCTTTGAGTTAAGACAAATGGGTATACCTGTACAAGAGTATACGCCAAGCAGAGGTAACGATAAGATTGCTAGAGTTAATGCAGTAGCTGATTTATTTTCTTCTGGCATTGTCTGGTGTCCCCAGACTCGATGGGCAGAGGAAGTGGTAGAAGAGTTTGCTGCTTTTCCAAATGCTGAACACGATGACTTGGTAGATAGCAGTACACAAGCACTACTAAGATTTAGACAGGGTGGTTTTGTTCCATTACATAGTGATGAAGAAGATGAACCACTAGAACACAATAGAATAGCAAATTATTACTAGGAGAAAAATTGGCTACAGAAAGAACACCAGTAGATGGTTTAATAGAACAAGACCCAGCAGAACCAACGGAAGTTAGTATCGCTGTAAAGAATCCTGAAGCTGTTGCTATAGAAACAGAAGATGGCGGTATGGTTATCGACTTTGACCCTGAGTCAAGCAATGATATCAATGCAGGCTTTAATAGCAACCTTGTAGATTTTATAGATGATAATGAACTTGATAGTTTAGGTTCAGAGTTGGTTAGTGCCTTTAATATGGATAAGGACTCCCGTAAAGAATGGGAAGATACTTATACTAAAGGTTTAGATCAACTGGGTTTAAAAATAGAAGAACGCACCCAACCTTGGAATGGAGCTTGTGGTGTTTTCCATCCTATGCTATCTGAGGCAGTTATTAGATTTCAATCTCAAGCAATAGCAGAAATCTTTCCTGCCAAAGGTCCAGTCAAAACTAAGATAGTTGGTAAGATCACTGAAGAGAAAGAGAAGCAATCTCAAAGAGTGCAAGATTATATGAATTATCTGCTAACCCATGAGATGGCAGAATACAGAACAGAAACAGAAAAGCTTTTATTTTCGTTACCACTAGCAGGGTCTGCTTTCCGCAAAGTTTACTTTGACCCTAACCTCGGCAGACCCAGTGGTATCTTTGTACCATCCGAAGATGTGGTAGTTAATTATGGAGCAAGTGATTTAGAAACTTGTGAAAGAGCAACTCACGTTATGCGTAAATCTTCTAATGAAATTAGAAAGTTACAGGTCAGTGGTTTCTATCGAGATGTAGAGCTAAGTGAATCTGGTAATTCATATTCCAGCATAGAAGAAAAGTATGACGAGTTAACTGGCGAGATGAGCTCAGATGCTTACGATCAAAGACATACTCTTTTAGAGATGCAAGTTAATTTAGACCTGAAAGGTTTTGAAGATATTCAAGATGGTAAAGAAACAGGTATCCAGTTGCCGTATGTGGTTACTCTAGATTATCCAAGTGGCAAGATTCTAAGCATTAGAAGAAACTATTACGAAGATGATGAACAAAAGAAAAGAAGATCACACTTTGTACATTATCAATATTTACCAGGTCTAGGCTTTTATGGTTTTGGTTTAGTACACATGATAGGTGGTTTGGCTAAGTCAGCTACCAGTTTACTTAGACAGTTAGTAGATGCAGGTACGTTGTCAAACTTACCAGGTGGTTTAAAAGCTAGAGGCTTACGCATCAAGGGAGATGATACTCCTATTATGCCAGGAGAGTTTAGAGATGTAGATGTACCAGGTGGTGCAATCAGAGACAACATAACTTTCTTACCCTATAAAGAACCATCTGCTACATTGTATTCTTTATTGCAGAACATAGTTGAAGAGGGTAGAAGATTTGCAAGCATGGCTGATATGAAGATATCAGATATGAATAACCAAGCTCCTGTTGGCACAACTCTAGCACTTATAGAAAGAAACATGAAAGTGATGAGTGCGGTGCAAGCTAGACTTCACGCCTCTATGAAAAGAGAGTTTGATATCTTAGTAAATGTTATTAAGGATTTTGGCGAGCCATCATATCCTTATGAAACAGGAGAGGAAGAAGAAATAAAATCTTCTGACTTTGACAATAGGATAGATGTAATCCCTGTATCAGACCCAAACAGTACAACGATGGCACAAAGAATAATGCAGTATCAATCTGCAATGCAGTTAGCTCAATCAGCACCACAAATGTATGATATGAAAGAACTGCATAGAGAAATGTTAATGGTGTTAGGTATTCCTGATGTTGATAGCATAATACCAGAAGATGAAGATGTGCCTGCAGTAGACCCTGTGACTGCGGTGCAAAACTTAATTAACAATAAACCAGTTAAAGCATATGAGTATCAAGATCACGATGCTCATATACAAACTGTAGCAGCAGCACAAGATAATCCAGAGATACAAGCTTTACTGCAGAAATCTCCAACAGCTCCTGCAGTATTAGCTGCAGCCTCAGCTTATATTAATGATCACTTGACTATGAAGTTTAGAGATCAAGTAGAAGAAGAGATGGGCATAGAGTTACCACCTATTGGTGAACCTATACCTGGAGATATTGAAAAGAGAATATCAGAGTTGGTAGCTGAAGCTGCAAGCAGAGTTACTGAGAAAGCTAGAATAGAAGCTCAACAGAAACAACAAGCTGAACAACAAAGAGACCCACTAATTGTTCTCAAAGAAAGAGAGGTGGGTGTAAAAGAAGCAGAGGTTCAAAGAAAAGCTCTAGGTGATCAAGCAAGATTTACTTTAGCTAAAGAGAAACTAGAAGCAGAGCAAGAACAAAAAGGTGCAGAACTTGGAGTAAAGATAGCAGGCGATTTGCTTGCTGATGAAGGTGCAAACAAAAAGCAAGCACTGGAAGAATACAAGGTAGGACTTGACTTAGGTAAAAATATCGTAGAAGATAGCAATAAGAATGAGTGAAGATATCAGAGAGCAATCTCTATCTGAGTTTTTAAAAATAAGACTCAGAGATATAATGAATGAACACGCAGATCATATATCTACGGGTAGTGTTAAAGATTATCCAGAGTATAAAAAACTGTGTGGTGTTATTGAAGGTCTAGCATTAGCTGAACGTGAAATGCTTGACTGGATAGAACAACACTCATTGAAGTGAAACTTTTATGAATACGAAAGCGACAGTCAAACCAGATAGTGTAAAAAAACCTGAAGTTACAGAAAAAACTAAAAGTCAGTTGCCTGAGCCTATGGGTTTTAAAGTATTAGTTGCTATGCCACAAGCAGATGAAAAAACTGAAGGTGGTATCTTAAAGGCTAGTCAAACTATAAGGGATGAAGAAGTAAGTAATATTTGTGGCTACGTTCTAAAGTTAGGTCCAGATGCTTATAATGATGCTAATAGATTCCCTAGTGGTCCTTGGTGCAAACAAGGTGATTGGGTAGTTTTTAGAGCATATTCAGGAACTAGAATGAAAATGTATGGTCAAGAGTTTCGTTTAATTAATGACGACACTGTAGAAGCAGTAGTTGAAGACCCAACAGGAGTAGTTAGAGCATGAGTGAGCAACAAGTTGAAACATCTATCGAAACAACTTTTGAGCCTGACTCTGATGGCAAAGTAAAACCACAGAGTAGTGAGGATAAATTTTTTGGTGTAAAAACACAGATTAATAACAACAACGAAGAGAAAGTAGAAGTTGAAGTTGTTAATGAAGATGAGCAACAACAAGAAGAAGTTGTTGAAGAAGCACAAGAGCAACCACAAGATGATGATGCTATTGATGCAGAGATATCTGATATAAGCAAAAGAGCTGGCGATAGAATTAATAAAATTAAATATCAGTATCACGAAGAACGTAGAGCTAAAGAAAAAATAAACAAAGAAAAAGAGGAAGCAGTAAAAGCAAG
>Ga0098074_1001645_pt1 | contig 11041 bp, 5 predicted proteins | sample 32_taG_FD_75064 | JGI IMG/M metagenome (GOLD analysis project Ga0098074, IMG submission 75064) | Marine viral communities from the Gulf of Mexico - 32_GoM_OMZ_CsCl metaG | ecosystem: Environmental > Aquatic > Marine > Oceanic | place: Atlantic Ocean: Gulf of Mexico | collected 2015-07-12
AAGACGACCGGATCAAGCTTTACCGCAACGAGGTGAACATGGGCGCCTACCCGACGCGGAACCGGGCGCTCGGCCTCGCCACCGGCGAGTTCGTGACCGTCCACGACAGCGACGACTGGTCCCATCCCCAGGTGATCGAGATCCAGATGAAGGCGCTGCTGGAGAACCCCGAGCTGAAGGGCACCTGTTCCGCCATGGCCCGGGTCTATCCCGACCTGAGCTTCATCCTGCGGCCGCAGCGCAACAACCTCGAATACGTCCACCGCAGCTATCCCTCGCTGCTGATGCGGCGGTCGGACATAGATCAGCTGGGCGAATGGGACATGATTTCGGCCAATGCCGACGACGAGTTCATCCAGCGTCTGCGGATGAAATGGGGCGACGAGGCGCTGGCCGACGTGATGAAGAACGTGCCGCTGTCGCTGTTTCTCGTGCACGAGAATTCGCTGACCCAGCAGAAAGGCACCAACCTCAACAGCCTCACCTTCGGGATCCGCCGGGAATACGGCCGGCAGGCGAAGTACTGGCGCGAGAACAAGAAGGCGGCGCAGGTCGAGGCGGACCTGTCGCTGGCCCGGACCAGCTTCAAGTCGCCGTTTCCCATTCCGCAAGGCCTCGCCCCGAAGAACTGGGAGCGCAACACGAAATACGACATCGTGCTGATTTCGGACCTCAGCCTGCTGGGCGGCACGAGGCGCTGCAACGAGGGCTATATCGAGGCCGCGACGGCCATGGGGCTTCGCGTGGGTCTCTATCACTGGCCGCGGTTCGACCTGAAGCTGGCGGAGGTGGCGCCGGAGTATCTGGAGCTGTGCTACCGCGACAACGTCGACATCCTCGTCCCCGAGGACGAGATCGAGGCCGATCTGGTGCTGATCCATCACCCGCCGATCCTGAAGTACCGGATCGACGCGGTGCCGCAAATCAGGGCCGGCAGGCTCGCCATCCTCGTCAACCAGTTGCCGATGCAGCGCTGGAGCAACCCGCCGCATTACTACGATCCCACCGAGGTGGATGCGCTGTGCCGGGATTTCTTCGGCCTCGAACCGGAATGGATCGCGATCTCGCCCCGCGTGCGCGAGGTGCTGAAGGCCACCGGCGGCTACCGGGTGCGCGAGAAGGTCTGGTACCCGCCCTACCGCGGCAGCCTTCCCGACAGCATTCCCGACCTGCCCGAAGACTTCGGCGGGGACCGGAAGATCGTCATCGGCCGGCACGCACGCGACCACTGGACGAAGTGGCCGTCCGACAGCCGGAGCCTGCGTGCCGCCTACTGCGCCGACGAGGAGGACATCGTCTGCCGGCTGCTCGGGGGGGATGCGACGCCCCGAAATCTGCTCGGGAATATTCCCGATGGCTGGGAGATCCTCGAATTCGACTCCATCGGCGTGCCGGAGTTCCTGGGATCGCTGGATTTCTTCCTTCACTTCGTGCACGAGGACTACATCGAGGAATTCGGCCGCAACATCATGGAGGCCATGGCTGCGGGCCGGGTCGCCATCCTGCCGCCCAACTTCCGGGACGTGTTCGGAGAGGCCGCGGTCTATTGTCAGCAGGAGGATGTCGCCGCCACGGTGCGTGCACTCTGGAACGACCCGGATCGCGCCCGTGCCCAGATCGTGAAAGGCTTCGACTTCGTGCGCGCCAACTGCGTGCAGGAGGTCGTGCAGGAGAACCTGAGACTGATCCTGTCACCTTCGGCCGAACGACTTTGACGGCCCCGCTCCGCCGAATATAATCGCAGGTACCGGAAAGCCGGGCTGTGCGACAGCCACATGCGAGAGCAGCCGAGGCAGGACAGATGGACATGATATCCAAGGGAATTACGGACGGCACGTCTCAATTGCCGGCGACCCAGACCTTCGGGCTCGCCTCCGCGATATCTTCGAGGGCGCTGTTCTGGCCGGCTCATTTCCTGAAGCCGGATCCGGCCGCGCACCAGATTCCGCTGCTGTTCTGGCTGCTGGACTGCCTGCGGCCGCACAGCCTTGTCAGCCTGGGTGGATGGAGCGGCGTGTCCTATTTCGCCGCGTGTCAGGCCCTGGACAAGCTGGATTGCGAGGCCCTGTGCCAGGCTCTCGGTCCCTGGCCGGAAGACGGCATCCCGGAGAGCCTGCAAGAATACAACAGGAAGAATTTCGGGGATTTCTCGACCCTTCGCGACGATGCGCCGATGTCCGCCTGGACCCGCATCGCCCGGCGCAGGACCGAGTTCCTGCTCGTCGATCTGGAGATCACGGAAGAGATCGCGACCTCCATACGCGAGGACTGGATTCCCGGCCTTTCGGAGAAGGGCGTCGTGTTGCTCCACGGGCTCTCGACCCATTGTGCCACCCCCGCGGGCGAGGCGCTGGTCGATCACCTTCAGGCGCACTGGAACACCTTCCGCCAGGATGTCGGGGACGGGTGTCTCGTGGTTTTCCCGGGACACGACTATCCCGAACGGATCGAGAAACTCGCGCAGCTGACCCATGGGGCTCCGGGATACGCGGATGTGCATCGCGTGATGTCGCGGCTCGGCCGTGTCCACTACATGGAGGCGCAGCAGAGACAGCTGGAGACCGAGGCGAAGCAGGCCCTGAATGATCTGGAGGCGGCCCGGACCGCGCTCGCCGAGCGGTCGGACGTGCTGGAACAGGTGCAGGGCCGGTTGAAGGACCTCGATTCCGCCTACGAGAAACGCCACCGGGAATTGGCGACCGTTCAGGCCAGGCTGTTCGATCTCGAACAGGACGGGTCGGCGAAAGAAGCGCTGGAGCAATCCGAGGAAGCGCGGCGCCTTCTTCAGGCCGCCCATGACAAGCGCCTGCTGCGCCAGAAGGATCTGGAGCACGAGTTGGGACTGGTGCAAGCGGAACTGAAGGCGCTCCGGACACAGACCGAGGAGCAGCGTCGCCAGCACGAGGCCGAACTCCAAAGCAGCCGGAAACCTCTCGAACAGCTGGCGCAGCTGGAGAAGAAAAAGGCGGAGGCCGAGGAGGCCGCAGCGCGCCATCTGGCATTTCTCGAAAGCCGGAAACGTGAGGTCGAGGAACTCAAGGGGAGCAGGGCGGAGCTGTCCGAGCGGAATGCGGCTCTGCAGAAGGAGATCGAGGACCTGACCTCGGCCTCCCAGGCGCGGGCCGCCGAGCAGCAGGCGGAGCTTGAGGCGCGGCAGCGGGAGGTCTCCGCGCTGGAGGCCGCCCGGACGGAGCTGTCCGAGCGGAATGCGGCCCTGCAGAAGGAGATCGAGGGCCTGACCTCGGCCTCCGAGGCGCAGGCCGCCGAGCAGCAGGCGGAGCTTGAGGCGCGGCAGCGGGAGGTCTCCGCGCTGGAGGCCGCCCGGGCTGAGCTGTCCGAGCGGAATGCGGCCCTGCAGAAGGAGAACGAGGAGCTGACCTCGGCCTCCGAGGCGCGGGCCGCCGAGCAGCAGGCGGAGCTTGAGGCGCGGCAGCGGGAGGTCTCCGCGCTGGAGGCTGCCCGGACGGAGCTGTCCGAGCGGAATGCGGCCCTGCAGAAGGAGATCGAGGGCCTGACCGCGGCCTCCGAGGCGCGGGCCGCCGAGCAGCAGGCGGAACTGGAGGACCTCTCCGGCCGGCTTGCCGCGGAGACGGACGCGAAGGAGCGCGAGAGAGCCGAAAGGCTTCGACTTGAACAGGAGCTCGACGCACGGTTCGGGGAACTGGCTGCCCTCACCACGCGGCTGGAGTCGACGAGCGCCGATCATGAGGTGCAACTGGCCGAACGGCAGCAGGAACTCGAGCGGACGTTGGAGCAGCTTCGGTCGAGAGAGGCGGCGCTGGAGGATGCGAAGCACACGCAGGCGGATCTGAAGCGCGTGCAGGCGAATCTGAAGCGGACGCTCGAGACTCAGACCGCATCCGCCGCGGCTCGGGAAAACGAATATGCGCGCCAGATGGCTCTTCTGGAAGAGCAGCTTCGGCAGGAGCAGAATGTCCGGGAACAGCAGCAGACCAGCAGGTTCGAAGAGATCGCGAGACTGATCCGGAAGCTCGATGCGCAGGAGGTGCTGGCGCAGCAGGCGTCGGTTCGCGCAGAGCAGGACGCCGGCAAGATCGAGCGGCTGAACCACCTGCTGGCCGAGTTCAAGGAGGCCCAGGTCGGGCAATCCGTCCTTCTGCGTAGGCGGGAGGGCGAGTTGGAAGAGACACGCTATGTCCTGCAGGACCTGCAGGCGAAACTCGACGAACGCGAAAGCCGCCTGACCATCCTCGAGGAAGAGAAACGTCTGCTGATCGAGCAGTTCGAGGCCATTCTGAAGAGCAGCTCGTGGAAACTGACGGCGCCGATCCGGAAGATCGTGATGACGGCACGTCGCGGCCGATGAACGGGTTGTCCGCCTGTGCCGGGGGCGCCGGAAAGGGGGCGGTATTGCCGGTTCCTTGGCGGGGATTTACTCTGGTATCCCCACAGGTGAGCAGATATGACGATGCGGCGTTTTGCGCCCGCGGCGGTCTTTCACCATTACTTTTCAACAGTATCGCAAGATAATGGCAATTATTCGGGAAGGTCAGATGAAGAAAGCCCTCATCACGGGGATCACCGGACAGGACGGTTCGTATCTCGCGGAGTTCCTGCTGGAAAAGGGATATGAAGTCCACGGCATCAAGCGCCGGGCTTCGTTGTTCAATACCGCCCGGATCGATCACATTTTCCAGGACCCTCATGAGCCGAACCCGAAGCTCAAGTTGCACTACGGCGATCTGAGCGACACGTCCAACCTGACCCGGATCCTGCGGGAAGTGGAACCGGACGAGGTCTACAACCTCGGGGCGCAGTCCCATGTGGCGGTGAGCTTCGAGGCGCCCGAATACACCGCCGACGTGGACGCGATCGGCACCCTGCGCCTGCTCGAGGCGATCCGCTTCCTGGGGCTGGAGAAGAAGACCCGGTTCTACCAGGCCTCGACCTCGGAGCTTTACGGGCTGGTTCAGGAGATCCCGCAGAAGGAAACCACGCCGTTCCACCCGCGCAGCCCCTACGCGGTCGCCAAGATGTACGCCTACTGGATCTGCGTGAACTACCGCGAGGCCTACGGGATGTATGCCTGCAACGGGATTCTCTTCAACCATGAGAGCCCGCGGCGGGGCGAGACCTTCGTGACCCGCAAGATCACCCGCGGCCTGTCCAACATCGCCCAGGGGCTGGAACCCTGTCTCTACATGGGCAACATCGACAGCCTCCGGGACTGGGGCCATGCGAAGGACTATGTCCGCATGCAGTGGATGATGCTGCAGCAGGACGAGCCGGACGATTTCGTCATCGCGACCGGGGTGCAGTATTCTGTCCGGGACTTCATCACGTGGTCGGCGGCGGAACTGGGGGTCACGCTGACCTTTTCCGGCACGGGCGTGGACGAGATCGCCACGGTCGCCGCGGTCGAGGGCGACATGGCACCCGCGCTGAAGCCGGGAGACGTCGTCATGCGCATCGATCCGAACTACTTCCGTCCTGCGGAGGTCGAGACCCTTCTGGGCGATCCTTCGAAGGCCAAGCAGAAGCTTGGCTGGGAGCCCGAGATCACGGTCCGCGAGATGTGCGCCGAAATGGTCGCGGAGGACCTGAAGTCCGCCCGGCGGCATGCCCTGCTGAAGGAGCACGGCTTCGACGTCTTCGTCGCGCAGAGCGGGTAGCCGGGGCCGCGTGCAGCAGGAACGAAACCTTCAACCGGTGGTGATGCCAGCATGAAAGTCTTTCTTACCGGCGGAAACGGCATGGTCGGACGCAATATTCTCGAATCCGGCCGCGCCGCCGGCCACGAGATCATCGCCCCCGGCAGTCGCGACCTCGACCTGACGGACCGGGCCGCCACGCGGAAGCGGATCGCCGAGGCCGCGCCCGACATCATCATCCATTCCGCCGGCCGGGTCGGCGGCATCCAGGCGAACATCGCCAATCCCGTCGGCTTTCTCGTGGACAATCTGGACATGGGCACCAGCATCCTGCTTGCCGCCCGCGATGCCGGTGTGCCGCGGGTGCTGAACCTCGGCTCGTCCTGCATGTACCCGCATGCCGCGCGCAATCCGCTGCGCGAGGAAGACGTGCTGACCGGAGAACTGGAGCCGACGAACGAAGGCTATGCGCTGGCCAAGGTCGTGACCTCGCGGCTTGGCGATTACCTGACGCAGACAGCCGAGGGGATGTCCTGCAAGACGCTGATCCCCTGTAACCTCTACGGCCTCCACGACAAGTTCGATCCGGCTGTCTCTCACCTCGTGCCCGCCATCATCCGCAAGATGCACGAGGCGGCGCGCGACAATGCACCCACGGTCGAGATGTGGGGCGACGGCATGGCCCGGCGCGAGTTCATGTACAGCGCCGATCTCGCCGACGCGGTCTGGGAATGCGTGGAGCGGTTCGACGAAGTGCCGCAGCTCCTGAACCTCGGGATCGGCCGCGACTACACGATCAACGAATACTACCAGACGGCGGCCGAGGTGGTCGGATGGAGCGGTTCCTTTGTCCATGACCTCAGCAAGCCGACCGGCATGAAGCAGAAACTCGTCTCGGACGAGAGGCAGAAGGCGTTCGGCTGGCAGCCGGCCACCTCGCTCAGGGAGGGGATGGCGCGGACCTATGCCCATTTCCTCGACGTAACCGGCCAACCCAGCATCGCGTGAAGGATCCCCGGACATGACCACCATCAATTTCCCATTGGCCACCTCTTCCTGGGACGAACGCGAATATGCCGCCATCCAGCGGGTGATCCAGTCGGACCGCTACTCGATGGGGGACGAGGTCGCCCTGTTCGAGCGCCAGTTCGCCGAGGCCATGGGCACGAAGCATGCCGTCATGGTGAATTCCGGATCCTCGGCCAACCTGCTGATCGCCGCCGCCCTGCGCTATCATTCGACGTTCGGCTATGAGGACGGGGCCGAGGTCATCGTGCCGGCGGTGTCCTGGAGCACGACCTACTATCCGCTCTACCAGCACGGAATGCGGATGAAGTTCGTGGACATCGACCGCGAGACGCTGAACTACGACCTGACCGCGCTGGCCGAGGCGATCACCCCCGACACCCGGATGATCATGGTGGTCAACCTGCTGGGCAATCCCAACGATTTCGACGCGATCGCGAAGATCATCGGCGACCGCGACATCCTGCTGATCGAGGACAACTGCGAATCCCTCGGCGCCACCTACGACGGGAAGCAGACCGGTACCTTCGGGATCGCGGGCAGCTATTCGTCCTTCTTCTCGCATCACATCGCGACGATGGAGGGGGGCCTCGCCGTCACCGACGACGAGGAACTCTACCACATCATGCTGTCGGTGCGGGCCCATGGGTGGACCCGGAACCTGCCGAAGGAGAACCTCGTGACCGGCACCAAGAGCGACGATCCCTTCGAGGAATCGTTCCGCTTCGTGCTCCCGGGCTACAACCTGCGCCCGCTGGAGATGAGCGGCGCTCTCGGCCAGGAGCAGATCGCCAAGCTGCCGATGATCGTGAACGAGCGGCGTGCCAACGCGGAGATCTTCCGGGAGGTGATGGCAAAGTTCCCGGCGCTCACCATCCAGAAGGAGATCGGCGAGAGCAGCTGGTTCGGCTTCTCCATGGTGCTGGACGACTCCGCGGGCATCGACCGCAAGGCGCTGGTCGAGCGGCTGGTCGCCAACGGGATCGAATGCCGCCCGATCGTGGCGGGCAACTTCGCCAAGAACGAGGTGGTCAAGAAGTACATGCCGCACGACATCCACGGCACGCTGACCAACGCCGAGTACATCGACCGCAACGGGCTGTTCATCGGCAACCACCACTATCCGCTGAGTCAGCAGTTCCGGTTCCTGACGAAGGCGCTGAAGGAAGCACTGGGGTAATGTCAAAATTCCTCGCGGACGCTGTACAGGACCTGTGCAGGGAACTTGGATTGACCGATATAGGCAGAGAAGGGACTGCAAAGCAGAGTTCTCTGTCGAAGTGGTCTAGACCCGGGGATGCCCAGCGGGCGGTGCAGGACGTTGGCAGAACAGAATTCGCATTTCATACAGGTCGTGAGAAGGAACCCTGGTGGGAGCTGACTTTTGACGACCCGGTCAGGATCCAGATTCTGATCATAGAAAATCGCCGAAACCCTTCCTTTCAGGAAATGTGCAGAAACCTTCGAGTGGAAGCGCATGACGGAGAGGAGTGGATACCGATCTATGAAGGCCGGTCAAAATTTGGTGCCTTCGGGTTCGGGATTCCCCTAATCCTTCCGGTTCATTCCAGGTTCTACATATCCAAGATAAGAATAAGCATGCTCGACGAGGGCTATCTGCATCTCTACAGGGTACATGCGCTATCGAGAGAAAGTGATTTTGCGAACAGGGGACGCAGTATCACCTTTCTTGCGGCGCGGCGCGATGGCTTTGGCGAGAGGCTAAAGGCACTCCTCAACGCAGAAGTTCTCGCAAGATCTCTCGGCGGAAAGATGATCTTTAGTTGGGAAGAAATGCCGGAGATCATGCACAAGGATCACGATGTACGCAGTGCTGAACAAACATTTTCGAAAAGCTATCTTAAAAGGCACTTCATAGACAGGCTTGAACTGGCGGGACTAAACGTAAAAAACCTGCCGCAGACTGCGCGCTCCATTGCGGAGCAGATTGAAGCGACGGGAAGGGCTGAAATCTCATCAGACGCCGTGCTTGTGAATCAGACGTCTATCCAAGGACAGGCCCCGCAATTACGAGAATTGATAGATTTCTCGCGAGGCTTTTCGGAGGCGTTTAACAGCATTGAATTCTCGGAGCCACTTGAGGAGGTGAGGCAATTTGCCTACGGACTTGATGTCCCGGATGGCTTTGTGGGAGTGCACCTGCGGGCAGGCGACATTGTATATGGCAGATATCGCTCGATGGGTCGGTATACCTCGAAAGTTCTGCCTTTCGCTTTAGCTGCCGATCTTATCGAATCAATTAGGAACAAGGGTGAAGAAGTCATCCTATTTGGGCAGGATATAAATCTATGTAGATTCTTCAAGGAACGATTTGGTGCGATCGTGTCCTCCGAACTGATCGAAGGAAAAGATTTCAGCTCTCCGCAGCTGGCGATGTTCGACATCTGCCTCATGACAAGAGCCTCTCTTCTATATTCCGGGAACAGTGGTTTTTCCGTGGCTGCTGCCACGATATCGCGGACGCCGATAGTGGACCCCTACACCTTGTACTCGAAAGATCGCATTGAGGAAGTAACTCTCCGAGCTCTAGAGAAGGAAAAGTCGGAACTTATTTCGTCTTTGCAGCGCGCTTTCTCTGCATGGAGTGCGGTCCAGTTTTCTGGATCGGACACGATCACAGATCAGCAGTTGGAATTGCTAAGAACAGCGGTGGAATTTGATCCAGCCAATCACTTCTATAGGTTTGTTCTTTGTTACGAGAATTACAAGTTTGGCCTTGAGTATACGGCCGAGGAAGAAATAAAAAAGATGCTCTCGGATCGGGATGTGGAGTGGGATATTGTTCGCATTCTTACCGTAGTTCATCCTGACGGCACTCTGACTTCTTCCCCGTATCTTCCCGTGTTTTCCGAGAAGGCCGAATCCGGATTTCCGCTCGCGGCATTCGTGGTGGGTGTCTCTTACATTTCACTGGGTCGCCCAGAGGAAGCGGAAAATTATCTCCATATATTTCGCAATTCGAGTGCGTATGGCGAATATGCGCACATTCTTGATGAAATTACAGGGAGCAGACAATGATCCTGATCACCCCCATCCTGCTCTGCGGCGGATCCGGCACCCGGCTCTGGCCGCTGTCGCGCAAGTCCTATCCCAAGCAGTTCGCCCGTCTGATGGGCGAGGAGAGCCTGCTGCAATCCGCGGCGCGGCGGCTCTCGGGGCCCGGCTTCGACGCCCCCGTCGCCGTCACCGGCGAGCCCTTCCGCTTCATCGTGACAGAGCAGCTGGCGCAGATTTCGCTCGCCCCCCGCAGCATCCTGATCGAGCCCGAGGGCCGCAACACCGCCCCCGCCGTGCTGGCCGCGGCGCTCTGGCTGGCCGCGAAGGATCCCGAGGCGCTGATGCTGGTCGCGCCGTCGGATCACCTGATCCCCGACGCCGCCGCCTTTCGCGGCGCCGTCGAGGCGGCCGTGCCGCGGGCGCAGGCCGGCGATCTGGTGACCTTCGGCATCACCCCGACGCGCCCCGAAACCGGTTATGGCTATCTGGAACTGGCGCCGGAGGCCGATGCCGGCGCCAGCGAACCGCAGAAGCTGGCGCGCTTCGTCGAAAAACCCCCCGCGGCCGAGGCCGAGCGAATGCTGGCGGCCGGGTCCTTCCTGTGGAACGCGGGCATCTTCCTGTTCACCGCGAAGACGGTGCTCGAGGCCTACCGCACCCATGCACCGACCTTGATGGCTGCCGTCGAGGCCGCGCTGGACAGTGCCGTCACCGACCTGGGCTTCACCCGCCTCGACGCGGCGGCCTGGGCGGGGGCCGAGGACATCTCGATCGACTACGCCATCATGGAAAAGGCGGACAACCTCTCCGTGATGCCCTTCGGGGCCGGATGGTCCGACCTCGGCGGCTGGGACACGGTCTGGCTGGAAAGCGGCCCCGACGCCGCCGGCAACGTCTGTTCCCGGGATGCCACCGCCATCGACTGCAGCGGCAGCCTGCTGCGGTCGGAAACCGCGGGCCAGCAGGTCGTGGGCATCGGCCTGGAGGACATGATCGTGGTTGCCATGTCCGACGCGGTCCTGGTGGCGCCGAAGGCCGCGGCGCAGCGGGTCAAGGAGGCGGTGACGGCTCTGAAGGACAAGGGCGTCGGTCAGGCCGTGCAACTGCCGCGGGACTACCGGCCCTGGGGCTGGTACGAAAGCCTGATCGTCGGTGGCCGCTTCCAGGTCAAGCGGATCGTGGTCCATCCCGGCGGGTCGCTGTCGCTGCAGTCCCACCACCACCGGTCCGAGCACTGGATCGTGGTCGAGGGGACCGCGAAGGTGACTGTGAACGAAGATGTCAGACTGCTTGGCGAGAACCAGTCGGTTTACATCCCGCTGGGCGCGGTGCACCGCATGGAGAACCCCGGCAAGGTGCCGATGGTGCTCATCGAGGTTCAAACC
>Ga0098074_1001646_pt1 | contig 11032 bp, 9 predicted proteins | sample 32_taG_FD_75064 | JGI IMG/M metagenome (GOLD analysis project Ga0098074, IMG submission 75064) | Marine viral communities from the Gulf of Mexico - 32_GoM_OMZ_CsCl metaG | ecosystem: Environmental > Aquatic > Marine > Oceanic | place: Atlantic Ocean: Gulf of Mexico | collected 2015-07-12
ATGCTGTGTAACGGCATTGCTGCCACCTTGACTGCCACGTCAAGTACATCTGGCTACCAGTATGTGATGCGAAACACTACTTTTGGAGTGCTCGCCTATTACACATCAACCCGAGAAGTCAAAGAGAACATTGTTGATGTGACTTCGGCTGATTCTGGTGCGTGGATGGACGCATTGCAGCCTGTGATGTTCAACGAGAAGTGGCTTAGGGAAGAAGAAGAACCAGCAGATCATCAAGCGTGGCGTGAAGCTGACGTGCAGGTTGGTTTCATTGCTGAAGATGTGTTGGGCGATTCTGTTGTTTCTCAGTTTGCTCAGGTCAACAAAGAAGACGGCGTGTTGAAGCCTGTTGGCTGGAAATGGGAGTGCGTGATCGCTGCGTCTGTTGCCGAGATTAAGTCGCTGCGTGCTCGGGTTGCTGAGCTAGAGTCAGGGTCATGAACGTTACCGCTGAAGAAGTAGTCGCCTTTATGCAGAATCGGTTCCCCAAGGAACTAGAGATCTGCGTTCTGGCTATTCAGAACCAGAAGGCAATGCAGCAGATCGCTGAGTTGTCTGCTGTAGACGCCGAAGATACCGCTGATTAGGCGGTAAAACGCTGTCCAGAGCCTATTAGGAGGCTCTGATGGCGATTCAATACACTCTTCCTGCTGCTGAGGCGACGGCTTTTGAGGGCCGTCGCTCTGCTACCGATTACGAGTACCAGCAGAATGTGATTCAGAACGCTGCTGCTCAGCGGCGTTTGGGCATGGAGCAGGCTACGGCTCGTCGTACTCTTGCTCGCCAGTTGGATCGTGCGCGTCAGCAGTTGCCTGGCGCGTATGCGGGTCGTGGGCTTCTACGGTCGGGGATTTACAACCGTGGGATTGGCGATTTTGAGGTTGGTCGGTTTCAGGCGCAGGCTACGCAGGACATGGACTTTGGTCGTCGGCGTGATGATTTGTTTAGTCAGCTTTCGTCGTTCGATATCAATCGGGTTTTGAGTTTGGCGAACATTGATCTGCAGGAGGCGCAGCGTCGTTCTGCGATTGCTGCGATGTTGCAAGGGATTGCCTAATGAGCTTTTGGGAGGACATTAAAGAGGCAGCAAGCGAAACTTGGAGGTTTGTTCAAGACCCCATGGATTACACGCGGGTCGACAATGCTCCCGAGTGGCTTACTGATATTGACATTCTCGACAGTGGAGTGACTGTCGGAGATTTGGGACAAGCTACAAGTGATATTCCAATCCCGTTTGTGTCGCCACCTGAGGTTTCTCCTGAAGCCCGTGCAGTTTTTGATGAGAACCAGTACGGCGCTTATCTTGAAGCTACGGTTCGTGGCTATGGCGCAGGCAGCATGGCCCTTGAGGATATTGAAGGCAGGCGCGATCAGGCGATTCTTGACGCTGTCGCCAGACAGCAGGGCCTAGCGGCTTTGAACGCTTTGATTACCCCTGGCTCTAGCGGAAGAACTGTAGTCGACACCCGCAAGTTGCAGATGCAGCAGGATGCCATCAATGAGACTTTGTCTTTGGGCATGCAGCAGTTGTCTGAGCAGTACCAGATCTTGCAGGACGAGCTGGATCGTCGTAACGCTCAGGCTCGGGATGAGATTGATCGCAGCCGTTTGGCTGCAATCGAGTCTATTTCTGGGTTGTCTAAAGATTTGCAAGCTCGGTCTGCTGATGTGCAGAGTTTGATTTCGACTAGCGCTGGTCGGACTCTTGGCGGTATTGCTGCTGGGCAGGAAGAAACGTTGCGCCGTTTGGGTACGGCGAACGTTACTTCTGGCAACATTCGCAGAATGTTGGAAGAGGAAGGCCAGACGGCTCGTGATTTGGCTGCCGAGTCTTCTGATATTGAAGCTGACTTGAACGCTCGTTTGAGCCAGATTTCTCAGGATGCTTTGGGCCGTCAGAGTGGGCTTGTGGAGACGCAGGCTGCTGGTTCTCGTGGCGAGCTGGACAATTTGGTTGCTTCGATTGTGGCGCAGCGCGCTTCGGATCGTTCTGCTTCTGAGTTCCAGTTGTCTGAGACTGCCCGTCAGCAGTTGTTGGAGCTGGCTTTGAACCCGCCGACGAAGAAGGTCGGCGGGCGTAAGGCGGGCATCTACGCTGATGACGCTGATCTGGTTAACATTGCGTTGGCTGCTGGCGTGGGTCTTGATGAGATCCGTGTTGGTTTGGCAACGGGCCGTTTGGACGAGGTTGTTGCGGCCCGTTCTGGCATGGATGCGGGCAGCCTTACTTCGGCTCGTGAAGCTGCAGAAGATGCGGCTGATGATGAACTGGTTCGTCAGGTGCTCGGCACTCTTGGGCCAGACGCCCTTCAGCCCATTCTTGACGGCGTTGTTAGCGGCGATGTCAGTTTGACCCCTGGGTTGATTGACGATGTCATTATGGTGATGGAAGCTCAGGCAGCAGCAGCAGCAGCAGCAGCAGCAGAAACCAGCTCGGAGTAAACATGGCTGAAGGAGATAACGAGTTTGATCTTCTCAGCAGCGATGAACCGTTAACCGAGTTTGACAAAGCCATTGCTGAAATCGCCAACAGGTATGGCGTTGACGAAGAACGCGTTCAAAGCATCATTGAAGAAAGCCCGACGCTGTCGACGTTCGACCCTGACGACCCAGGGTCTTTCGTTGGAGACATCGACTTTGCCGAGATCGCTCAAAAGCAGCGTGACGCTGCCTTTGACGTTCCTCCGCCTTCAACGACGCTCCCAGGGGTGGGGCAGCCTGGCAGCAGCCCGCTGACGCCTGAGATCACTCAGAACATTGTTGATGCTTGGCTTGGTGATTCCAAGTACGACGGTGACGACGGGTTTGGTTGGGGCGATCTAGTTCAGCCTGCAATGGCTTTGTTGGACGCCATTGATACGCCTCGTGCAGCTGTCGTTTCAACGCTCAAAGAGATCGGGGATCTTGTTGATCCCGATCAACAGTTTTCGTTTACTGAGCTGTACACCCAAACCCGAGACAACATCGGGTTTGGTGACGTTATCCAAGAGTGGGCGCCAGGGTTGGGCGAAGTTGAAATGTTCGGCGTTAAGCCGTTGGACAACATCGCTGGGTTTGTAGGCGACGTAGTTTTCGACCCGTTTACTTGGCTGACTTTGGGCACGTTGCCGTTGGCCAAGCAGGGCACGATGGGTTTGGTCAGGGCAGCTATTCAGGCTGGCGATGCACCGTTGGCCCGACGAGTGTTCAACAGCGGCGCACGAGCCGCTTCTGCTGACGACTTGGCCAGGATCAGCGCTTCTGCCCGTGAACTTGGGACTCTGAAGGCAGGAGAGGCGTTCACGGGTGGTTTGCAGTTCCGTGTTCCTTTTGGGAAGACAGTAGGCCGTCTTACCCCTGGCCCTGCCAAGCCTTTCTACCTGCAGGTGCTGTCGCACGACAACAGGCTGCTACGGCTTACGCCACGGTTTGCTGTTAACACGATTGCCCAGAAGCTTCGTAGAAGCGCTCTGGGCGGCGTTTTTGGCGGTGACCGTAAGGCTTTGAAGCAGCTGTTGCGTGATCCTTTGACGGACGACAAGTTGTGGACGGATGCGTTCCATGCGATGGACGCAACGAACATTGCCCGAGGTGTTGCCCGTAATCTTCAGAACACTCTGGAAAAGCAGTGGGCCAACCTGTCTCGCAGGTTGCTGGATCAGAACATTAGCGGCAAGCAGGCTTACGACGCTTTGGGCGCCGACGTCGCTCCTGCAGGTTTCCCAGAGGACTTGTGGAACGAACTCAGGGATTTTACTGAGTCTGTCCGTTTGGAAGCCAACAAGGCAGTCCACATCAACAAGTTTGATGTAGACGCCGAGATCCCAGAGTGGATTCGGTTCCGTGAGGGTTGGCAGCCTTCTATTGCTTCTTCAGAGATTTCTGTGTGGCACGGCAAGGCCCGAACGAACTACTCGAAAGATCAGACGTACCTTGAGACGTTTGAGAAGCGCGCCAAGATTGTTCCAGGCGAAGACTTTATGGGTCTGACTCTGGTCAAGCAGAGCGAGCACCCTGGGAACTTGACGCCTCGTGAGCAGGCTTTCCGACATCTTGAAGATGTGATGGCTGAGCAGGGTGAACAGGTCTACAAGTGGTTCGATGAAGACTTGTTTAGTGCGATGCCTCAGCACATCAACATTCTTTCTCGACGGGTAGAAGGCAAGTTTGCTGAGAACTACCTGCGTGAAATGGGCGTTGTTCTAGAGCGCGAGGTTCGTGACGAAGCTGCGTATCTAGCCAATAAGGGCGCACGGGCCATTGAGCGTCGCTTGCAGGATCTGCATGCAATGAACGCTAAGCAGGAAGCGTTGCGAGACGCTGCTGTTAAGGCAGCTGATGATGCCGACGCCGCAGCCAAGAAGGCTGCGGCTGAGGCTGAAGAAGCTAGGCGCGTGCAGGCAGAGCTGTGGGATGTCAAGCTGGAGGCAACTCCAGGGCAGCCGTTCAGGGACGCTGGCGATTACTACCTTGAGGCTGCTACAGCGACGAGGCAGGCGTTGGATGCTTTGAAGCAGCGCACTGACGATGCCTTGGACCGCATCAGGATGGCTGCTCGGGAATCTGAAACTGCTGCCCGACGGTACGAACTTAATTATGAACGCATCAAGGAAGGCTTGGCCGAGTTGGGCCGTCGCCGCAATCTTCTTTACAGGGAGATTGAGCAAATTGGTTCTGCTGTTGATGACGGTTTGGAAGTAGCGCCTGAGTTCTTGGAGCGGATTGACGTTATCAACGCCGAGATTCGCCAGTTGAACGATGTGATCGCTCAGGCTGAAGCCGATTACTTCTTGGCTGTAGGCGACGTTGCTACTCAGCAGGCGTTGCGAGATCAGGCTGAAAATCTAATTAGGAATGGTGTTGCGGCTTCGTCGAGAGCTGCTCGGGCTGCTCGGTTGTTGGAGCAGATTTATCGGTTGTCCCCTGAAGAGGAGGCTGTGTTCCTAGATGCTTTGAACCGTGAGCTGTTCCCTCTGCTTGACAACTTGCCGAACGTGCCGAAACGGGCGATTGGCAGGACAGAAGCTCGTCAGGTGCGCGACAAGGTTCTTAGCGTGAAACGTAGTTTGGACGAGATTGTTCAGGCTCAGAAGAAGGTTGTGGCTACAGCCGACGAGGCGATGCAGTCGCCTCTTCGTACTCGTTATGTTGATGCTCAGGCTAAGCGTGACGAGTTGCAGCAAGAGCTTGACGAGATTGTTGAGTTGCTTGGCGATGAGTTCCCGCCTCAGTTTCAAGAAGAAATCAAGCTGGCGCTTGAGCGTTTCGCTGCGAGCAGCAAGGGCTACTTGACTTACGGCGACAACCAGATGATTTGGTTTCACGGCACGGGAGCGAACCGCAACGCTATTGATTTGAACCACAAGCCGAAGCCAGGCGAGAGAAACGTACAGGAAATTGACGTGTATCTGGGCATGCATCTTGCTCAGAACATCCAGTATGGAGCTGGGTTTGCTGACAACGACCCTTCTAGGCTTGCTGGCTTTATGGTCCGATCAGACAATCCTGCTATCTATGGCGGCACGCTTGAAGACATTCATTTGGGCAGGGCAGTTCCTGATAGTGCAGCGTGGAACGAAAGAACTCGTGGTGCTGGTTTGGCTTTGTTGCATGCCGAGATGCTTGAGTCTGCTTTTAGGAACGGGCACTACGGGCTAGAAGATTTGCGGGCGTTGGGCATTCCGTATGCCGATGAGATTTGGCAGTCGATGACTGGCAAGTTGCCTGACGGCACGATTGTGGGTCGACCCAAGTCGTATCTTGAGGCAGCGTTTGAGTTTGCTGGCCCTGCGACCCGTGATGCTCATTACAAGTTCGTAGACGACATGTTTGACGGCCTAGGTGAAGGTCGCGTTCTTGAAGCTGTTGACGACCTTATTGACGTTACTGATGTTGCTGCTGCCCGAGAATTGATAGTCAACGTTCTTAGGGGGCAAGCGCAGAACGGCAAAGACATCGTTCGGTCTATTAATGCTGAGCGGTTCGTTCAGCGAATTTACAGTTCCCGAAGCGCCACTTCGGGTCGCAACGTTATTGATCTTGAACAGTTTGCAAGGGTCACTGCAACGCTTCGCAGAGGCATTGAAGACGGAGTTAGGTTCGACGACACTATCCCTGTAGAAGCCTTTGTTAGCAGCGAAAAAGCAATTCTGGACAACGCTGGCGGCTTTTTTGACGATTTCGTTCACCCAATGACTCAGGGGTGGTTCCGTACAGAACGGACAGCCGCAGAACTAGATCAGTTGCAGGCTCGCATTGCTGCTGACTTCGTTGACGAGTTGCGTGCCCAAGGGCACGACTCGATCTTGTACACGATTCGCCACGACGAAGGCACTTGGGCTGTGATCCCGCTGTCTACTGCTCAGCTTGAAGTGCCAACGGATACAGATCTAATTACTTCCAGTGTTGAACGAGCAATAGTTGAAACTCGCACGGGCACGGGTAGCCCACGAGGTTCTTACTTCAACACTGGTTGGAGCAGTATTCGCGCCACTTCTTCGCAGCAGCCCCGCGTGCCCCAGAACAAGCTTGGCGTCCCTCGGGGGGACGTTTGGACGATTGAGAAAACAGGCACGATGGAAATAGCGGACAATTTAATTGTCCCTTCACTTCGTGATCTTGTTGGCGAGATGCGTCAAAGTGCTCGGCAGTTCCACACTCCCGACACGGTGGTCCCGAGCAACATGGGCGTGTTGCAAGATCGTTTGATGAGCGCTCTTAAAGAGTTCGAAAACATTGTTGCCAAACTGAGATTGAATTCTCGTACGGGATTTGTAACTGACCCGAAGACTGGCATTGCTAGGCCAGCCGCCATACAGCTAGATCCAAACGACGTTACTCCTGAACTGGTTAAGCAAGTCAACGTATGGCGTGGTCGGGCAGGCCAGTTGTTGGGGGCTTGGCGCCGTGCTTACGACAACCAGCTGAAGGCAATGGGTCTTGATCCCGATGTTGATCTTGCTGATTTTGCTGATGAAATCAGCAACGAGTTCGATGTGCTTGAACAGCTGCAGAAAGCCATCTCTCAGCAAGAAGTCATGTTGTCTAACACGTTTGAGTTCTCTCAAGAAATCCGTAGGGCTTTTGCAAGTGCAGCAGATTTCCGAGCTAGGCAGCTGAAAGTTGTTTCTAACTCTGAGTTTGTTCAGACAATCGACCGATTCCTTGAAGGCGCTCGCATGCGCCGTTGGGAGTTGATGAATGAAAAGATCGAAGAGGTCGAAGCTTTGGGCGACGTGGGTCGCAACATGCAGGGCGACATGCAGCAGGCTCGTGCCCAAGCCATTGCGAACCGCAACAGGGTTCGCCAGTTGGAACGCGATCTGGAATCAACACGTCGCGCCGCTGACGATGAAGCGTTCCCGTTGCAGCAGGAAGAGTTGGCTTTGCGTAACAAAGCCGACGAGATCTATCGGGCTGCTGATCGGCTTGACGCTCAGATTGACGCTGAGGTAGGTCGGACCTTTGTTGCAGAGCAAGAAGCTGCTTCTGTAGCGGAGTCGTTGCGTCTACAGGCGCAGGCTGCGCAGGCTACTGCTGACCTGATGAACAGGTACACCAGGGCATCGATTGATGTGCTTCAAGACAAGTTTAACAGCATGGAGATTCCTGAGCGTTTGACGATGCTTTCGAAGGTGCTGGACGGTCATGTCGCGATTGGTTCTACGGGCCAAGTTCCTGAAGAGATCGCTGTTGGGTTGTCTCAGATCAACCAGATCATGGGTGCGCGAGGCAGTAACAACTTCTTGAAAACGTGGGACAGGATCACTGACTTGTTCAAGTCGTGGGCTATCGCTTCGATTGGTTTCCACAGCCGCAACTTTATGGGCGGCGTTTTCAACAATGCTTTGGCTGGCGTTGATCTCGACAGCTACAGGCGTTTCCATGTGTTGTTCGGGCCTGTCAGGGATTCGATGGCGCGAGGTGAAGGCATCAAGGAACAGATCTTGGCTTTGCGTGCCAGCCCTGCTGCTAAGCGTGCGGCTCGTACTGAAGAGGGGCAGCGTGCTGTAGAAGCCATGGAAGAGATGATTCGTTACGGCGTGTTGTCTGGCGGTCAGACTACGGAGCTTCAGGACATTGCTCGTATTCGCAATGGGAAAGGGTTGGCTGCAGTCAACCCGTTCAACCCGAACAACATGGCGACGTCGGCTTTGAGGAAGCCGACGACGACGGTTGAGAACTATCTTCGTGGCACGTTGGCGATGGACCGTTTGATGAACGGTTCTGACATTTCGGCTGCTGTCAGCGACGTGTACAAGTACCACTTTGATTACGCCGACTTGTCGGCGTTTGAACGTGGCGTTCTTCGCCGTGTAATCCCGTTCTACACATGGACTCGCAAGAATCTGCCGTTGCAGCTTGAGATGATGTTGACGAACCCGAAGATCTACAACCGTACTGCTTCGTTGAAGCGGGAAATTGAGCGAGAAGCTGAGACGGAAGATTACATCCCGAAGTTTATTGAGGAACGGTTCCATATCCAGTTGCCGTTCAAGATTGGCGGCGACAGTGTCTTCATGGTGCCTGACTTGCCGTTCACGGAGATCGACACGACGTTTAATCCTCGCACGATCTTGACGATGACTACTCCTCAGGTAAAGGTGCCGTTTGAGTATCTGTCTGACTACGACACCTTCTTCCAGTCCAGCTACAACGGACGACGAGAAGTCGTCCCGAACGCTTGGCGGGTCGCGCTTGGCCCGTTTGTTGAGCCTTTGACCAAGGCAGGAATCTTTGAACGGGACGACAACGGAGCGTTGACTGCCGAGTCGTCGTGGATGCGTTGGACCGAGTCGTTCTTGCCTGTGGCTGGCACGGCACGGCGGTTGATTCCGACTGCTGAAGACCCGAAGACTGAAGAGCGTTATCTGCAGAACATCGTGAACTGGATTAGTCCAATTGCGTTCCGTCGGGTCACTGAACGTGATCAGGAAGCTGAACGGCTTCGCCGTCAGAACCCGAACTTCTTTAGCTGAAAGGCAACCATGTCCAAGATTCGTACTGAACCTGTGTTGATCGCCAACCTGCTGGTGGCTGTAGCCGCCATCATCGGGCTGGATCTGGACGGTGGCGAGTTGGCTGCCGCTATCGGCACGCTGGCCGCCACGACTGTGGCGGTGCGGCGGGCTGTGACTCCCGTCTAGTCCCAGTCGCAGCCGCCGTCGTAGTCGATTTCCCACACCCAGTCGTCGTTGCGCAGGTAGAAGATGTCTTGGATCTCTTCGGGGGTCAGGTCGAAGTCGATCTCGTGACGTTCAGCTAGTTCAGGGTTTTCGATCAGGTAGCGGGCCAGCGGTGCTGCCGCTGGCCGCATCATTTCTTCGATCGTTTGAGCAATCTGCATGATTGCGATCATGCCCATCGGGCACGGATGGTCGTCTAGGTGCCGCAGGTGCATCCGTAGCGCTGCGATCCATGACGGTGGCCAGCGCATGACTGTGACGCAGTAGCCATCGGCGCTGATGTAGGCGCCTGACATGTCTGTGGGCACGACGGACTGAGGGTCGGCGGGGGTGTTGCAGATGTCCACACCCATCTGGTGCAGCATCTCCAACCATTCCTCAGTCTCGTCGTTTCCGCTCACGTCGCCTCGTGTTCCTCAACGTATTCGAACAAGTCTTGCATGTTCTCTTCATCGAAGATGAGCCAGTCGCCTTCGATGGTGTGAACGAGCCAGTCGGTCGGTTCGATCTCAAACGGGTTGTTGAAGATGAACAGGGTTGCCGTGTTATTACGGACTTCGTCTTGTTCGTAGTCGGGCGGCAGTTCGTCTTCCAGCACCCAGTCCTGTAGGCGTTGGGCGCCGTACACGGTTCCGTCGTATTGGACGGCTGCGGCTGTGGTGCCGAGGCCGTCGAAGTATCCCATGGCTGATGTCATTCGGTTTCCTTTACTGTGTGTCGTTCTAGGTATTCCGCTACTTCGGGTACATCTTCTAGCACCTCTCGGAGCTTGTCCAAACCTCGTGCGACTGTCAGGTAGCAGGTGCTGCGTGGCAGTTTCATGCGGCGTGCGACGGACTCGTAGGTGTCTTGCCCGAGAACGATCGACACGAGAGCTTCGGCCTCTCGTGACGTCAATGTCTCCTCTATGGCGTCTAGGAGCGCCTCTCGTAGCTCTTGGAGCTTCTCGGCTGTGTACCCACCCAGAGGAGCGTGGGGGGCCTGCATGAGCTTCTCAGTGGCTGTCAGGACACGTTCGTCGTATCCTAGCACATCGATCAGGTCTGACGAAATCTCCCGAGGGCCACGCCAACGGCGGACGCCGTCGGCGTCCTGCTTCGAATCCCGCATGAACGGGCGCTTAGGTTCCGCTGGTAGTCCCTCGGCCACGAGTATCCGCTCCCATTTCTCCTGCAGCGCAGCACGGTCCTCAACGGAAGGTTGGGTGCGCCTACGCCTCGGTTGTGATTGACCCATGGGTTTCGCCTAGCTCTGCCAGAAGGTCGGCAGGGAAAGCCCAGTATGGCTTGGGAGGGTCGTCGTTGAATTGATCCTTCTGGATCCGTTTGTCTTTGTGTGCCACCGACTGGTGGAGTTTGTCGAACGGCACGACGATGCACCGTTCGTTGTGTTGGTCGTAGAAGAACAGTTCGACGGGATGCATCTTGTGCCATCGCATCAAAGATGCCCAGTCGGCAATCTTGATCTTGCCTAGCTGGTCCCGCCCGAACCCTTTGCACTCTACGAGGCTGGCGCTGGTGAGAAAGTCAGGGGTGTGTCGGATGAACTCGGGCAGCATCGACATCCGCAGGGGCGGTCGGTCTAGGCCGTACCGCACCCATCCTCGGTCGTTGCTGTCGAGCCAGGCCACGCACTGCGCTTCGGCAGCATCCCCCATGGCCGTGTACCTGTTGCTCCACGACTGGTCCCTGAATGCCCCCATCAGTCCAGTTTCTTCCTCAGATACATCCAGCCGCCGTCAATAGCGAACGGCTCGTAGCCATCTTCAATGATCGGGCGCCAACGGTTCTGCATGTCAAACTGGGCGCGCTGCACGTTCCACACAGGATCACGCTGGGGCGGTGGCGTAGGGGCCACCGCTTTCTTCG
>Ga0098074_1001647_pt1 | contig 11021 bp, 9 predicted proteins | sample 32_taG_FD_75064 | JGI IMG/M metagenome (GOLD analysis project Ga0098074, IMG submission 75064) | Marine viral communities from the Gulf of Mexico - 32_GoM_OMZ_CsCl metaG | ecosystem: Environmental > Aquatic > Marine > Oceanic | place: Atlantic Ocean: Gulf of Mexico | collected 2015-07-12
CCACAAGCGGTGAGCAACACTATTGCGGCGACGGCGAGGGAAGAAGTCAACTTCATGGAATTTCAGGCTCCGGAATGTTCCGGCGCACTTTGTGGGGTAACCGCACGGAAGGCAACCGGCCTGCGTCAACTGGACGCCGGGCGCGGGCCGGACATACCCGCCTTGGCTGGTCCCTGTTGAAACCGTGCGGGCAGGCGGGGACAAAGCGCGTCAGCCGGGGTATTGTAACCAGATGCCTGATTCCGTCCGCCCTCGCCCCGAGATTCGCAAGCTGCCACCTGATGTCGTGAACCGGATCGCGGCGGGCGAAGTGGTCGAGCGCCCGGCGGCTGCCGTCAAGGAATTGGTCGAGAATGCTCTGGACGCTGGCGCTCGCCGTATTTCTGTCTCCATCGAAGCGGGGGGCCTGAAACGGATCATCATCGAAGATGATGGCTGTGGCATGTCTGCCGACGATCTGCTCGTCGCGCTGGAACGCCATGCAACCTCCAAGCTCGTGCCGGATGCCGGCGGGCGAGTGGATTTGCTGAACATACACACGATGGGCTTCCGGGGTGAAGCGTTGCCGTCGATTGCCTCGGTCAGCCGCTGCAGCATTTCATCCCGCGCGACCGGCGAAGACGCAGCCGAAGTCTTTGTTGAGGCGGGACGGATGGAAGGCCCTCGCCCGGCGGCGTTTACCGGGCGCGGCGAGACTGGCACCCGCATCGAAGTGCGCGACCTGTTCTACGCGACTCCCGCCCGGTTGAAGTTCATGAAGGGCGAGCGCGCCGAAAGCATGGCTGTGACTGACACGATCAAGCGTCTCGCCATGGCCAATCCGCATGTTGCTTTCTCGCTGGAAAATAATGGCCGGAACTCGCTGCGCTATGCCGCTGAAGCCGAAGGCGCCTCCGGCCAACTGGCCCGGCTCGGCGCAATCATGGGACGTGATTTCCGTGAGAACGCGCTGGAGATTGATGCCGAGCGCGAAGGTGTTCGCCTTGCTGGCTTTGCCGGCCTGCCGACGCTCAATCGCGGCAACGCCCAGATGCAATTCCTGTTCGTCAATGGTCGGCCCGTGAAGGACCGTATGCTGAATGGCGTAATCCGCGCCGCCTATCAGGATTTCCTGGCGCGCGACCGGCACCCGTTGGCGGCGCTGTTTGTTGATCTTGACCCGGAATATGTCGATGTGAACGTGCACCCCGCCAAGACCGAGGTGCGCTTCCGCGATGCGGGGAATGTAAGAGGTTTGATGATTGGCGCACTGCGTCATGCGCTGGCCGCGGCGGGACACAGAGCGTCGACCACGGTCGCGAATTCTGCGCTCGGCAAGGTTCGGATCGAAGAGGCCACGTCAGCCAATCTCTGGTCGTTGCCATCTGCGCCAGAGCGACAGGCTTCCCCCTCTTCCTATTATCGCCAGCCATCGGGCATTGATTTCGACCAGCCTCTTCCGCCCTCTGGCGATGTGATGGCGGGGCTGCAAGAAGCACCACCACCTGCCTATCGATATGATGCCGCTCCGTCCGCACGGGTGGAGCCGGAAGCCGCGCCCGCGCAAGGTATGCCTTCTGACTTTCCACTCGGCGTCGCCCGCGCTCAGTTGCACGAAACCTATGTCGTTGCGCAGACAGCGGATGGCATCGTTATCGTGGATCAGCATGCCGCTCATGAGCGGCTGGTCTACGAGGACATGAAACGCCAAATGGCTGCGGGTGGGGTAAGGCGTCAGGCGCTGCTGATCCCGGATGTGGTGGAGCTTACTGAGGACGAGGCGACCCGCGTGCTCGAGCGCGCCGACGAGTTGGCTGGGCTGGGTCTGGAAATCGAACCTTTTGGGGCCGGCGCGATCTGTGTACGGGCCACCCCCGCCCTGTTCGGGGAAATGGACGCAATGGGCTTGATCCGTGATCTCGCCGATGACTTCGCCGAATATGATGCGGGCCTCGCGCTCAAGGAGCGGTTCGAGGAAGTCATGGGGAACATGGCGTGCCGCGGTTCAGTGCGAGCCGGACGACGACTGAATGGCGAGGAGATGAATGCGCTGCTCCGCCAGATGGAAGCGACGCCACATTCCGGCCAGTGCAATCATGGGCGGCCGACCTATGTGGAGCTGAAGCTCGCCGACATCGAACGCCTGTTCGGGCGGCGGGGATAGGCTCTGTGGACGCCTTGATCTTTGATTGCGATGGGGTGTTGGTCGACTCCGAAACAATCTCCATCGCCACTGAACGGGAAATGCTCTCTGGCTGGGGGCTCGACTATCCGTTCGAGATTTTCGTTTCGCGTTTTGTCGGCCTGCACAATCGGGACTTCCATGCGGCTCTCGCGGCGGATGCCATTGAGCGTGGACGCCCCTTGCCTCCGGATTTTGCCGACCAGTTGCAGGCGCGCATCTGGCAACACTTCGAAACGGATCTGCGCGCGATTGAAGGTGTGTTGGACATTTCCGCCGCGTTCTCTGGGGCGCAGGCAGTGGCGTCGTCTTCCGAGGCACCAAAGCTCGTCCGTAAACTTCGTCTCACTGGCCTGTACGATACTTTTGCGCCGCACATATATTCCTCAGACCTTGTTACCAATGGAAAGCCTGCGCCTGACCTGTTTCTGCACGCAGCCGAACAGATCAGTGCCCGGCCCGACAAATGTGTCGTACTCGAAGACAGCGTGAATGGTGTGACAGCCGCGCGCGCCGCCGGGATGACAGCGTGGGGCTTTACGGGCGGTGGTCATGCCGATGCGGGGCTTGGCGACCGGCTCAGGGCGGCGGGCGCGCAGGATGTGTTTGCGTCGCATGCGGAGATATCTGCAGCGCTTGCCAGCTGACCCTTTCAGGCTTTCGGGAAAACGTCACGCAGGGATGCCCACTCCGCTTCGTGTGAGCCGTGAAAATTCGGCTTACTCTCATCTGTCAGCCGACCACGCGGCGGGGTATAGCTGTCGATCTGGCGAACCGGATTTTCGCGCCACTGAATGTTCACGGCCCAGAGTTTCGGGAAGAAGTATAGCGTTGAATAAGGCAAATGGTCGTGGATCCACCAGGCCAGTTTCTGCCAGTCCCCTTCTGCGTGGAAAGCATCGTAGAAGGCTGGAATAACGACGCAGGCGGTTGCACCCATGTTTCCTTCGGCATCCCGCCGGTCCCAGATATGATGGCCGTAATTGCTTTCGTTCGAGGCGCAATTGTAGCCCTTCTTCTTGTCCCGCTGCATCTGGTTGCCAAATCCATTCACTTCAGCAGAGCGATAGGCGGACCGGATGGCGATGCGCCCGAAAACGTCCTGCAAGGGTTCCAGCAATTCCGTGCAGAGCTTCGTGCCGACGGTAATGGCAAGGTCCGGATCATCGGGAACGTTCGAGAAGCCGTGAAGCGCGGCGATATCCGAATAGAGGAAGTCGCGCATGAAGAAAGAGCGCGACAAGCGCGCACGTCCAAACTCCGCAAGTGCATCGACGCTGGACGGCCTTCTCATGGTCGTTTCCAGTCGCCGCTCGGGACGTTAGTCCTCGTCGCTGACATCGGCTGCGACCACTTCGTACATTTCCGGCGTGCATGTGCCCTGGGTGATCTGATCGCGTTTCAGCGTGAGTGTCTCTCCGACTTCCGGCAGCGTGCCCAAGTAGGAGGCCGGGACCCACAATTCTCCCTCGGGCCCATCGAACAAAGCGCCGTCTTCATCGACTTCGGTCACCGTTGCCGAGATGATTGTGGTTTCATAGCTGCACGGTCCGCCTACGATTGGAGGCGTAGGCTCACAGGCGATCAGCGGCGCGATGAGCGCGATGGCGGCAAGGTGTGTACGCATTTATGTCTCCCGCATTGGTCTGTGGACGCTACAGCGATCCGGCGGGAAGGCAACTGGGAACCCGATCAGGAATTGATGACGCGACCGGGGTTCATGATCTTGTTTGGGTCTAGCGCATGTTTGATGGCACGCATCATTTCGGTGGCTGCCTTCGGACGAATGCGTTCCAGTTCATCACGTTTCAGCCGCCCAACACCGTGTTCGGCGCTAATGGATCCGTCGAAGCTCATGACCTGATCATAGATGATACGAAAGATTGCTTCATCCTGACCACATAGAACTGGACGCTTTGCGCTGGCTGGCTCGCAAACAGAATAATGGAGATTGCCATCGCCGACATGACCGAAGATCACAAACTCCGCTGAAGGCACCTTTTCCAGAACAGCCGCGTTGCAAGCATCGATAAATTCGGGAATGCGGCTGACCGGTACGGAGATGTCCTGGTTCAGCGCGGTGCCATATGCTCGTTTCGACAGGGGGATTGTCTCGCGGATGTGCCAGAAGCTTTCGGCTTGCGCGACGCTTTCGGCAATGACGGCATCCTGCACAAGTTCGCTCTCATATGCTGAGGCGAGTGCGCCTTCCAGAACGTCGCGGGCATGTTCGGCGCGCGACATGGAAACTTCGATCAGCACGCGCCAAGGCAAATCAGATGGAAGTGGGTCGCGCGTGTCCGGCACGTCTGCCTGTACCATGGCGACGGCATTGGCGGGGATGATCTCGAAGCTCGTAACCGTATCGCCGGCATGGTCGCGAACCATTGCGAGCAGTTTCACGACGTCGCTTGCTGTTGTGCAGGTGACCCAGGCGCTCGCGCGCTGAACCTTGGGAAACAGTTTCAGGGTCGCAGCCGTGATGATACCGAGCGTACCTTCTGCGCCAGCAAACAAGTGTTTCAGATCGTAGCCCGTATTGTTCTTGCGCAGGCCCGACAGGCCGTTCCAGATATCTCCATTCGGCAGCACGACTTCGAGGCCAAGGATCAGGTCGCGCATCATGCCATAGCGCAGCACCGCGACCCCGCCAGCATTGGTCGAAATCAGGCCGCCAATCGTGGCGGTGCCTTCCGAGCCGAGTGAAAGCGGGAACAAGCGCTGGGCGTCGTCGGCCGCTTGCTGCGCCACGACAAGGGGGGCGCCAGCCTCGATCACGAGCGAATTGTTGAACGCATCGAGTGCACGTACCGCATTCATCCGTTGCATCGACACACAGATTTCGCCATGCGGCGTGCCCGCATCAACCAAGCCGGTATTGCCGCCCTGAGGTGTGATCGCGACGCCATATTCATTGCAAAGTCGCACCAGTGCAGCGGTCTCTTCCGTTGTGGCGGGCTTTGCGAGGAAAGGCGTCTCGCCCTTGTAGGTGCCGCGCCAGGGCGACGACACTTTGGCGAGCTCTTCCGCCGCCATGCTCCACCCCCTCGGGCCGAGCAGGTTTTGGGCAGCGGTCAGGAAGTCCGGGCTAAGCTCTGTCATTGGGTAAACCTACTCATTTCCTGCGCGATTTCGAGTTTGTTGCTTCCATCAGTCATCTCGGTGCGCGGCCCGAGCGAGACGATCATTGATGGCTTCGCCAAGCCCCTCATTCGGAATGTGCGCGACGGCGATGCGGTCGGCCTCTGCATCCAGTTGTCTCAGCATGGCGAATAGGTTTGCAGCAGCCTCGGTCAGGTTGCCAGATGGCGAGAGGTTGAGCCCATTTGCCTCATCCGGGCCGAAACCCAGCCAGGTCTCCCCTGCTTCGGGGGCGCTCGCATTGAGACGCAACCGGGCATTGGGTGCATAGTGGCTTTTCAGTTGCCCAGGGGCGGAGATGCCATCGCCCTCGTCTGCACGGGCGAGTGACGTGCCAAGGACTGCTTCGAGGGCGGAGGTTTCGACCGTGCCGGCTCGCAGGAGTGTTGGCTGGTCACCGATAAATGAGACAATGGTGGATTCGATGCCCTGCGTGCACGGCCCACCGTCGAGGATCAGGTCGACCTTGCCCTCGAGATCGGCTTTGACGTGTTCGGCCAGCGTCGGGCTGATATGTCCGGACCGGTTGGCCGACGGGGCGACAACCGGACGACCGAAACCCGCGATCAGGCTACGCGCGCCGGGGTGGGCAGGCATGCGTAGTGCAATCGTGTCGAGGCCGGACCGGGCCAGGTCGCAAACCGTCCCGGTCGACGCCACAGGCAAGACCAAGGTAAGCGGACCAGGCCAGAACGCATGTGCGAGTTTGAACGCTGCGTCACAAAATACGGCTTCGGCTTGCGCCATTTCCAGTGAAGCAACATGCGCGATCAGGGGGTTGAAGCTGGGACGCCCCTTGGCTGCGTATAGTCGTGCCACCGCGTCAGGGTTTGATGCATCGCAGGCGAGCCCGTAGACGGTCTCGGTCGGCATGGCGACGAGCCCGCCCTTGCGCAGGAAGCTGGCAGCCAGTTGGAGTGTGCTGGATTCGATAGGAGCGATGGCAGTCATGCGCGCGGGCTTAGCATTCGCGTCGCGGCCCCGGAAGCCATCAGCGCATTATTTGCGCGTGGCGGTTCCCGTTACGGAGATTGTGATTTCATCGCCAACCCAGCTTCCGGAGGGATCAGAGTCCTGGCCGAGATTGAAGGCTTTGCGACTCATGACCGCTTTTCCAGCCAGCATCGCGGTGTCGCCATCGATTTCAAGCGTGAAGTCGAGCGGCACCGTGACCAGCTCGGACTTCAGCGATATTGCAGCATCTGCGCTATAGCCGGTGTCTGTTTCGCTGAAGTTGCTCAGGCTGATCTGGGCGTCAGGATAGGTGGTCGTGTCGAACCATTCCGGGCCCTTCAGGCTGTCATTGTAGAGCTTCTTGCCAGCATCGGCAGTAGCTGTCCGGACCGTTACGAGCACACGAGACTCATCGAGTGCTTCTGGATGGAATTCCACATCTGCTGACCAATCGTCAAAGGTGCCGGTGAATTCGGCTCCATCATACATACCCGTGAACCGAATTTCAGAAGTGTCGTAATCGACATCCCAATTCGCTTCGATGGTTTCGTCTGCGGGGGCGACGGCCTCGTCAGTTTGCGGTGTGGCGCTGCTGGATTGACCTGAGCCGGCAATCGGTATGATCGCGATGAGGGCAAAGGCAATGATCGCCGTTCCGAAGGCGCGGACATATCCTCGTGCGGTGGGGGGTGTCGCAGGCTTTCCGAACAAGCCAGGCAACATCTTCTTCAATACTCCGTCTTCAGCAGCGAATTCATGCTTCACCGCGCCGGCCACATGCAGGCCTAGCAGGATGATCAGAACCCAAGCGCCTTTGGAATGGATGTTCTCGATGATGACGTGCGCAATATCTCCGCGCAGAAAATCCGGCGCAGGCAAGTGGGGCCAGCTGACCGTCTCAAACAGGACGGTCGGCACCTTGAATTTGGAAGTGGAGACAAGCAGCCATCCTGCCAGGGGCAGAATGATCATCAGTCCATAGAATGCCATGTGGACAAGATGAGACGCCAGCTTTTCATGGGCTGGCATCTCTTCCGGAAGTGGCGGTGGCGGGTTCATGACTCGCCAGATCACCCGGACCAAGGTGAGGAACAGAAGCAGGATCCCGATCGATTTGTGAAGCTGAAAGCGTACTTCGTTGTCGTCCATGTTCCAGCCGAGCCAGATCATGAACAGAAGAAGGGCTGCCATCACCCAGTGAAGGGTGATGGCGACGATCGTGTAACGAGACGTTTCAGTCTTCATGTCGAGGATGTTCCTGTCTTATTCGGCAGCTTTGGCGAATTCCGCCTCGATGGTCAGGTGGATCGTGTCACCCAGGTTTGGCACCATTTTCGACAGGCCGAATTCGGAACGATTGAGCGAGCCGGTGGCGGAGAAGCCGATTTTTGGCTGTTCCGGGGCCCAAGGGAAGGTCGCGGTGCCGTTGTAAGTAACATCCAGCGTCACTGGCTTGGTCACGCCAAGGAAGGTCAGATCGCCTGTGACAGTGCCGGTGGTCGGGCCGGTTGTTGTGATTTCTGTCGAGGTGAAGGTGATCTCGGGGTATTCGCCTGCGTTGAAATAGGTTGGATCCTGCGCGATTTCTTCATCGAACGTGTCGTACGGCGAATCGGCGTGCGTCGCTTTGAAATCGCCCGGATAGTCTGTTTCGACCGATGTCGGGTCGACCGTGACGGTCAGCGATGTGGCGGACGCGTCATCAGGATTGAACTCCAGTGTGGCATCCATCTTGGTGAAGCGGGCTGTATAGTTGGACAGGCCGAAATGATTCACCGTCCAGACAAGCGACGCATGCGTCGGATCGAGCACATACGTGCCGGCCGGAGCCATTTCCGGGGCCGGTGCGGTCTCTTCTGCAGCCGGAGCAGCTGTTTCACTTGTCTCAGTGGCGGGCGTCTGGGCCTCTGCTGCAGGGGCCGTGGTCTCGGCGGCGCCGCAAGCGGCGAGCGCGAGGACGGAAGCGGAAAGTAGGATTTTGCGCATATTCGTGTCTCCTGGACATCTATAGGTTCGGTTCAGGTGATTATAGGGCGCAGTTGGCGTGGCACCATCCCCGCGCTAAATGCTCTTCAGGATATAACCTATTCGGATTCTGGGAGAAATACATGGCCTATGACGCTCCGCTCAACGATATGGCGTTCGCGCTCCAGTCCGTTGCAGGCCTGTCCCGATTGGAAGGGCTGGAGGCATTCGGCAATTATGACCCCGAGTTGATCACGCCGATCCTGGAAGAAGCCAACAAGCTGGCACGTGATGTATTGGCGCCGCTCAATGCATCTGGCGACGCGCACGGTGCCGTACTGACCGAGGATGGGGTGAAGGCCGCGCCGGGATTTGCTGATGCCTACGCCCTATTCCGGGAGGGTGGATGGATGGGCCTGTCGGCGCCAGAGGAATGGGGCGGGCAAGGCCTGCCGAAGGCGCTCGCCTTGGCGGTCATGGAAATGTTCCACGCGGCCAACATGTCGTTCGGGCTCTGCCCTATGCTCAGCTTCGGCGCAGTTGAGGCCCTGCTGGCGCACGGCACAGATGACCAGAAGCAGGCATATCTTCCCAACCTCGTGGCCGGCAATTGGACCGGCACCATGAATTTGACGGAGCCGCAGGCCGGTTCGGATGTTGGCGCGCTCAAGACAAGAGCCGTGCCGAAGGAAGATGGCAGCTACGCCATCAGTGGGCAGAAAATATTCATCACATGGGGCGATCATGATGTCGCCGAGAACATCATACACCTGGTCCTGGCGCGCTTGCCGGATGCGCCTGCAGGCTCGCGTGGCATCTCTCTTTTCATCGTGCCGAAGTTTATGGTTGAAGCGGATGGTGGCCTTGGCGCACGCAATGCCGTCAAATGTATCGGTCTTGAAAAGAAGATGGGCATCCACGCCTCGCCGACCTGTGTGATGGAATATGATGGCGCGACCGGATGGCTGATCGGTCAGGAGAACAAGGGCTTGGCCTGCATGTTCACCATGATGAATTCCGCACGCCTGAATGTCGGCCTTGAGGGAGTTGCTGTGGGCGAGGCGGCCTACCAGACGGCACTCGAATATGCGCAGGAGCGCAAGCAAGGCAAGGCACCGGGCATTGAGGGCCCCGCTCCAATCCTGCACCATGCGGACGTGCGCCGTACCCTGACGACCATGCGCGCTCGCGTCGCTGCAGCGCGTTCGATCTGTTATGCCTGTGGGGTCGCCGCAGACCTCGCCGAGGCGTCCCCGGATCAAACCACACGCGCTGCTGCAAAGATGCGGGAAGACCTGCTGACGCCAATTGCCAAGGCATGGTGCACGGATATGGGCGTCGATGTGGCGAGCCTTGGTGTGCAAATACATGGCGGCATGGGCTTTATGGGTGAGACACTCGCAGGCCAACTTTATCGCGACTCCCGGATTGCCCCGATCTATGAAGGCACGAATGGCATTCAGGCCATCGACCTTGTCGGGCGTAAACTGACCGGCACGAATGGTGAGTCCATGCGAGTGATGCTGGGTGAGGTCGAGGCGACGGCGGCAGATGCCCGCGCGACCAATGACCCACAGCTTGTGCAGATTGCAGACCGGTTGCGCGCTGGCGCCGAAGCCCTGCGCGAAGCCAGCGACTGGATGCTGGAAGCGATGAAGGATCGCGATCAGGACAAGGCGCTTGCGGGCGCGACGGCCTATCTCGCGCTGGCGGGAGACGTGATTGGCGGGCACTTCCTGACGCGGGCAGCTGTTGCTGCACGCGGTGAGGAAGGCAGCTTCCGGGCACGCCAACTGGCACTTGCGGGCTTCTTTTCCGAGACTGTTCTGGCCACCGCGCCGGGCCGTGTCTCCGGCATCACCGAAGGCGGTTCCCCTTTCCTCGACAATAGCGAAGCTCTGTTCGGTATCGCGTGAGTTCGGCTCAGGCGCTGAGCTTCGGCAAGGCGATCAGGCACAGGACCGAGGCGCAGGAGACTGCTGTCCCAATCGCCGCAAGTGGTACCATGCCAAATGTGACGAACGGCGCGGCGATGGCGGTGCCGGCAGCCGTCGTGGAAAGGATGGCCACGAGGACGAGTGCCGACCCGCGCGCATCATCTCCGCGCGCAGCGACAACCGCGCGATAGAAACCGGGAGGTCCCCGAAAGCCGAGGCCGAGATTGACCGGCACAAACAGGGCGGCGAGCATCAGTGGTGCTGTCCCACCCAACAGTGCGTAAATCAGAATACCAGCCAGGCCTGCGGCGGACATAGTCGATCCGAACAGGATCATCGGTTCAGGTTCGAACCGTGCGGACAGCTTGCCGGCAAAGTTCGATCCTGCAATGAAGAACGCAATCCCTGTAACCTGCATGATGATGAAGTCGCCCAGGTCGCCGCCAAGGCCCTTGGTGATCATGGCCGGTGCGCCGAACACAAAGATAAGCAGTCCGGCGAGTGTGAAGGCCTGACTCAGGGCATAGCGCAGGAAGACCGGATTGATCACGTGGCGCAGATAGCTACCCGGCGCCCGCGTCGACGGCGGCGCGGGCAGGCGATGACGCAGCATGGCGACGAGCGCCGCAACGCCTAGACTCAAGATGCCCAGGGCGAGAAAAGAGCTTTTCCAGCCGAATGCCAGCAGCAGCCAGACGCCGAGCACGGGGGCGAGGGCAGGGATCAAGGATTCTATGCTCGCCATGAAGCCAAGTGCGCCAACGGCTTTCTCCTCGGAAAACATGGCGCGGATCATGCCTGGAGCAAACACAGCTGCGGCAGATCCGGTCAGACCTTGCAAGAACCGCAGTCCAACCAGAACG
>Ga0098074_1001648_pt1 | contig 11005 bp, 7 predicted proteins | sample 32_taG_FD_75064 | JGI IMG/M metagenome (GOLD analysis project Ga0098074, IMG submission 75064) | Marine viral communities from the Gulf of Mexico - 32_GoM_OMZ_CsCl metaG | ecosystem: Environmental > Aquatic > Marine > Oceanic | place: Atlantic Ocean: Gulf of Mexico | collected 2015-07-12
GAACACCGCATTCCTCCAATACCTCTTTAACCGCATTATATTGCCCGAGCCCCCCATCAATCAGCAGCAAATCCGGCCAGCTTTCGTCCCCTTTTGCAATATCCTCTTTTAAAGCGCGTTGAAAACGGCGCCCTAGAACCTCGCGCATCATGCCGTAATCGTCTGACGCATCGGCATTTTTGATATTAAATTTACGGTAAGCGCTCTTGTTAAATCCATCCGCCCCCGCAACAATCATGGCGCCCACCATATTGGTGCCGGAGATATGCGAATTATCGTAAACCTCTATGCGCTCGGGGCGCGCATCCATTCCAAACAGGTCGGCAACCCCATCCAGCAATTTCGCCTGAGAGGCACTCTCCAGCATATTGCGCTTTAAAGCCTGGCTTGAGTTTTTCAGCGCAAATTCCACCAATCGTTTGCGGGTGCCGCGCATAGGTTTGGCAATACGCACCTTATGACCGAATTTAAAGCCAAGCGCTTCTTCCAGCAATTCCCGCTCACTCACCGCATGACTCACCAGAATGTCCGATGGCACCGGTTTGTTCTCATAAAATTGCGCCATAAAGACGCTCAAGATGGTCTCGGGCTCCTCGCCTTCCTGATGGCGCGGGAAATATGAATTATTGCCGTAATTTTGCCCGGCGCGGAAAAAGAAAACCTGAATACAGGTTTTACCGCCTTCTTGCGAGAGTGCCAGCACATCAGCATCCTTCAGCCCCTCGACATTAATATCCTGCGAGGATTGAATAGAGGTTAGCGCGCGAATACGGTCGCGGTATTTGGCAGCCTCTTCAAAGTCCAGATTTTCGCTCGCCTTTTGCATTAGCTCCGTGAAGCGCTTTTGTATTGCGCGGCTCTCGCCCGATAAAAACTCCAGCACTTCAGCGATCTGCGCGTTATATTCTTCCTTGCTCACATACCCAACGCAAGGCGCAGTGCAGCGCTTGATATGATATTGCAGGCAAGGCCGTGCGCGCGTGGCAAAATTCCCGTCCGTACAATTCCTGAGCAAGAAAGCCCGCTGCAAGGCCGCGATCGTCCTATTTACATTCCCCGCCGAGGCAAAGGGACCGAAATATTCTCCTTTCCTACGCTTGGCACCGCGATGCTTGGTGATTTGCGGGAAATCGTGATCGCTGCTTATTAATATATAAGGGAAACTCTTATCATCTCGCAGCAAGATATTATAGCGCGGCTTGAGCTTTTTGATCAGGTTGGATTCCAGCAGCAGCGCCTCGACCTCTGTATGGGTGTGCACAAACTCCATACGCTTTGTCTGCGCCACCATTCTTTGCAGGCGTATCGGCAACTTCCCAGTTTGCGTATAGGAATTCACGCGGCGCTTAAGGGCCTTGGCCTTGCCGACATATAAAATCTCTTCCCTATCGCCGATCATGCGATAAACGCCGGGCGTTTCCGGCAAATCCCGCATATAGGCTTTTATAATCTGCGCCCCGCCTTGCAGGGACGGCATGTCTTCATCATCACTCATTCTAAATGAAGTAAGACCAATATTGTTCGATGGCAAGAGACAAAGCGCAAAATGGCAACCTATACGTTCACTTGGTACGCCGCATAAATTGCCACCCAAAGTACAAAAATTATGCCTTCCCGCCCCTAGCGTACAACTTGATACGATAAAAATGGAAAGACTAAAAATTAAAGGTTGCATTTTAAAAAAATAAATAGTTTCTATATATCAACTTTTTTAACAATACTAAGTGGGGAGACAAAATGCAGACCATTATGATTAAAAACAGAAACACCAAAGATATTATCTTTAAAGGTTTATATAAAAATGATAAAGATTGTATAGAGGATGCCGTGACCAAAGGCATCAATCTTGGCAATGCCGATCTTCGGCATAAAAATCTGCAATGCGCTAACATTGATAGCGCGCAACTAAATGGGGCCGACTTACGCTCTTCCAACTTAAATAACGCCAATATCTCCGAAAGCAATTTGGCAGGCACCGATTTGCGTGGCGCCAGCCTAATCGGCACATGTCTGGCCGAAACCGACCTGACAAACACCATGATGCAAGATACCATCTTCGGGGCGACTGATATAGCATATGCGCGATTGGACGGTGCGCAATTCTCGACGCTTTCGGCCTTGCATCTGCCGCTCAAAGATGTCACCAGCATGCAATTGTGTGCATTCCATACCATACAAGGGCAGAAAATCACCTTCTCGGCTCCACCTATATTGATACAAGGCTTGCTCAATAAATGCGTATACCTAATTGATAACACTATACTATTTGGACATGATAAACTCACATTATCTGTTCAGGATGCCCTAAGCAGCAAAGGCATCATCCTTTCCATACTGGAACAAAAAACGCGTAAAATTTGACACAAGCGCCTAAAAAGGATATGTAAAACGTAACAACTAATAAAGGCATAAGCCTTACTCTGTGCGGGACTTCATCAATGTATACTTACTGGAAATGCGGCAATTTTTTTGCCGCCCATCTGGAATGGAACCGTGATTTCGGGATATCTCCATTTTTTGCAATCCATACTTGCAAAAATGAGTTAGTAATAGATATCCCGAATATAAGAATCATTGTTTCTGGTTCAGATGCATTGACCAAAGAAAAAAGACAGGAAAAACTGTATGGACCGCATCAAAGACTTTCTAAAACTTTTGCGCGAATTGCAAAAGATCGACCCCGAATTTCCACTGCAATACGCTGTGGCACTTGGGGTGATCTCTTTGCGCGAAGGGCTATCGGTCTCCTGTTTGGCGGAGGAGACCAATCTCTCGCTCTCCACAACATCGCGTATTGTGGGTGCCCTGTCCAATGCCCGCCAGAAGGGGGAGGCCTACGGACTCGTCCATGTCAAAATCTCCCCGCATGAGCGCCGCCGCAAGGAAATCTACCTTACCACCAAGGGGCACCTCTTCATGAATAGCATCGCCGAACTGCTGGAGCATAAAAAAACTGCGGACAGCACCAAGCCAAGGATTGCCAGCGCGCTCTAATTGTGATTATTTACTAAAATCTATTTTAAGGGCCCGTGGCGGAATGGTAGACGCTGCAGACTTAAAATCTGTTGTCCGTATGGACGTGCCGGTTCAAGTCCGGCCGGGCCCACCAATTAAACCAACCAAACTACCCGCAATCTAGAAACATGTCATCACCTTCGCAATTCCGGTGGTGTGACAGCGTGTTGCTGAGCCCCTGATCCAGATGCTTGTTACGGCCGAAGGCGGCATCACCGTCCAGATAGACCGAATGATGGGCAACCGTTGTGGCACGTTGCGCGGAGGATATAAGGCGCAGGTACTTATTATTAATCTTCGCACCCACATCACTCTCGGCCTGCGTGATATCGCTCAAAACGCGCTCAAGATGCTGGTTGTCGGCGGCCTTGCGCATGGTCTCGGCCATCGGAAACGCATCCAGCGTATGCTCGCCAAGCTCGATTTTACGCACCGCGCCCTTAGCATCGGCGTTATCCGCGGCATAAAGCGCCTCCAGCGGCGGTAAATCCTTCACATCATAACTCAGCATAGCCTCGAGAACACGGGCTGTTTTCAGGTGATCAGAATAGATAAAGGCATGCACGGCCTGCTCGGGCGATATTTTACCGCCCTGATCATCATAGCTCATAGAGGCCACGGTATCGCCGCCCTTATTATCGACATCAATCACAACGCTGCGCCCCAGCTTGATCATCTCAGTATGGCTCATGTCACCCATACCAAGGCGGCGGGCACCATGAACGGGGTCGGCCTGGGCAATCGCGCTCAAAGTGGTTTGCAAATGGTCTGACCAGAAAGGGCTGTCCAGAAAATCATCCAGATCATCCTGATCCAGCGTACCACCCTTCAGCGCACCATACATTTTCTCTAAAAAGCCGCCGCTCATCAGGGAGCAATCAGCCATCATCCGGCTGTGGTCCATAATGATATTCGATCCAATCGCCCGCTGCTTCAGGAATTCCTTGGCTTTCTTGCTCTTGGAGTCCGGGCGCGCGCCATTATTCGCTGCGCCCGCAACGGTCATATTCGATACGGTGGACGCGTAATTATCCATCACATTGCTGCCATCCGCATTTTGAATTGCCCGTAAACCGCGGTAGCGCAGCATCGCCTGATGTGCGCGATCCACAAATTCATCAAGTGCAGGTGAGAAATCATCATAGGGCGCAATATATTTGCCCTTTGGCGTTAGGCCCTGCAATTCCATGCGCACGCCCATCATCTCGCCGATATTTGCGGCCATATTGCCTGCAACCTGCGTTGACGTTGCGCTCATCATACGGATAAAGCGCCCCTGCTCGGTATTGGACATGAAAGAGGCATGCTCCAGCAAGGCCATATCCTGCTTATTGTTGCGATTCAAGTAATGCCCTCGATCATCGTTCAAACGCGCGATTTCCTGATTGATGTAGCGGTAAAATGTCTTGCCATTCCCACCGCCGCGCCCCAGCGCACCGCCATTGCCCTCTTTGGTCAAAACGGTCTTGTGCTCTTCATATGCCCAATCGACAACTCTGGTAATAGCGGAGCGCAGCTGGAATTTCGCAAATGGGCCTAATTGCTTGGTGGAATCGCTGCATGGGATAATTAGGCCGTGGAAATTCTCGCGGTCTCTGCGGAAGATTGCACTGGCCATACGCCTGCGGATATTCTTGCTCCCTGCGTGCTTGTCGTAATCAATCATGGCGCTGCTGGCCGATTCCAAGGTCTCTTTTTCCTCGGGCAGCGGCGTATTGATAATAGATTTAATGCCCAGCGCGTCGGCGAAGAATTGTTGATAATCGCCAGACATATCATTGGCCTCGGCAATCAGCGCCATACCGAACATATGCGGGTGATCAGCGACTAAACGTAAGCGCTGAAGGAATTCATGGGTCTGCGGCGGGAAATCATCTGTGCTGGCGCGATTATCTGAATTTGTACGGAATAGAGCCTGCTTTATTGCCTGCGGTTTCATTTCCGCCTGCGCTTGCGCCATCAAAGACCGCTGCCAGTTTTTATCCAACTTTGAAAATCCGCCCTGCGCCGAAATATTCTGAATATCGGTCAGATCAAACCCAGCCTCGCGCAGGAAGTCCTGATCCGCGAACAGATTGTCCATCATATCATCATAAACATTACCGTTATGGCGGGTTTCAATGCGCGCCGAGGCGTAGCCATGCATACGCAGCACAAACAAAGATTCCTCTAAAACATCACGTGCTTCGGGCTTTGTAAAATTGGCCTGCATGAAATTCAATAGGCGGCACATCTCGCGTGATTGTGTCGCGCCGATCGGTAGGGATGCAAATTTTGTGCGCACCAATTCGTAATCGGGGCGGCTTTCCGGATCGCTATGATTAACGATAATGTCCAGATCGTTCAATGCCTCGCGCGCTGTGATAAGCACCTTAACCATCCCGCGCAAATATCTGCGGGTCATATCACTTAAATCCAACTGCTCGATATGATCCTGCAAATTCTCCTCAGGAATATCATTCACGCCAGATTCTATTTGAATGGCTTTATTAATGTCCGAAAGATGATCGCTCACCGATTCACGGGCAAATAAAACCATCGTCCCCATCAACGCCCAGCGGTCGGCGTTCGGCTTCCCATCGGCGTCGCCCGCATGCCAAACGCGCAATCCCAAATCCATACGGATTTTCGGCGATAGCAGATCGGGCGCATTGGGCCCGTCTTCTTTATATTCATTTTCCAGCGCGCCCTTTATATTGTGATAGAGCTCACGAATACCGGCGCGGTGCACCTTTGATTGCTCAACCGCGTCCGAGGTTTCCTCCATCATACTGGCCTTGCCGGTCGGTGTAATATTACCCGCCAACATAGCTTTTGTAACATCAGCAAACGCTTGCGGCCTTTCTTCGGTCGGCAGGTCTGCGGCTCCAATCAGGCGGCGGAACAAATCCCGTCCCTCTTTATTCAAATGCTCGGTCGGGTGCGGTGTAATGCTTTTCCAGATGCGCACCGTATTAAGGAACCCTTCCATATCGCGGGCGCTGTATCCGTTTTCCTTCATCTCACCGATCATGGTGGGCAGATGAAAATCATTATTCTCGGGGTCTTTTTGTGTATCAATATTGTCGATAATCGGCAACGCAGTTTGCACCAGGTTGTAAACCAATCGGGTTTTGGCCAGCACCGCGCGCGTGTCGGTATCCACCCCCTCAATCGCGCTGCGTAATATATCTTCTTGCGCGGCATAATCGGCCTGCGGCGCGTCGTCTAAAAAAAATGCACCTAGCTCGGGTTTATTCTCTTTTTTGAGATAGGCTTGAATTGTCGCATTCAAGAAGGTGCTTTTATTCAAAAATGTATCTTTATCCATTGCTGTTTTATTATGCTTCATGTGCGCCGATCTAAACTCCCTCGGTCTTGCTTTTACCCGTGTACGTTTCCATAGTATGACCAACCTATTACATTACCGTTAAGAATAACGCAAATTAGTAAAATATAATTTATAGAAAAAAGACAAAAACGGGGCATTAAAGTGCATAAATTATCCAAACACAGTATACCGGCTCTTCCCTAGAGAAACCGCAGCATTAGCGCTGCGCACCTGTTAAAATATGACGTTTTATGAGTTGGAATGGGTAGTAGTGCCGCGAGATTTTTGGCATAAAACCAAATATCGCGGCACATTCGTTGCCCTTTACACAATAGATTCCCGAGCGGAATTTATTGCCTGCACACCTTTGTCAGCATGCTTTTTGTATTGAATTCCCTGTACAACACTTTAATTTTTTCTTGAGTCCGACCGTAAAGAGAGTCGCATTGAATGACAAGATACTAATATTGGATTCTGTGCTGCATCGCATAAATAATTCACTCAAATGAGTGGCTGACGAGGGGGTGTTCACCCCTTGCAATAAGATTGGAAACCAACTCTTCTGTGGCTTTTTTAAGTATGGCGCGGTCAGTTGCACGCAAGACGATACTCAACCCCAAAACGCCTGCGCGAAAATGTGGATAACTTCCGATTTCGATGTGCCCATTATAGCGCTCCTGCAACTTCCCCACATCCGCCGCCATCTCGCTTTCCGGCAGTGAACAAGCGACAGAAGTATTGAGCATCGGCTCTCCGCCCTTCAGTTCATCAATCACATTATTCATCATCGCCTGCATGACGCGTGGAATACCCGCAAAGACATATACATTCTCGACCCTAAAGCCGGGCGCGGCACTAACAGGGTTGGCAATTAACACGCCGCCTTCGGGTATACGCGCCATTTTTGTGCGGGCAGGCGTCAACTCTTCAATGCCGTAATATTCCTCCAAAATACGAAAAGCATCATCATTGATTTCCAAAGTCACGCCGAAGGCCTTGGCAATACTCTCCGCAGTAATATCATCATGCGTGGGTCCAATGCCCCCTGTGGTGAACACATAATCATGCATTGCGCGCAAAGCATTGACCGTCTCGATAATCACGGCCTCGATGTCTGGAATAACGCGCACTTCAAGTAGGCGCACACCTTGGTCACTCAGTTTATTGGCGATAAAATTGGTATTGGTATCTTGCGTCCTGCCCGAGAGGATTTCATTTCCTATCACAACCAGCGCGGCGGTATATTGCTTTGAATCGGTCATATATGTTCCCTAAATTGCCCGTGTTCTTGCGAAAAACTTGAAAAACTGGTTTTTTCAGTCTATGTCATGTGGAATACTTTAATGATTATAGCATAAAGACAAAAGGGCTGAATAATAAAAATGAACTTGGCGGCACAGGCAAAAACAAACAGAGACGGCATCACAATTAATGGACCCGAGGGCTTCGCTGGCATGCGCAAGGCCGGAAAACTGGCCGCAGAAGTGCTGGACATGATTACCCCGCATGTGGTGCCGGGCGTCACAACCGAAGAACTCGACCGCATTTGCCATCTGTTCATCACCAAAAACGGCGCCATCCCTGCCCCTCTTAATTATAAGGGCTTCCCAAAATCCATTTGCACCTCGAAAAACCACATCATCTGCCACGGCATTCCCGATGAAACAGTTTTAAAAGAAGGTGACATCATGAATATTGATGTCACCGTTATTCTGGATGGTTGGTACGGCGATACATCGCGCATGTTTATGGTCGGCGATAAAATACCCGTTAAAGCCAAGCGCCTTGTCGAGGTTACCTATGATTGCCTGATGTACGGTATCGAGGCCGTCAAGCCAGGCGCCACGCTAGGCGATATCGGCCACGCGATCCAGAGCCACGCCGAGGCTAACCGTTTCTCTGTCGTGCGCGATTTCTGCGGGCACGGCCTCGGGCGCACTTTCCACGAGCCACCATCTGTTGTGCATTACGGTGAGCCAAAGACGGGTATTATGCTGGAGCCGGGCATGTTCTTCACCATCGAGCCCATGATTAACACCGGCGATTGGCGCATGAAAATTCTGGCCGATGGCTGGACAGCCGTTACCCGCGACCGTGGCCTATCCGCGCAGTTCGAACATTCACTGGCCGTCACCGATGATGGCTTCGAGATATTCACCCACAGTCCCAAAGGCTACACCCAGCCGCCCTACAAATAACCTCCTTGCGCATAATTTAAACCTTGGGCTATAAAAGAACCCATGAGCAAGGAAGCAACGCCCCATTACCACGGCCATCGTGACCGCCTACGCGCCCGTTTCACCGAGAGCGGCGAGGCTGCGTTGCAGGATTACGAGCTACTGGAGCTTGTCTTGTTCACCCTTATTCCGCGCAAAGACGTCAAACCGCTGGCCAAGGATTTGATCGCGCATTTCGGCTCCCTGCATGAAATGATGGCCGCCAGCATTGAAGCCCTGCAACAGGTCGAGGGCGTCAGCCATAATTGCGCCGTCGGTCTGAAATCCATGTTCGCCCTCAATTTGCGCGCCATGAAACGCGAGTTCAAAGCCAAGCCCGTGCTGAACAACTGGACGCGCCTGATGGATTATTGCCACGCCACCATGGCACACGAGAAAAAAGAGCATTTTCGCATATTATTCCTGAACAAGAAGAACGAGCTACTGGCCGATGAAATCCAAGGCTCCGGCACCGTCGACCACACCCCCGCCTACCCGCGCGAGATCATGAAACGCGCGCTCGAGCACGGCGCCACCGCCATCATCCTGATGCACAACCACCCCAGCGGCGACCCAAAACCATCGCGCGCCGATATCGACATGACCAACACCATCATTCAGGCCGCCAGCCCCTTCGGCATCGTCATCCACGACCACATCATCATCTCCAGAGGCGGCTATACAAGTTTTAAGAGCGAGGGGCTGATTTGATGCTCAACGCCCCCCGTCATTGCGAGCGTCAGCGAAGCAATCCATGTCTCCTAAAGTGGATTGCCGCGTCGCTGCCGCTCCTCGCAATGACGGCGGTGATATTCCTCTCCGCCTGCGCATCCCCGCTTCCCACCTCAGAGCGGTTGGAGGAGGTCAAAGCGCGCAAATGGGGGGAAGTGCGACAGCAAACCGCAATGGCCGGATTTGTCGAGGAAACGCCCGCCTTCATCCGGATTTTCAAGCAGGAAGCAACGCTGGAGCTATGGCTGCAAGAGCCGCAGAGCGAACGTTTCGGCCTCTACAAAACCTACCCCATCTGCGCATTTTCCGGCACGCTCGGCCCCAAAACTATTGAAGGCGATGAGCAGGCACCAGAGGGGTTTTATACGGTGGGCGCAAGCCAAATGAACCCATGGAGCCGCCGCCACCTCTCGTTCAATCTCGGCTTCCCCAATGAATACGATGCGGCTTTGGGGCGCACAGGCTCGGCGCTCATGATCCATGGCGGCTGCGATTCCGTTGGCTGTTACGCCATAACAGACGAACTCGTGGAAGAAATATATCTGCTGGTCGAGGTCAGCATTGCGGGCGGCGCGGACGTCCCCGTCCACATCTTCCCTTTTCGCATGACCCCAATGAACATGCATCTAAACCAAACCGCTCCTTGGCTTCCCTTCTGGCAAAACCTGAAACAAGGCTATGATGCATTTCAGATCACAAGAATCCCACCCGAAATTTCGGTTGAGTCTGGACAAAACGGCACGCAGTATGTATTGGGTACGCCAAGAAGCGCATCCACGCAGTTTTAAATAGAGGAAAGACAAAACATGATCCCACGCTATAGCCGCCCCGAAATGGCCGCCATCTTTGAACAGGACAACCGTTTCAGCATCTGGCTGGAAGTGGAGACGCTGGCGCTGGAGAAAATGGCGGAGATGGGTATCGTGCCCGAACAGGCCGCCAAAGACCTCCGTGAAAAAGGCGGCTTTGATGTGGCTCGGATCAACGAGATCGAAGCCGAGGTCAAGCATGACGTCATTGCCTTCCTAACCTCTGTCGCCGAACATGTCGGTGAAAATTCTCGCTATGTCCATCAAGGTATGACCAGCTCGGATGTCATCGACACCTCCTTCGCCGTGATGCTCACCCAAGCCGCCGATATCATCATCAAGGATTTGGAGCGCCTCTGCAAAGCCCTCAAGACGCGCGCTATGGAGCACAAACACACAATCTGCATAGGCCGCAGCCACGGCATCCACGGCGAGCCGACCACGTTCGGCATGAAACTGGCCGGCCACTACGCCGCCTTCGCCCGCGCAAAAGAGCGCATGATCGCCGCCAAGGAAGAAGTCTCCACGGTTATCATCTCCGGCGCGGTCGGCACTTACCCCGTCCTCTCACCCGAGATTGAGGCGCATGTAGCCGACAAGCTCGGCCTGAAATCAGAAATTCACTCCACGCAGGTGATCCCGCGCGATCGTCACGCCATGTTCTTCGCCACGCTCGGCGTCATCGCCAGCTCCATCGAAAATCTGGCCGTTGAACTGCGCCACCTCCAACGCACCGAAGTGCGCGAGGCCGAAGAGTATTTCGACCCGAAGCAAAAAGGCTCGTCGGCCATGCCGCATAAGCGCAACCCGATCGGCGCGGAAAACCTCACCGGACAAGCCCGCATTATCCGCGCAGCCGTTATTCCGGCCATGGAAAATGTTGCGCTCTGGCATGAACGGGATATTTCCCACAGCGCTGTCGA
>Ga0098074_1001649_pt1 | contig 11003 bp, 10 predicted proteins | sample 32_taG_FD_75064 | JGI IMG/M metagenome (GOLD analysis project Ga0098074, IMG submission 75064) | Marine viral communities from the Gulf of Mexico - 32_GoM_OMZ_CsCl metaG | ecosystem: Environmental > Aquatic > Marine > Oceanic | place: Atlantic Ocean: Gulf of Mexico | collected 2015-07-12
ATTGTGCCGCCGAAAGCGGCCCAGAGAGGTCTCTCTGTCAGGATTGGTGGGGTCTATAGAGCAGAATGCGCGGCTTGGCTAGAGGGATTTGCACCGCAAAGCGCCCACAAAACCGAGTCTTGCAACCATAATAGCGCCAGCCGTCCGTCCTTGCCGACACAGGCCGCGCGCTCGCCATATTGGCGGGCCCGGTTCTCGACAATGCCGGCAAGGCGCATGAGACCGGCATTGGGCCGGGCCGGATTGCGCAGGATCGGGTTGGGCAGGGTGACGGCCAGAAGGCTCGCCGTCTGCCAGTCGAGATTTTGCGGTTCGCGTCCAAAGGCCCGCAGCGACCCGGCGGCGGCGCCAAATTCGCCCTCCGGTCCCCACTCGGCAATGTTGAGATAGATTTCCATGATCCGCTGTTTGGGCAGGATCAGGTCGATATAGAAAGCCAGGGGCACTTCGAGCGCCTTGCGGATGGCGCTCTGCTGGTTCCACAGAAACAGATTGCGCGCCACCTGCATGGTCAGCGTCGAGGCGCCACGGGCCTCCCGACCGGCCAGATAATTGTCGATCTCGATGCGCAAAGCCGCCACATCGACGCCCCAGTGACGGCAGAACTGCCCATCTTCGGAGAGGATCACCGAAGCCTTGAGGCGATCGGACAGGTCATCGATATCGCGCCATTCCCGCGTGACCGGCTGGCCGGTGAGCAGGCGTGTCAACATGGGCACCGAAACCGGCTGGACCACCAGATATAGCGGCGTCAGAACCAGGGGAATGGCAATCAGCACGGCAAGGATGCCGAGCGGTATGCGGAGATAGTGCCAGATGGTCTTCTTGCGCCGGGCCATGCTGGCGTGTGTAGCGATCAAGACCTTGCTGGCCAAGCCCTTTCACCCCCTTGCCGCCCCTGATCCAAACCGCTAGCACAGCACCATGTATGACTTTGCCGCCGACAGCGCCGATTGTGCCCGGGCCATCGAAGCCGGGCTGTCAGATTTTCTTTCCGGCGCGCGGCTTTCCGGCCCCGGACCGGCGGCTGATCGGGTCATTCTGGCCATGCGCCATGGCAGCCTGGAAGGCGGCAAACGCCTGCGCCCGCTATTGTTGCGACAGGCTGCCGCCATTTTCTCCGTGCCGCGCGAAAAGAGCCTTATGGCGGGCATGGCGGTTGAAATGATCCATTGCTACTCGCTGATCCATGACGATTTGCCGGCCATGGACGACGATGATCTACGGCGCGGCCGCCCCACAGTGCACAAGGCCTATGACGAGGCCACCGCTATCTTGGCCGGAGACGCTTTGTTGACCCATGCCTTTGCGGTCCTTGCCGAACCGGCCTGCCACGCCGAGCCCGAGGTGCGGATCCGGCTGGTGGCAGAACTTGCCGCGGGCAGCGGCGTGGGCGGCATGGTGGGTGGCCAGATGCGCGATATCGAAGGGGAGCAGGGTGGCTTCAGCGAGACCGATATCGCCACCATGCAATCAATGAAGACCGGAGCCCTGATCCGCGCCGCGGTGCGCATGGGCGCCATTCTGGGGGGTGCCGACCCCAGGGCGCTCTCGGCCCTGACCGCCTATGCCGAAGCGGCCGGCCGGGCCTTCCAACTGGCCGACGATATTCTCGATGTGACCGCGACCCCCGAGGCCATGGGCAAGGCCACCGGCAAGGATGCGGCGCTCGGCAAGCAGACCGTGGTGGCTCGGCTGGGCCTGGATGGCGCGCGCGCCATGCTCGCCGAAACCGTCAATGAAGCCATTTCCGCGCTTCGAACGTTTGGACCCCGGGCGGACGGGCTGCGCACCACCGCCCGCTATTTTGCCAGCCGGGAGAACTAGGATCATGGCCATTGTGCAAAGCGTCAATATCGGCCAGCCCCGGCCCATACCGGCCAAATCGGCCATGACCGGCATCTATAAGGAGCCGGTTGGCGAGGACCAGCAGGTCGAAATCACCAAACAGGGCCTTGCCGGCGACGCCATCATCAATCGCAAGCATCATGGCGGGGTCGACCAGGCGGTCTATATCTACTTCGCCGACGACTACGACTTTTGGCGCAAGGCACTTGAGCGCGACCTGACGCCCGGCACATTCGGCGAAAATCTCACCATTGGTGGAGTAGAGGGACGCAGCGTAGCCGTCGGCGACCGATTTGAGATCGACGAAGTCCTGCTCGAAGTCACCTCGCATCGCACCCCCTGCGCCACCTTTGCCGCGCGCATGGGCAGTCCCGCATGGGTCAAACAATTCTTCGACGCTGGGCGTCCGGGCGCCTATTGCCGCGTGATTGAGCCCGGCCCGGTGCATGCCGGAGAGCCGGTGCGGCATAGAATGTTCGAGGGCGACCGCATTCGCGTGAGCCAATTGCTGGCATTGGAAAAGCACCGTGACCTCGAACCCGAATTCATGCAGCGCGCACTCAGGACGCCAATCCACTACAAGATGCGGGCCCAGTATGAGGAAAAATTGGCCAGGCTGTTCTAGGCGGTTCCCGCCTCCAGCGCCACCGACCCTTTGACGCCTTGCCCGACGGGACCAATTCATGAGCCTAGACACTGTCCGCACCGACCTGGCCGCCCGCGCGCCTGACCTCTCGGTCATCGTCACCCCCGATTCCACGGCCACGGTGCAGCTGGCCGCCGCAGTGCATGGCGTCGAACCAGGGCAGATCGCCAAGACGCTCTGTATCAGGGTCAACGGCGATGAATTCCTGCTGGTGACGCGCGGCGATGCGCGGCTCGACAATCAGAAGTCCAAGGCCGCCTTCGGCGGACGCCCGCGCATGCTTGGCGCCGAGGATGTGTTGCGCCTCACCAGCCATCAGGTCGGCGGGGTCTGCCCCTTCGGCCTGCCGGCGCCGCTGCCGATCTTTCTCGATACCTCGCTCAAGGTCTACGATCTCGTCATCCCGGCGGCCGGCGACACGCATTCCTCGGTGAAACTGACCGTCGAGCGCCTCGCCGAGCTGTGCGGCGGCAAATGGGTGGATGCGTGCCAATTGCCGGGCTGACCCAACGCGCCGAACGCTTCATCCGCGAGCGCATGCCCCTGCGCGCCCTGCCCTTCCGGCCCGATATATCCCTGCATACGCCCACGCCGCAATCCGGCCTGATCGGCTGGTTGGCCAGCGAGGGTCTGGACGAAGCCCCGCCCTATTGGGCCTATGCCTGGGGCGGCGGCGCGGCGCTGGCACTTTATCTGCATGACCATCCCAAAACGGTCGCTGGCAAGACCGTGCTCGATTTCGGGGCCGGCTCGGGTCTGGTCGGCATTGCGGCGATGCGGGCGGGCGCCGCCCATGTCTGGGCCGTCGAGAGCGATCCCATCGCCCCGGCGGCGATCAAGCTCAATGCCGTGGCCAACGGCGCCAGGCTTCATCTGTGGACCGAACCGGACTGGCCGGACGCCGATATCATCCTGGCCGGTGACGTGTTCTACGATGCGATGGTGGTGTCGCGGAGCCTGCCTTTGCTTGAAGCTGCGCTCGAGCGCGAGGCCACAGTGCTGGTGGGCGACCCCTTCCGGCCAACACTGCCCCTTAACCGCCTCGACCTCCTGGCCCAGTATGATGTCGACGACATGGGCGGCAACACACCCGTGCATGCCGGCGTCTTTGCGCTGAAATCCCGGACCACCTGACATGCCGCCCCGGGCTTGCCGGAACAGGATGGCCGGTCTATATCCCGACCGAGCGAGGACGGCCTCCCCCATTTCGGGACCAGCGTTCGGGACGGCCCGGAACCCCTAGGGGAATTCCATGCGCACAACTGCCGACCGTATCCGCCACGCCCTGTCCTTCGAAATCATCGGCATCCTCCTGGCCACCCCGCTTGGAGTTTTGGTCTTTGGCCTGCATGGTGGGGACAGCGCCGTGATCGTCATCGGCAGCGCCACCGTGGCCATGGCCTGGAACTATCTTTACAATCTCGGCTTCGACCATGGCTTGAAGGCCCTTGGGCGCTCGACGGAGAAGTCCTTCATCACCCGCATCATCCACGCCGTGCTGTTCGAGATCGGCCTCCTGCTCATGCTGATGCCGCTCATCGCGCTTTATCTCGGCATCACGCTCTGGGAGGCCCTGGTGATGGATCTGGCCTTCGCGCTCTTTTACATGGGTTATGCGCTGGTCTTTAACTGGGCTTACGATCGCCTGTTTCCGCTACCCGAATGGCAGGCCGAACGCGGCTGACAGACACGAAAAGGCCAGCCGGTTGCCCGGCTGGCCTTTTGCTCATCACGGCCACTGCAATTAGCGCACGCGATAGGACGAAATGATATCATTGTTGCGTCCGTCAAGCGAGGAACGGCTCCGGTCCAGCACGGCGCAGCGGCCGCCGAAATTAAAGTCCTCACAGACCTGGACCTGCGCATCGCCCCGCACCCGAATGGACGAGATACGGTCGTTAAAGCGGCTCAAGCGGGGATCTCCCTCGCCAGGGCTGGCACAGAAGCTGGCGCCGCGATAATCGAAGTGCTCATAAAAGCAGACCTCTCCAGCGGGCCGGCCGGGACGCGGGTTAAAGCTGCCGCCATTGCCGATCGAGAAAGAGAAGTTCGGCGTGCTGATGCTGAAATTGATGTCCGGCTCGCTGCTCTGGTTGCCGCCACCACCGCTGGCATTGCTAAGATAGCGGGCTGACACCCAGCCATCCGGCCCATTATGGCTGATCCGGCACCAGCCGGACTGGCAGCGTTCGACCTGCACCCTCTCTCCGCGATCAAGCACATCGACCGCGCGATAGCCAGTGCTCGGCCCAGAACGCACATTCACCGCCGCCGTGGCGCGGGCATTGCCTGAGACGTCGGCGCTCGAACCCGAACTCTGCTGCCCGCCACTGTCACCACGATCGGTGAGATAGCGCGCCGACACCCAGCCATCGGGTCCATCATGGCTGATCTGACACCAGCCCGACCGGCATTGTTCAACGTCTACATTTTCGCCCTGATAGAGCACATCGACGACACCATAACTGGTGCCCGGCCCCGAGCGGACATTGAGCGATGCGGTCGACTGAGCGGCTTGCGCCGCTGCCATGCTCGCTAGGCTTAAGCCCAAGGCAATGGATGCGGTTTTTGTCAAGGATTTGGCTAACGACATTGTTCGTTCCTCCTGGATCGCGGTTGGCTCCGCCCCTTGGACGGCCCAACCGTGAAATCTCCCAGGAGTTCCAGCCTCACCAAAGCGTGAAGAGCGATGCCGCGACCATCAGAGGAAGCCGCCGTCGGACCGGAAAGCCTATTCCGCGGCGTTCTGCTTGCCAGAACCGAACTTGCGCTCGATATAATCGGCCACCATTGCCTTGAACTGATCGGCCACATCGGCACCCCTGAGGGTCGCGACCTTCTCGCCATCGACAAAGACTGGCGCGGCGGGCGTTTCGCCGGTGCCGGGCAGGGAAATGCCGATATTGGCGTGCTTGCTCTCGCCCGGCCCGTTGACGATGCAACCCATCACCGCCACCGACAGGGTCTCAACGCCCGGGTAGCGCTCGCGCCATTCGGGCATGGAAGTGTTGAGGTGGTCCTGGATGTCCTTGGCCAACGTCTGGAAAGTGGTGGATGTGGTACGCCCGCAACCGGGGCACGCCGCCACCACTGGCAGGAATTGGCGGAAACCCATGGTCTGGAGCAATTCCTGCGCGACCTTGACTTCGGTCGTGCGGTCGCCACCCGGTTCGGGGGTGAGCGAAATGCGGATGGTGTCGCCGATCCCCTGCTGCAGGAGAATGCCGAGCGCGGCAGAGGACGCCACAATGCCCTTCGAGCCCATGCCCGCTTCGGTCAGCCCCAGATGCAGCGCATAATCGCAGCGGGCGGCCAGGTCCTGATAGACCGCAATTAGGTGCTGGACGTCCGACACCTTGGTCGAGAGCAGGATCTTGTCCCGGCCCATGCCGAGTTCTTCGGCGCGGGCCGCCGAGAGCAAGGCCGACTGAATGATCGCCTCGCGCTGCACGGCAGCGGCCGAAATCGGACGGGACGAAGCGGCATTCTCGTCCATCAGCCTGGTCAGCAGTTCTTCGTCGAGAGAGCCCCAATTGACCCCGATGCGCACCGGCTTGTCGTATTTGTTGGCAATCTCGATGAGGGTCGCGAACTGGGTATCGCGCTTGGCCTTGAAGCCGACATTGCCCGGATTGATGCGGTATTTCGCCAGTGCCTCGGCACAGGCCGGATGGTCTGTAAGCAGCTTGTGGCCGATATAGTGGAAGTCGCCGACCAGTGGCACGTCATAGCCCATGAAGGCTAACCGATCGCGGATGATGGGCACGGCGGCCGCCGACTCGTCGCGGTCGACGGTGATGCGCACGATTTCCGAGCCGGCGCGGGCCAACTGCATGACCTGCTTCACGGTCGCCTCAATATCGGCCGTGTCCGTATTGGTCATGGACTGCACCACCACGGGGGCGCCGCCACCCACCATGATGCCACCCACATTGACGCCCACCGATTGCCTGCGCGCTGCCGGACCGGCCATAATTCACCTCGCGTTTGCGCAACAGATAAGCCCCATGCGCGGCGGACGCAATGTCAGGCTTGCGTGATCCGCGGCGGGACCCGGCGCGCTAGCGGCCAAGCTCCAGGGATGGGACCGCATCAGCCTGTGGCAATTGTGATCAAGGTGCCCTTGAACGAAAGGCGCGCAACGCCATTTATCTTCCATGATCAACATGCTCCTCCCCCGCCTTTTCCTGTTCCGCAAGGAAGTGGTCCAGCTCTGGAAGGCTTTCTGGGCGCCCGAGACCCCGCTCCACCTCAAGGCGGCGACGTTGTTCGCTGCCTTCTATCTGGTGAACCCCATCGATATCGTGCCCGACTTTATCCCGTTCGCAGGATGGCTGGACGATCTGGTGCTGGTGCCGATGATGGTGAGTTGGATTGTCAGCCGGTTGCCAGTGCCCGTAAAAGCCCGGTCTGAAAAATCTGGGCCCACCGTTGATGGAAAGGCGCGTCGGCTTAGTTAAGCGGCCGGCGCGACGCTGGGCGAACCATCCTGCCGGTATCGCGTTACCCCGTCATGAATTGGCAGGAAATGTTCTATCAAAATCCGCAAGGCCTGGTGCGCACGCTGATTGTGGGCGCGCTGGCCTATATTGCTTTGGTCCTCTTTCTGCGGATATCCGGCAAGCGGACGCTGGCCAAGCTCAACGCTTTCGATCTGGTCGTGACCGTGGCCCTGGGTTCTACGCTCTCGGCGATCCTCTTGCAGGAATCGATTGCCCTGGCCGAGGGACTGGTCGCCCTGGCTCTGCTTATTGGCGCACAGTTCCTCGTTACCTACTTCTCAGTGCGGTCCGCCGGATTTGCCAGCCTGGTCCGGAGTGAACCGGCGCTACTGGCAAAAGATGGCTGCGCCCTTGAAGGTGCCATGAAGCGCGAACGCGTGACCCAGGACGAAGCCCTTTCAGCCATCCGGGCGAGAGGTGGCGACAGCATGAGCGCGGTCGAGTTCATGGTGCTCGAAAGCGACGGGACGATCAGCGTCCGTTTGCGCAGCTGAAACAGACAAGGCCCGGATCACGCCGGGCCTTGTTCGCTCTTAGTCCAGTCGCACGAGCAAATCCTTGGCGTCGATCTGGTCGCCCGGCTTGATCAGCAGTTCGGCCACGGTGCCGTCGGTCTCCGCGTGAATGGCGGTTTCCATCTTCATGGCTTCGATCGAGCAGAGCACGTCGCCCGCCTTGACCGCCTGGCCCTGCTTGACAGCCAGGGTCGAGATGACGCCCGGCATGGGTGCACCGATCTGCTTGGGATCGCCTGCCGCAGCCTTGGCGCGAACCACCACATCGCCGGCCTTCAGACGATCCGGCACGGTGATAGTGCGCGGCTGGCCGTTGAGATCGAAGAAGCAGCGCACCTCGCCCTTCTCATTGGTCGGGGCACGGCCCTGATAGGTGACGACCAGCGTCTTGCCCTTTTCAATGTCGACCAGCAGTTCGTCGCCTTCCTGCAGGCCATAGAAATAGGTCGGGGTGGGCAGGACTTCGGTGGGGCCGTACATATCCTGGGTCTTCTCGAAATCCGAATAGACCTTGGGATACATCAGATAGGAGGCGAGGCGGTAATCATCGATCTCGACACCAAGCTCCTCTGAGACCTTCTTGCGCTCGGCCTCGATATCCGTGGGCTTGAGATAGGAGCCGGGCCGCTCGGTGAGAGGTGTGCGGCCCTTGAGCACCTTCTTCTGCAGCTCTTCCGGGAAACCGCCGGGCGGCTGACCCAGATCGCCGGCAAAAAAGCCCACTACGGAATCTGGGAAAGCGATGTCCTTGTCCGGGTTCTCGACATCGGCGCGGGTGATGCCGGCCGACACCATGGCCAGCGCCATGTCGCCGACGACCTTGGACGATGGGGTCACCTTGACGATGTCACCGAACATCTGGTTGACGTCGGCATAGGTCTGGGCGACCTCGTGCCAGCGGGTTTCCAGACCCAGCGAGCGGGCCTGTTCCTTGAGATTGGTGAACTGGCCGCCCGGCATTTCGTGCAGATAGACCTCCGAGGCCCCGCCCTTGAGATCACTCTCAAAGGCCCGGTATTGGGTGCGCACCGCTTCCCAATAGAACGAGATCTGCCGGATCGCCTTGGCGTCGAGCCCCGGATCGCGATCGGTGTCGGCCATGGCCGCGACCAGCGAACCAAGCGTCGGCTGGCTGGTGGTGCCGGAAAGGGCATCCATCGCCGCATCCACCGCATCGACGCCCGCGTCCACCGCCGCCAGCACCGTTGCCGCCGCAGCGCCTGAGGTGTCGTGGGTGTGCAGGTGGATGGGCAGGCCGATTTCTTCCTTGAGCGTCGCAATCAGCTTGCGTGCGGCCGCCGGCTTCATCAGCCCGGCCATGTCCTTGAGACCCAGCACATGGGCGCCGGCGGCTTCGAGTTCCTTGGCGAGCGCAACGTAATATTTAAGGTCATATTTGGACCGGTCGGGGTCCAGCATATCGCCAGTATAGCAGACGACGCCCTCGCAAACCTTGTTGGCCTCGATCACCGCGTCCATCGAGACGCGCATGTTTTCGACCCAGTTGAGGCAATCGAAGACGCGGAAAATGTCGACGCCACCAGCGGCCGCCTGTTTGACGAAGAACTGGACGACATTGTCGGGATAATTGGTGTAGCCCACCCCATTGGAGCCGCGCAGCAGCATCTGCGTGAGGATATTGGGCGCGCCTTCGCGCACCTGCCGCAGCCGTTCCCAGGGATCCTCATTGAGAAAGCGCATGGAGACGTCAAACGTCGCGCCGCCCCAGCACTCAAGTGAGAACAGGTTCGGCAGCCCGCGACTATAGGCCTGGGCGATACGGGTGATATCGAATGAGCGCATGCGCGTCGCCAGCAGCGACTGATGCGCGTCGCGCATGGTGGTATCGGTAAACAGGACCCGCGTCTGGTCCTTCATCCATTTGGCGAGGCCCGCCGGCCCGTCGCGATCCAGTACCTGGCGGCTGCCCTCAATGACCGAAAGCGCCGGGAACTCAGGCACGACCGGCGCAGCGGCATCGGCTGGCGGACGCGGCCGGTCGCGCACTTCGGGATGCCCGTTGACCGTCACGTCGGCGATATAGGTCAGCAGCTTGGTCGCCCGGTCCCTGCGCGGCTTGAAGTTGAACAGGTCTGGCGTGGTGTCGATAAAGCGCGTGGTATAGCGGTTCTCGACGAAATCCGGATGGGTGATGATGTTTTCAAGGAAGGCCAGGTTGGTCGCCACGCCGCGAATGCGGAATTCGCGCAGGGCGCGATGCATGCGGGCAATAGCCTCGTCGGCGCTGGGTGCCCAGCAGGTGACCTTTTCCAGCAGCGGATCGTAGTAGCGGGTGATGACCGCGCCCGAATAGGCCGTGCCGCCATCGAGCCGCACGCCAAAGCCGGTGGCGCCGCGATAGGCGGTGATGCGGCCATAATCGGGAATGAAGTTTTGTTCCGGGTCTTCGGTAGTGACCCGGCACTGAATGGCATTGCCGTTGAGCTTGATGTTCTCCTGGGTCGGCACACCCGATTCCGGGGTGCCGATGACGGCGCCATCGAGCAGGTGAATCTGCGCCTTGACGATGTCGATGCCCGTGACTTCCTCGGTGACGGTATGCTCCACCTGGATGCGCGGATTGACCTCGATGAAATAGAACTTGTCGGTATCGGCATCCATGAGGAATTCGACGGTGCCGGCGCCACGATAATTCGCCGCTTGCCCAAGGCGCACAGCAGCATCGGTGAGGCTCTTGCGGACGTCGTCGGAGAGATAGGGCGCAGGCGCGCGCTCGACGACCTTCTGGTTGCGCCGCTGCACCGAACAGTCGCGCTCGAACAGATGCACCAGATTGCCGTGATCATCGCCGATCAGCTGCACCTCGACATGGCGAGCGCGCTCGATCAGCTTTTCGAGATACATCTCGTCCTTGCCAAAGGCCGCCTTGGCCTCGCGCTTGCCTTCCGAGACTTCGGCCACCAAGGTGGATTCGTCCATGATCCGGCGCATGCCGCGCCCGCCGCCGCCCCAGCTCGCCTTGAGCATCAGCGGATAGCCGATCTCGGCGGCCATCTTCTTGACCGCCTCCATGTCGTCGGGCAAGGCGTCAGTAGCCGGCACTACGGGCACATCGGCCTTGATGGCCATGTTGCGGGCGGCGACCTTGTTGCCCAGGTCGCGCATGGTCTGGGCGCGCGGGCCAATGAAGATGATGCCGGCATCCTCGCAGGCATCAACGAATTCGGGGCTTTCTGAGAGCAGGCCATAGCCGGGGTGGATGGCATCAGCGCCGGAAATCCGGGCGATGCGGATATATTCATCGATCTGCAGATAGGCTTCGACCGGGCCCTTGCCCTTGCCGATGAGATAGGCTTCGTCGGCCTTGAACCGGTGCAGCGCCAGCTTGTCTTCTTCGGCATAGGCCGCGACGGTCTTCAGACCCAGCTCATTGGCGGCGCGAAACACCCGAATGGCGATTTCGCTGCGATTGGCGACGAGAATTTTCTTGATGGGCATCGATGTCCATTCCGAGCAGGAGGGGGCAAGGAC
>Ga0098074_1001651_pt1 | contig 10976 bp, 17 predicted proteins | sample 32_taG_FD_75064 | JGI IMG/M metagenome (GOLD analysis project Ga0098074, IMG submission 75064) | Marine viral communities from the Gulf of Mexico - 32_GoM_OMZ_CsCl metaG | ecosystem: Environmental > Aquatic > Marine > Oceanic | place: Atlantic Ocean: Gulf of Mexico | collected 2015-07-12
TCTACGGCGCAGCCAGCATCCGGGCTGGCACCACGGCACGGTCGACCGATCTCGAGGGCGCGCCGCCGTCCATGAACTACACCGCCGCGATACTGGTCTCGGTCCTGAACCCCGCCGTGCTCTTCGACACGATCGTCATCATCGGGGGCATGGCCGGGCAATACGAGGATCTGCAGGCACGGCTCATCTTCTCGGCCGGCGCCACCGCCGCTTCCCTGGGATGGTTCTCGCTGCTGGCCATCGCTTCCTACCACGCCGGACGATACGTGACCGGGCCCCGGGTCTGGCAGATCCTCGACATCGCGATCGGGCTGCTGATGCTAGTTCTGGCCGCCACCATCTGGGCACAGAGCTCGGCCGAGATCCTCCCCCTTCTGCATGGGGCCTCCACCTGGCTCGGCATCGCCTGGTAACGTTTTTCCAGAGTTAAGAAACGCGTCTCACTTTCATGAAGTCTCCCATCTCGGGGGAAATCATGGAGTGAGACGCATGCCTGACGACAACAAGCCTTCCCCGCGACATACGGGTTCGGCCGTCCCCCAGCCCCGCAACCGGGTGAACACGCCCGGCCGCCGGGTCGCCACCGCGCCCCGCGCCGAAGCTGACGATCACAGCCCCAAGGACGCCGCCAATCGCTTCGAATTCCCCCAGACCTCGAGCGGCTCCGACCAGGATCAGGAGGGCAGCAACAACGCCCCACCCCGGCGCCCGCGCCGAGCCGTCCTGCGGCGCATCATCTCCAGCAAGCAGCGACTGAAGGAGAAGAACTCCGACCTCGATCAGACCGTCGGCAGCCAGCCATCGCGGCAGTCGCCCTCCAAGCACGCCCGGGCCGGCACCACGCTGTCCGCCTCCACCTCGGCAGCCTATCTCGCCAAGGGGCGCCTACTGATCAACCGCTACAAGCGCGAGATCGGCCTGCCCGCGAGCTCCGACGACTTCGACGCGCAGGAATTCGTCATCTGGCTGCTGTCGCTGAAGTCGAGCGTCAAGTCGTCCACCTGGCGGGTCTACCGGCAGGCAGCCTACTACACGCTGCAAGGCAAGCCGGACGATGACATCGAGAGTGCGCTCGAGATGCTCAACAACGACATCATCGAGAACGACGACAGCCGCGAGACCAGCACGGATGGCCCCGTGGTGCGCCGCACCTCTGCGCATAAGGAAAAGCGCCTGCCTCACGCTGATCTCGAGAAGTACCTTGCCTACCTGCAGTACAAGTCGCGCTCGAAGCTGGCGCCGATCCTGGCCGACTGGCTCGTGGCCGGCTGCTGGACCGGGCTGCGCCCAACCGAGTGGAAGGCGACATCCTTGGAGTCGTTCGAGGACCCCGAGACGGGGCGGCAGCACGTCTACCTCCTGGTGATGAACGCGAAGACCACGAACGATCGCGGCAATGGCCTCATCAGGACGATCGATCTGTCGAACGTCCCCGTCCACATTCTTGCCTGCGTGAAGCGGATGAGCGATCGCGGCCTGGACTGGCATGAAGATGGCCGCTTCACCACGGTGCAGTCGCAGATCAGCCAGGTTCTCTACAGCATGGGAGAGGAGATTTTCCCCCGCCGAAAGAAGCATTACTCCCTCTACTCGTGCAGGCACCAGTTCATCGCGAACATGAAAACGGTGATGTCCCCCGAGGAAGTCTCCGCCCTGTCCGGCCACAGGGTGACGAAGACCGCGAAGCAGAGCTACGGCAAGAGCACCGCCGCCTGGGCGCCTCATGAAATCGGCCATCATGCGAGGCCCATTCCCGAGGAAGTCGCGACCGTGAAACAATCTCATGACTTCTACAAGGAGCGGATGGACAAGCTGCGCCAGGCAGGGCTGATCCACGGCAACACCCAGACCTGAAGAGGGGTCTTCCAGTCTCGCCCAGCGCCTTCGCGGCTTCCTGGGCGACGGAAAGGAGACTTTATGCCTGAGGCACAAGCTGTCATGAAAAATGGTACGTACAGTTACCCAATTTCATGTTTTGGGTAGTCGAACGTACCACTTTTTCATGATGGCCAACCCTGCAATTGAGGGCTTTCGTCCTCTTTCTGGCCCTGGCTCCGTCGGAGCCGAGAGGCCATCCTCCACCCTCCCGCCAGGCCCGATCCCTGTTTCATGAGACCTGTCATCGACCCGTGAAACATTCTCATGATGGCCTGCCGAAGCTCCAATCTGAGGAGCTCCGCCGCAAACCTAAGGAGCAGCTTCCCAGGTTTGAGAGGAGCTCTTCAGATTTGCGGAAGCTGCCAGCTCGAAACCATGGCTTCACCCCAAGGCAGTAGATCCCGATCAGCGATGACGAGGATCTCATGACCGACAACAAGCCGAAGCCCGTTCCCCACGCCGCGCCTGGCCGCCACACCGACTATTGGGATGCGGTCTTCGACGCCGGCCGGTACAGCCTCTACAAGCAGGGATGGAAGCATGTCCTCAATTTCAGCGAGCCTGAGTCTGGCGCGGGCGTCCTTGCGATCGACAGCGAGGACCGCGTCTGCCTGATCGAATGCTACCGCTACACGGTGGACCGGATCCTCTACGAGATCCCACGCGGCATGGCCGAACCCGACGAGAGCATGGCTGAGTGCGGCGCCCGGGAGTTCGAGGAAGAGACGGGCATTCCCCTTCCCGTTTCCGACCTGGTGTATCTGGGGCAATTCAGCCCAGACAATGGCATCCTGGGCACCCGACCGCACCTCTTCGGCATCCGGCTGCCCTACCCGTTCCCGGAGCCGATGCCCGATCACAGCGAGGCGCTGGGCGTGGTTTTCATGAAGCGCGCCGACTTTCACGCTGCCTGTGCGACCGGTCAGGTCGACTGCCCCTTCGCGGTGGTTGCCGCCCAGCGCTTCGAGATGATCGAGAAGAACGTCAGCTTCTCACATGCGGTGGGGCGCGTCGTGCAGACCAAGCCGATCGAGATCCTCGATACCGAAGAGCGCGTGCTGGCCTCCTATCCGAGCTGGCAGCCGGAGCGGGACTTCCAGGGCTACCGCCTCGAGCACCCCGAGGCAGCCAGCTGGAGGTTCGCGGCGGCGGCCTTTCGGCAGGGCGCCTAGCGCCCGGAGGCGCTCCCGACCTCGGCGGTCAGCAGGCTGTCGAGCATCGAGGTACTACGCGGCCGGGTGGCGATCATCCGTGCAGCCGCGATGGTGCCGGCCATGTCTGCCGCCCCCTTCGGCATGGGGTCGCACTCCCTGTTCATTGAGATACCGAGGACCTGCCTGGTGGGCTCCACGTCTTCCTCGATCATGAGGGCGAAGGCTTGATCGGCGCATTCTTCGATCTGCTTGTGGAGGTCTCCGAGCATGTGCCAGACCTCGGCGGGCACATCGTCCTGGTTCAGGCTCCATGCACGGACTTGCATAGTCGACTCATCGAAGAAGTCGGCTGCTTGTCCGGTCGTCAGTCCACACATCTGCAGCATCCGCTGGAACAGTGTCATGGGCCTTCCCCGCTACTTGTGACCCCTCCTCGGGCCGTTTCAGCACGCCACCAGGCACGGTGAGATGCCTGACGCGAGTAACGTCACACGGAAGCTGTCGTTAGGTCTACTCAAGCCCACATTTTTCGCCTATCAGCATAGGTTCGTGTTTTGTCTGCAATAGGATGCCATCTCGCGCAGGATTGATGGAACCGGGCTAAGGCTTCAGACGTCCCCGAGCTTCCGGGGCGCGGATTCCAGCATGTAGCCGCCTTCTGGGCCCGCCTTCTCGATCGGATCCTCGGTACTCTTCTTGGAGCGAAGGAATGCCATCGCTCCTGCGACGACCGCCGCGCCGGCGGGCATCCTGTCGGCACCATGATTGATGGCGAAGGCATCGATCTCCGCCTTGGAGGGATCGTAGCCGGCCATTGAGATGTGCTCGGCTGCGCAGGCGGCGGCTTCGTCGATCCGGGTCCGCAGGTCGCTCAGCATCTCCCACGCGGGTTCCGGAACGATACTGGGGTCGGCCTCCCAGGCTTCGATGAGGCCCACCTCCACGCCGAAGAAGTCGGCGGCGTCTTCCTCGTCGAGCCCGCAAGCTACGAGGCAGTGCTCGAACAAGGACATAGCCTACTCCCCGATACCCGATATCAAGCTGAGGCTACCAGTCCATTCGTTTTATGGATAGCACGCGCTGCTACGACGAACGGATTAGGCACTCAGCGTCATTCCACTTGCGGGGGTTGCGCGAAGACCCTACGGTCTCCCTTAGGGAGCGCACCCCTGCCCGATCCGGCGCAAGCCATGGCGAATGTGCGATGGACGACCCGGCGCCCAGCGCCATCACGTACCGCACCATCATCCCATCCACGGGTCTGGTTGCGGCAATGGATCGAGCCGCCCGCCGCCAAGGCCCGGACAGGAGACGATGATGAGCATTCAGACAGCACCACTGCGCCTGCGCGACAGGCAGCCCCTCGGCCTGCAGGAAGTGAAAGATCAGGCCAGGCGCCTGCGCGAGCAGCTGGCCCGGCACGAGCTGCAGCTAGGCAACAACCAGGCTCTCGAGATGATGGCCCGCATTCATGGCTTCGATGCCTGGGGCGAGCTGAAGGCACAGCTCACTCAGCAGGACGAGCCGGCACCGGCCGTGCATGCCGCGCGCGCCCAGATTTCGGACCGGATCTCGGGCCTGACGCCCAATGAGTGCATCAGGCGTCTACACCATGCCCTCCACCGGCAGCGCCAGGGCGAGATGGGCCAGTGGAATGACGAGGTCCATCGGCAGCGCCTCCCTGCCTTCGCCGTCATGTCCGGCGACCTGCTGGGACACATGCTGCTGCACGGGAACACGGACGGCCCCCTCCCTGTCGACCGCCGGACGGTGACGAATATCGACAAGGCGACACTGATCGAACGCCTGCATCTGAGCCGCAGCTCGGCAAAGGCGTCGTGGCGAGACCGGGGTCAGGATCGGCTCATCGAGATTGTCCGCGACACCGACTTCGATGCTCTCATCCTCCCGGAAGCAGCAAGCGCCGAGAGCCCCTCGGCATACCTGAAGCCGGTCCTCGATGTCCCCGAGGGCGGCTTCAAGACCGACAACAACGTGGGCTGGAAGTACTCCTACGCTGATGTGGGCAGCCACTTCGACAATATCGATTGCCATATCGCGGTCATCTCAAGAAACGAGGTGCCCGGAGAGCTGGCGTCCCGACTGGTATACGACATTGCCGATCGTGACCCAAGGGGCAGTCATGCGGTGGGCATTTCTCATGACGGGAGATGGTCTTCGAGCGAGCTGAAGCCTGCGATCGAGGAGCGGGTGAAAGACGGGAGCCCCCAGAGATACGAGGATTACGCGGACAAGGTCGACTACGCTCTAGCCCACCTCACCCACCGCGATACGCGTCGTGCATCAAAGCCCCTCATCCTGTCCCTGCCCTGGAGACCTCTCGACGTTCGCTACCTGCAGCTTCTGCAGCGCGCGAGCGACCTGAACGTCCAGGTCATCCTCGACATCACGGCCGCCCACTACAGCGATCTGGAGCGGGCGGACCTGATGAACATCCTCCATTTCTGCGACGCTCAGATCCTCGGAGAGAAGGCCTTGTTCCCGCAGCATCCCGACAAGATGCCGGTATACAACGACAGCGGCGTGCCGGCGGTGCGCTGGACGGAGCGAGCCGCGTCATAGGGACCGGTCAGCTATAGCGCGACGGCGCGCACCAGATCACCTGCTTGCCCACCCGGCGATCGCATCGCGGCCGCTGGGTGGCGCCAGGCCTCACCGCCCAAGGCAACTTGAGGGTCTCCAGCTTGGCAATTTTGGGCAGGTCCTGCGTCTCGTTTCTCTCCATGAAGACGTTGCAAGCGAGGCCTGAGACGCTGTTCGGGTCGAGGGTGCATCCTTCCGGAAGACCCATCCTGTCAGCGGACAGGCCCATGCCGATCATGAGGACCAGGGCACCTACCCCTCCGAGGCCGGTCAGCAGGGTACGCATATCATCTCTCCTCGGAGCCGACTGCTCCCCGGGAATGGGACTCTCCGGGGAGCAGGGCACCACCTTGCGCGAGCCCGGTGGGTGGATAACGCCAGGCCGCGATCACTTGTAACAGCCGGCCACACTTGCCGGCACGTCATGCATGCATCAGACTACCCTGAGTCGCCTCCTCCAGATGGAGGAGATTAGGAAATTTGTTCTAAGTCGGTTGGAACTCTTCTCTCATCCATGAGGAGGAACCCGCATGAGTAGCGGCACGCGTTCGGACCAATTGCGCAGCCGGATCTACGGCGCGGTTCTGGGGGAGAACAACTGGGAGGCCTTTCTGGCCGACCTTACCACGCTTCTACCTGAAGGGCGTGCCGCACTCTTCTTCCACGACATCGACCACAGGGCCGGAGCCTTCTCGCTGGTTTCCAACCTCATGGATGAGAAGGCATTGGCTTACAACGCGCACTACGCCCCCAAGAACCCCTGGATGAAGGGCGCGGCCGAAAGACCCGTGGGACTGGTGGTGCCGGACCAGTACATGCTGTCCCGCGAGGAGGTCGAGAAGACCGAGTTCTACTGCGACTGGCTCAGGCCGCAGGGCCTTAGAGGCGCGATCGGGGTGACCCTGCATCGCGAGGGCGGCCACAACTCCCTGCTGAGCGTGATCAGCTGCAAGCGGGACGTTCACGAGTACCAGGACTCCCTGCGTAGTCTACAGGCGGTCGTTCCCGACCTGCAGCGGGTGATGGCCTTCTATCGGCGCCAGTCCTCCCATGCCCCGATGCTCGAGGGCGGTGTGGGCTCGGACAATGGCGTGCTGACGGTTGGCCGGGACCGGAAGGTCACTTTCATGAACGATCGCGCCCAGCGCATTCTGACAGAAGGATCGGTCATCGGCTTGAGTCCGACCTCGAGACTGCGCTCCATCGACTCCTGCCTGACAGAGTGGATCGACTGCTGTCTGGCGTTCTGGGGGCGGTCCAGTGCCGCCCCGCCGGTCCGCAGCTTCCTGGTCGGCCGCCCGCCGGCAGCGCCGACCAGGATCACTGTGATCAGCGTCGCCAGGGACAGCGGTGAGCAGTTTTTCCGAGGCCCGGAGTGCCACCTGATCGTGGAGCCGCCGCGCGCCCGGGCGCATTCGCTCTCGGCGATCGGCAGGTTCTACAAGCTGACCCCAATGGAAGAGAAGGTCTGCGCCTACCTAACGACGGGAGCCTCTCCGGCCGAAATCGCCGACCAGCTGGGTCTGGGCGTCGCGACCGTGCGGACGCACCTCAAGAGCGCCTTCCAGAAGACCGGAACCTCGCGACAGGCGGAGCTGGTCTCGCTCGTCATCCAGTTCGCCGACAAGTAGCGGGAGGCGAGATCACCGATCGTTGGCGGGATCCATCTTTTTGGCGACCCGCTCGCAGGCCATGAGGCGGAACTGCCGCTGCAGGTCGGCGGCCGAAGACCGGTAGCGCCGCGTGAAGTGGTAATCGTCATGCTTCACCTTGGGAAACAGCCGGATGTAGCTGGCCTCGCGGAAGCGGTTGCGGTTGACCTTCTTCTGAGCCCGAGCGATCTCCCATTTGCGCTCCCGGCGCGCCCAGATCCGGTCCTGTTGGCGTATGTGGAAGAGAAGATTGCTGCTCGCCAGCGCGCGTCTGTACTTGCCGTCACTTATCACAGATGTCGTCCTATCGCTTCATTTCATCTACGCCGCATCGCGGTCCTGCCGACATCACCTGCCGGCCACCCTCGGCATCTTCCGAAGGGGTCCGTACTTCTCCTCGAAGCAGCCCTTGTGCGCATAGGCCCGCTTGCCGACCTTCATGAGATCATCATCGTACTTACCGCAGAACCGACAGCAGCGCACCTCCGGCGATCGGTAGTTCGGGTCGATCAGGTAGGTCTTGGGCGTGCCGGTGCCGCGATTGATGCGCTTGGCCGGCGAGGCGATCCGTTCGAAGGACATCTGCTTCCCTTTCCTATCCCTTGGGGACGATCTGGTCGATCGACACCATCTTGGCGTCGGCGAGGGGATCTGGGCGTTCCCCGTAGCGCTTGGCCCGAACCTCCCGCATGCGGTCCAGGCGATGCTGGACCTGAGCGCTGTGCGGGTCGTGCTCCCCCATGGCTTCGAGCAGGCTCTCGTTCCAGGAGATGGCGTCCATCAGCGCACGCGCAACAACCTCGTCGTCTGTCATCCGCTTGACCATGTCCTATCCTCCTTGCCCAGCGCCGCCGGTTTCAGCCGTGGATGCAGCCGCCCTCGGGGTCGCAGCAATCACCCTGGCACTTCGGGCACGGCCCCTCGCCGTCCCAGCCGGCCATCTCGTCAGCCTCTTCCTCGGCTTCATCATCCGGGTCGGGGAAAAGGACGTCGAGATCGATCGGCTCGGCGGTGTCTGCCGTGTAGCACGACCTGAACTCGGCCATCGTCTCCTTGCCGTTCAGCAGGCCGATCATGTTGTTGGCCGCCTCGTGCAGCGCGTAGGCCTGTCCGCCGTGATCGCCGACCTTCCGCAGGGCGTCGCCGCCCGCACGCATGAGGCTGATCAGATTGTAGCGCATGCCGAAGGAGGCAGGCTCCTCCGGCTGCGGCTCGCCCACGATCACGAAGGGGGAGCAGGGCTCCTGCTTCACGCCATTCACGTAGAGATCCCACGCAGCGGCCGGGCAGTGGATCTGGCGGCCAGTGCGGCGGGGCTGTTCGGACCGCTCGCCGGTCTCGACATTGACGATCTCGACCACGTCATCTTCGGTGGTGACGATCTCGTACTTCTGGGGCTTGCGGCTCATGATTTCGATGTTCCTGCTTTCGAGAAGATGGAGGCATGGATGGCGGCGATCTTGCGATGGTCGCCATGGCGCAGCGGGCCTCCGAAGGACTTGGTGAGGCGCGCGAACTCGGCATGTTTGGCCATCTCCGAGTGGAGCATGGCACGCTTCTTTCGCGCGGCGGGGCGAGCATTCTTCCTGGGCATTGCGGTTATCCCTTCTCAACCGTTCCAGCTGCGCGCAGCTCGTCTTCCGCTTCGGACAGAAGACGTTGGGCCTCGACGATCTTGGACCAGGCGCTGCCGTCGGCCGTGGCCCGCATAGCGGGAATGGCCTCGTCGTGCGTGATCCGACCGAGCACGCGCTGCATGAACGCGAGATCGTCCGCAGTCGTCACGGTCTCGAAGGCTTCGGTCCTGGTGAGCTTGCGGTCCGTCATCAGGCCGCCCTCACCGAGGCGCCGCGAATGAACTCGAAGAACGACATGCCGCTGTCGGCCTCGAGGTATCGCTGGTAGCGGGCGGCGCTGCGGGACTTGGCCGCGACGGTCTGGGTGTGGCCGAAGACGGTGACAGCGTAGAGCCGAGGCTGCTGGTCGGTGTCCTTCAGGTACCGCATCAGCGCGCGCCGGCCCTCGATCGAGACGTGGAAGTAGGTCATGCTGTTCCGGGTGACGCCCTCCTCCCAGTAGCGGGACGCGCGGAACTGCAGGATCTCGGGGCTATCATCGGGGATGGCGAAGTGGTCCCTGCAGCCTTTGGCCATCACGTCAGCCGGGCGGCCCAGCGCGTGGTCGATGTTGTCCATCGCCTCGTCGTCGAGGGAGCGGTCGATTTTCATGATCGGGACCACCTTACTGCTTGTTACCGGAGGCAAGGCTGTCCATCTCGTCAGCCATCTGCTTGAACTCATGACGGCCCATGATGAGCTTCACCTGCTCTACCTCGAGCGCACCCTGATCGGCGATCGCCTGGCCGAGATCGGCGTAATCGAAACCCATCGTCGCCAAGGTCAGACCCACGGTCATTTCCGCCTCGGACGACGCCTGGATCAGCACCTTCACGGTGCTCTTACTGCCGACCATGCACCCCACCGGCCTGGACTTCCGCGAGAGATAGACGCCTGTGTTCGGCCCGGTGAACCAACAGGTCTCCATGTCGAGCTCGCCGTCCACCTCTTTCACGGCGAATACCGTGCCCTTTGGGAAGACCTCGATCGCACTCCAGCCCGACGAATGACGCCCACTCAGTCGCGGGTTCGGCAGATCCTCGTTCAGCTTGAACGCCTTGTATACGGCTTGATCGTCCATGACTCACTCCGGGGTTATTGGATCTCGGTTTGAACATGCCCGACGTGGGCCTTGCGGACGTATTTTCCGATGGGACCGTATCCCTCTACGAACTGATCTGCCCCGGCCTGATCGTTCACTGGCGAAATCAGCTCGCGCGCCATCAGCTGCGCGATGTGCTCGGCGTGATCCTCCTTATTGAAGAAGGGGTAAAACATGTGGCGGAACTCCTGCATGAATTCCTCGGTGAAAGCTTCTTCGCGAAGCTCCACGGTTACGGTCGATGTCACATCAATCTGCATTATGCCTCTCACAAGGTGTCGAGCGCGGCGGGCCTGATACTGGCCGCCATCTATTCATGATCTAACCTTAACGCCCTACCATGGATTGTCCAGAGATTACTGGGTGCGAGGGCGCCTGAGCGGATCGATCCCCACCTCCCGCTTCCGGCCTGCGATCGACCAGACTAGCGGCCTGCGGAGAACCCTTGGCAGAGTGTTTCCGCCCCGCGCTGCGTGACCACGCTTCGGCAGATCTGCTGGAGGGCCCCGATCCGCTCCCGCTGCTCATCCGCTGCGGTCGGCGGCAGGGCGCAGGGCGGCAATGTCGGGTCCTGCTCCCAGCGCGGGGCACATGGCAGCGACCAGCCTTGAGGCTGCCACTGGAGCCATGGCGATGTCTGTGTGAAGTGACGATCCATCTCGGGGTCGAGGGCGGCATGCGCGGCGCCGGCCAGTATGATGGCTGCCAGTGCCCCGACGATCGGCTTCCCATGCATGGCCGATCCTCCCTGCTGTTGGCTCACCCAAACGGTGGCCGGGAGCCAATGGCATTATGCCAGGCCCTCCTCCATGCTACGCCCTAATGATGTCATTCGCACGAAAATTGTGACGCTACGTCACCTGTGCGATTAGGGGGTATTACCTAAGGTCATGATGGGACACGCTAGACCTATCGATCGAGTTAACTAGGGAAATGTTTCAGGTGTAGGTCGATATTGCCCGGGAAGGCA
>Ga0098074_1001652_pt1 | contig 10968 bp, 8 predicted proteins | sample 32_taG_FD_75064 | JGI IMG/M metagenome (GOLD analysis project Ga0098074, IMG submission 75064) | Marine viral communities from the Gulf of Mexico - 32_GoM_OMZ_CsCl metaG | ecosystem: Environmental > Aquatic > Marine > Oceanic | place: Atlantic Ocean: Gulf of Mexico | collected 2015-07-12
ATGCAGAAGCTCGACCCGTACCTGAACGTCGACCCCGGGACGATGAACCCGTTCCAGCACGGCGAGGTGTTCGTCACCAACGACGGCGCCGAGACCGACCTCGACATCGGTCACTACGAGCGCTTCCTCGACACCGACCTCAGCCAGATCGCGAACGTGACGACCGGTCAGGTGTACTCGAGCGTCATCGCCAAGGAGCGGCGCGGCGACTACCTCGGCGACACGGTGCAGGTGATCCCGCACATCACGAACGAGATCAAGGACCGCATCCTGGCGATGGGGAGCCCCGACATCGACGTCGTGATCACCGAGATCGGTGGCACGGTCGGTGACATCGAGTCGTTGCCGTTCCTCGAGGCGGCCCGGCAGGTGCGGCACGACATCGGCCGCGACAACTGCTTCTTCCTGCACGTCTCCTTGGTGCCCTACATCGGCCCCTCGGGAGAGCTGAAGACCAAGCCGACCCAGCACTCGGTGGCGGCGCTGCGCCAGGTCGGCATCCAGCCCGACGCCGTGGTGTGCCGCTCCGACCGTGAGCTGCCCGACTCCATCAAGAAGAAGATCTCCTTGATGTGCGACGTCGACCAGGACGCGGTCGTGACCGCAGCCGACGCCCCCTCGATCTACGACATCCCGAAGGTGCTGCACCGCGAGGGCCTCGACGCCTATGTCGTGCGGCGCCTGGACCTGCCCTTCCGCGACGTCGACTGGACCGTCTGGGACGACCTGCTCCGCCGCGTGCACCACCCGAAGGAGGAAGTGACCGTCGCGCTGGTCGGCAAGTACATCGACCTGCCCGACGCCTACCTCTCGGTGGTCGAGGCGCTGCGGGCCGGCGGCTTCGCGCACGAGGCGAAGGTGCACGTGCGCTGGGTCGGGTCCGACGAGTGCGAGACGCCTGCCGGTGCCGCGAAGCAGCTCGCCGACGTCGACGCCGTCTGCGTGCCCGGTGGCTTCGGCATCCGCGGCATCGAGGGCAAGCTGGGTGCGCTCACCTTCGCCCGCACGCAGCGGATCCCCACGCTGGGCCTGTGCCTGGGGCTCCAGTGCATGGTGATCGAGTACGCGCGCTCCATGGCGGGGCTCTCGAAGGCCGCCTCGACCGAGTTCGACCCCGACTGCCCCGAGCCGGTGATCGCCACCATGGAGGAGCAGAAGTCGATCGTCGACGGTGCCGGCGACCTGGGCGGCACCATGCGCCTGGGCCTCTACCCGGCGCAGCTCGCCGAGGGCAGCGTCGTACGGAGGACCTACGGCGAGGCGGAGATCCACGAACGCCACCGCCACCGCTACGAGGTGAACAACCAGTACCGGGAGACGCTCCAGGAGGCCGGCCTCGTCTTCTCGGGCTTGAACTCCGAGCTCGACCTCGTCGAGTTCGTCGAGCTGCCCGCCGAGGTTCACCCCTACTACGTCGCCACCCAGGCCCACCCGGAGCTGCGCTCGCGACCCACCCGGCCGCACCCGCTGTTCAAGGGCTTGATCGGGGCCGCCATCGAGCGGCAGAAGGAGCTGCGGTTCCCGATCGACGAGAGCGGCTTGCGCCGCGAGCCCGTCGACGAGTGAGCTCGCCGCTCGCGGACGTCGAGGAGCGCTGGCCGGTCAGTGACTCGGTCGACCTGCATCGGGACGGCTGGGTCGTGGCGCTGCGTGCCGACACGGTGCACGCTGGCGATGCCGCCATGCGGCGGTTGGTGCTCGAGCACCCCGGAGCCGCGATCGTCCTGGCGCTCGACGCGCACGAGCGGGTGCTCTGCCTCCGGCAGTACCGGCACCCGGCGGGGCGCCGCTTCGTCGAGCTGCCTGCCGGGCTCTGCGACGGGGAGGCCGACGAGCAACCGCTGGACGTGGCCCGCCGCGAGCTCCGGGAGGAGGCCGAGCTGCAGGCCGAGACGTGGGTGCACCTCGCTTCGACCTACGCCTCGCCGGGGATCTCGGCGGAGGTGCACCATCTCTTCCTCGCCCGCGGGCTGAGTCATGCCGACCGTGGCGACTTCGAGCTCGAGCACGAGGAGGCGGACATGACGCGCGAATGGGTCGACTTCGCCGACCTCCACGAGGCCGTGCTCGCCGGCGCGGTCTCTGACGGACCGGTCGTCCAGGCGGTGCTCCTCGCTGCGGCACGCGGGCTCGCGGGGGGCGTCGGACGATAGTGTCGCCGGACCGCCGCGATCCGGCGGACCCAAGTGATCATGGCGACGATCAAAGGAGTGGGCCGTGAAGATCGGCGTTCCCAAGGAAGTCAAGAACCACGAGTACCGCGTGGCCATCACGCCGATCGGCGTGCACGAGCTCACCGCGCACGGGCACTCGGTGCTCGTGCAGGCCGGCGCGGGTCTCGGCTCGTCGATCGCAGACGAGGAGTTCGTCGCCGCAGGCGCCACGATCGTGCCCGACGCCGACGCCGCCTGGGGCGTGGACGGCGACGTCGACATGGTGCTCAAGGTCAAGGAGCCGGTCGCCGAGGAGTACCACCGGATGCGGGAGGGGCTCACGCTCTTCACCTACCTTCACCTGGCGGCCGACAAGCCGCTGACCGAGGAGCTGCTCCGGCGCAAGGTGACCGCCATCGCCTACGAGACCGTGCAGCTGCCCTCGGGCGGGCTCCCGCTGCTCTACCCGATGTCGGAGGTGGCCGGGTGCCTGGCGCCCCAAGTCGGTGCCTACTCGCTGCTCAAGGCCCAGGGCGGACGCGGCGTCCTGATGGGCGGTGTCGGCGGCGTGGCGCAGGCCAAGATCGTGATCATCGGGGCGGGAGTCTCCGGACAGAACGCCGCCAACATCGCGCTGGGCATGGGGGCCGACGTCACCCTCCTCGACACCGACCTGGACAAGCTGCGGATGTCGTTCTGGCGGTACAACAACCGGGTGCACGGGCTGGCGTCGTCCAAGCTCGCCATCGAGCAGCAGGTGACCGAGGCCGACATGGTGATCGGCGCGGTGCTGATCCCGGGGGCGGCGGCCCCGAAGCTCGTCTCGAACGAGCTGGTCTCGCGCATGAAGCCGGGCTCGGTTCTCGTCGACATCGCGGTCGACCAGGGCGGGTGCTTCGAGGACACGCGCGCCACGACTCACGACGACCCGACCTACCAGGTGCACGGCTCGACGTTCTACTGCGTCGCCAACATGCCCGGTGCGGTGCCGAACACCTCCACCTACGCCCTGACCAACGCCACGCTGCCCTACGCCGTCGCCCTGGCTGACAAGGGGTGGCTGAACGCCTGCATCGACGACCGCAGCCTCGCGCTCGGACTCAACACCCATGCCGGCGAGCTGACCAACGGGCCGGTCGGCGAGGCCGTCGGCATCGCTGCCACCTCGCTCGACAACGTGTTGACCTCCTGAGCACCATGACGGCGGACGGGGTGGGTCGTGCCGTGCGCACCTACCTCGATCACCTCACCGTCGAGAAGGGGCTGGCAGCCAACACGCTCTCCTCCTACCGGCGCGACCTGCGCCGCTACCAGGAGTTCTTGGCAGCCTCCGGGATCGGGGAGCTCGACGCGGTCACCGAGGCGACGGTCTCCGCCTTCCTGATGGCGCTGCGCGAGGGGGACGCCGACCACCCGCCGCTCAGCGCGACCTCCGCGGCGCGGACGGTCGTGGCGGTCCGTGGCTTCCACAAGTTCGCGATGGCCGACGGTCTGTCGACCCACGACCCGGCATCCGCGGTGAAGCCCCCGACGCCGGCGAAGCGGCTGCCCAAGGCCCTGCCGCTGGGCGACGTCGAGGCGATCCTGGACGCGGCCGGCTCGGCGGGCACGACGCTCGCGCTGCGCGACCGAGCGTTGCTCGAGGTGCTCTACGGCACCGGCGCACGCATCTCCGAGGCCGTCGGGCTGGACGTCGACGACCTGGACTGGGGCGAGTCGGGTGTCGACGGCACGGTGCTGCTGCGCGGCAAGGGCGGCAAGGAGCGGCTCGTGCCGGTCGGCTCGTACGCCCAGTCGGCGATCGAGGCCTACCTGGTGCGGGGGCGCCCGGAGCTGGTGTCGGTCTCGCGAACGGCGAGCATGGGCGGAGCGCTGTTCCTCAACGCCCGCGGCGGCCGGCTGTCGCGCCAGTCGGCGTGGACGGTGCTGGTCAAGGCGGCCGACCGGGCGGGGGTGACCCGGGACGTCTCGCCCCACACGCTGCGGCACTCGTTCGCGACGCACCTGCTCGACGGCGGCGCCGACGTCCGTGTCGTGCAGGAGCTCCTCGGCCACGCGTCGGTGACGACCACCCAGGTCTACACGTTGGTGACCGTCGACAACCTGCGCGAGGTCTTCGCGACCGCCCATCCGCGGGCGAGGGAATGAGGGAGTCGTGATCCGGTCATGACCGAGCCCGACGTCGATGCTGTCTACGACGACATCACGGCCTACGCCGCCTCCCGGGGCCTCGAGCTGTACCCGCACCAGGACGAGGCGGTGCTGGAGATCCTCTCGGGCAACAACGTCGTGCTGGCCACACCGACGGGCTCGGGCAAGTCGCTGGTGGCCGTCGGGGCGCACAAGGCTGCGCTCGCCGACGACCGTGTGTCGTTCTACACCGCTCCGATCAAGGCGCTGGTGAGCGAGAAGTTCTTCGACCTCTGCCAGGTCTTCGGCGCCGAGCAGGTCGGGATGCTCACCGGCGACGCGTCGGTCAACGCCGATGCCCCGATCATCTGCTGCACCGCCGAGGTGCTGGCCAACATCGCCCTGCGCGAGGGTGCCGCAGCCGACGTCGGCCTGGTGGTGATGGACGAGTTCCACTTCTACGCCGAGCCGGATCGCGGCTGGGCGTGGCAGGTGCCCCTGCTCGCGCTGCCGCAGGCGCAGTTCGTGCTGATGTCGGCGACCCTGGGCGACGTCACCGACCTGGCCGCCGACCTGACGCGACGCAACGGTCGCGAGACGGCGGTGATCGACCAGGCCGAGCGGCCCGTGCCCCTGACCTTCACCTGGGCCCTGACGCCTCTCGGCGAGACCCTCGAGGAGATCATCACCACCCACCAGGCGCCGGTCTACGTCGTCCACTTCACCCAGAAGGACGCCGTCGAGCACGCCATATCACTGCTCAACGCCAAGCTCGCGCTGACGGTGGCCGACGAGCTCAAGGAGCGCATGGTCGCGGTCCGGTTCGGCGCCGGTTTCGGCAAGACCCTGTCGAAGTTGCTGCGCAGCGGTATCGGGGTGCACCACGCGGGGATGCTGCCGCGCTACCGGCGGCTGGTCGAGCAGCTCGCCCAGGCGGGACTGCTCACGGTCATCTGTGGCACCGACACCCTCGGTGTCGGGATCAACGTGCCGATCCGCACCGTGCTCTTCACCGGGCTGGCGAAGTTCGACGGCACGAAGTCGCGGATCCTGCGCACCCGAGAGTTCCTCCAGATCGCGGGGCGGGCCGGGCGCGCCGGTTACGACACGGCCGGCTACGTGGTGGTCCAAGCCCCCGAGCACGTCATCGAGAACGAGAAGGCCAAGGCCAAGGCCGACGCCAAGAACGCCGCGAACCCGAAGAAGAAGAGCAAGGCGCAGCTGCGCAAGCCCCCGGAGGGAACGGTCGTCTGGACGGAGCAGACCTTCGACAAATTGGTCGCCGGTGTTCCCGAACCGCTGGTGTCGCGGATGCGCGTCGACAACTCGATGCTGGTGAACGTGCTCGTGCGCGAGGAGGACGCGTTCAGCGTGCTGCGCGGGCTGCTGCTCGACAACCACGAACCTGCTCGCCAGCAGCTGAAGCTGGCACGCCGGGCGTTGCGCCTGGCTCGGAGCCTGGTGCAGTCAGGCACCGTGCTCCGTCTGGACGATCCCGACGACCTCGGACGTCGCTACGTGCTGGCACCCGACGTCTCCGACGACTTCGCACTCAACCAACCGCTGTCGCACTTCGCGTTGGCCGCCCTGGATGTCCTGGACCCCGAGGCCGAGGAGCACACCTCGGAGATGCTCTCGGTGGTGGAGGCCACGCTCGAGGCGCCCCGACAGATCCTGTTCGCCCAGCAGCGGGCGGCGCGCGGTGAGGCGATCGCGGAGATGAAGGCCGACGGTCTGGAGTACGACGAGCGGATGGCGCTGCTGGAGGCGGTCACCTGGCCGCAGCCCCTGGCCGAGCTGCTCGAGGCGACGTACGAGATCTACCGCCAGTCGCACCCGTGGCTCCCCGAGGACGCGCTCGACCCGAAGTCGGTGGTGCGCGAGATCTACGAGCAGGGCATGAGCTTCACCGACTTCGTGTCGCGCTACGACCTGGCCCGCTCCGAGGGACTGGTGCTGCGCTACCTCACGGACGCCTACCGAGCACTACGCCAGACGGTGCCCGACTCCCACCGCACACCTGAGCTCGAGGACCTGCTCGAGTGGCTCGCCGAGACCATCCGCCAGACCGACTCCTCGCTCCTCGACGAGTGGGAGGCGCTCAACGATCCCGACCACGCCGCGCGCACGGTGACCGAGCACGAGCCACCCACGTCGCCGCGCCCGATCTCCAAGCAGGAGCGGGCGTTCCGGGTCATGGTCCGCAACGCGATGTGGCGGCGCGTCGACCTGGTGGCCCGCGACGACCTCGACGGGCTGATGCGGCTCGAGCGGGGCGCGGCTGACCGCCTCGACCCGGCTCGGGAGGTGGTGATGACCCGTTCGGCGTGGGACGCGGCCATCGAGTCCTACTACGCGCAGCACGACTCGGTGCTCACCGACGGCGACGCCCGAGGCCCTGAGCTCATGCGCGTGGAGGGAGAGACCGGTGAACCTGCCGGAGCCGAGGAGGGCACCTCGGCCCGGTTGTGGCGCGTCACCCAGACCCTGGCCGACCCCGCGGGCGATCGCGACTGGGTGATCGAGGCGGTCGCCGACCTCGATGCCTCCGACGCGTGCGGTGAGCTGGTGCTGGCCACGGTGGCCATGCGCTGCCTGACCGACTGACCTCAGGGCAGGGGGCAGGTGCCGCCGTCACAGCCACGCAGCAGCGCGCGGGTGCCGGTGAGCGAGGCCAGCTGCTTCTTGCCGCTGTAGCCGTCGCGGGCGTTGCCGTCGTCGAACCAGAACAGCACGTAGGCGGGGCGGACGCCGGCGGCGACGGCGCTGCTGGCCGGGACGGCCGGGTCCCAGGTGCCGTCGCGGCTGCCGTGCGGTCCGGCCTCGGTGATCGCCACCCGTGGGGCGCGCGAGGCCACCTCGGTGAGCCCGCTCAGGTCGAGCTGTCGATCAGGCACGCCCCGACCGGCCATCGGCTCGTAGACGTCGATGCCGGCCAGGTCGAGCCGGTCGGGCATGAGTGGCAGGGGATCGGAGATGTGGTCGCCGTCGCGCACGTTGGCCGACCAGCCCCAGACGACGTTGTGAACGCCGGCCTCGGCCGCCCGGGCCTGGAGCATCGCGTAGAGGTCTCGGTAGACGGTCGGAGCCACCCCTTGCGCCCACCAGAACCAGTCGCCGTTGGCTTCGTGCAGTGGACGGAACAGCACCGCTGCCGGGGCGAACCGGCCGCCGTCGCCGGTCTGGAGGCGCTCGAGGAGGTCGAGCACGTCGTCGTACGCCGACCAGAACCGACGGTAGGCCGGGGAGCCCGGTTGCAGGAGCTGCTCGACCCGTTGCCACGAGCGGTCGCTCGAGCTGCCGCCGGTGCCGGGGTTCGGGGCGTGCCACGAGGCGGTGAGCACCGCCCCGCCCTGCGCGAGCCTCAGGAGTCCGTCGAGCGGGGGCGTCGCGAATCCGTAGGACTGGCCGGCGACCAGCTCGTCGAGGTCGAAGCCCACCAGGGCCGGACGTGTCGCCTGGCCGAGCCTCGTGACCGGACGCAGGTAGTCGGCACTGGAGACGTTGAGCTGCTGCCCGAGCCCGTAGCGGTCGCCGTCGGACCAGTCGTCGAGCTGGCGTGCGAGGCAGGTGGCCTCCGGGGTGGCCTCGCGGTCGACGAGGCGCGGGGTCGTGCGGCACGAGGTGCTGGTGGGAGCGGGAGGCGATGGATCCGGCTCGCTCACGGCAGGCTCGCTCGGGAGCGACGGGGTCGGGGATCCTTGCTGCTCCGAGGAGGACGGCACCGGCTCGGAGGAGCCCGACCCGGAGTCGTCGTCGAGAGCGTTCTGCACCAGGCCAGCGGCCACGTAGGCGGTCGGCAGCCCCACGATGAGGACGACGAGGACCCACCGCACGATCGGGTGCAGCGCGAACCGTCGACCGGCCCCTCCACCAGTCATGCGACCAGTCTGTCAGGGGCTGCGGAGCGGCCCCGGCGAATCCACAGCTTCGTGCACAGGTCGTGGTCGTCCTGTGGGTTCCCCGTGCACGGAATGCACACTCCCTCAACAGATTCGGGGTTGTGACCGGAAGTTTCCCCCCGGCCGATGTGCGCCGGCGTCCGTGGTCCTAGGCTCGCCCGGCGAGTCGTCCCAATGTCGTCGTGTCGACATTGTTGACTGAGAAGGTCAGCGCGCGGTGCGCGGTTTCCCACCAGTCGTCCAGAACCCAGGGAGCAGTCATGAGTGACCCAACAGCCGCAGGCCAGATGCCCCCGCGCGCGCCGATGCCGGTGGCGGCGCCGGGCCATGACGACGCGGAGCTGGCCACCACGCTGCCGTTCGAGCGTCCCGAGCGCCCGGTGGGCAAGCTCGGTCCGACCGGGCGGCCGATGCCCGACCTGCCCGACCCGGCCCCGATCACCCAGCACGGTGGAGCCCGGGTGATCTCGATGTGCAACCAGAAGGGCGGGGTCGGCAAGACCACGACCACCATCAACCTCGGCGCCTCGCTCGCGGAGTTCGGCCGCAAGGTGCTGCTGGTCGACTTCGACCCGCAGGGCTCGCTCTCGGTGGGACTCGGGTTGAACCCACACGAGATGGACCTGACCATCTACAACCTGCTGATGGATCGCGACGTGAAGGTCGAGGACGTCGTCGTGCCCTCCGGCGTGCCGGGCATGGACCTCCTGCCGTCCAACATCGACCTCTCGGCCGCCGAGGTGCAGCTCGTGCACGAGGTGGCCCGCGAACAGACCCTCCAGCGGGTGCTCGCCGGGGCGATCGAGCACTACGACGTCATCCTGATCGACTGCCAGCCGTCCCTGGGGCTGCTGACGGTGAACGCCCTGACCGCCTCGGACGGCGTGATCGTGCCGCTGGAGTGCGAGTACTTCGCGCTGCGCGGCGTGGCCCTGCTGAAGACGACGATCGACAAGGTGCGCGAGCGGCTCAACCCGCGCCTGGAGATCGAGGGCGTGCTCGGCACCATGTACGACGGTCGCACCCTCCATGGCCGCGAGGTCATGGAGCGCCTCGTGCAGGCCTGGGGCGACAAGGTGTTCCACACCGTCATCCGGCGCACCGTGAAGTTCTCCGACTCCACCGTGGCCGGCGAGCCGATCACCACCTACGCGAGCAGCTCGACCGGGGCCGACGCCTATCGTCAGCTGGCCAAGGAGGTGTGCGCTCGATGGCACGTCGAGTGAGCCTGCCCGCGGCCGACGACCTGTTCCGGCCCACCGGTGACGGGACTGCTGCGGAGGGGAAGCCGCAGTCAGCCCCCACGAGCGCCGTGCGGGCCGTCCCGGACGCGCCGACGGAGGAGAAGAAGGGCGCCAGTGGCCGGATCCGCCACGACGAGAAGATGACGGTCTACGTCACCTCCCAGGAGCTGGTCGACATCGAGCGCACCCGACTCGCGCTGCGTGCCGACCACGGCCTGGCCGTCGACCGTGGACGCCTGGTGCGCGAGGCGCTGGACCTGGTCCTGGCCGACTTCGCCGAGAACGGCGAGAGCAGCCTGCTGATCCGCCAGCTCACCGAAGGATGACGCAGATCCCCGTCGACACCCACACCACCGTGGCCTCGGTGGCCAGCACGGCTCCCGAGGACGGCGTCACCCCGGCGTTCGCCGTCCGGCTCGACAACTTCGAGGGCCCGTTCGACCTGCTGCTCCAACTGATCTCCAAGCACAAGCTCGACATCACCGAGATCGCCCTGGCCAAGGTGACCGTCGAGTTCATCGCCCACGTGAAGGCGGCCGGGCCGGAGTGGGACCTCGAGCAGACGACGTCGTTCCTGCTGGTCGCCGCGACCCTGCTCGACCTCAAGGCGGCCCGGCTGCTGCCGCAGGGCGACGTCGAGGACGAGGAGGACCTCGCGCTGCTCGAGGCGCGCGACCTGCTCTTCGCCCGACTGATGCAGTACCGAGCGTTCAAGTCGGTGGCGGCGGTGCTGGAGGTGCGCCTCAACGGGGAGTCGCTGCGGCACCCGCGCGCCGTCGGACTCGAGGAGCGCTTCGCCGGCCTGCTGCCGGAGGTGCTGATCGGCATCGGGCTGCAGCAGTTCGCCGGCCTCGCGGCCAAGGCGCTGGAGCCCAAGCCGGTGCTCGAGCTGTCGCTGCACCACATCCACGCTGCCCGTGTCTCCGTGCGCGAGCAGGCCGCGATCGTGGTCGAGCGGCTGCGTCGTGGCGGAACCATGACCTTCCGTGCCCTGTGCGGCGACTCGCCCGACACGCTCACCACGGTGGCACGGTTCCTGTCGTTGCTGGAGCTGTTCCGTGAGGGGGCCGTCGCCTTCGAGCAGGTACAGGCGCTCGGCGAGCTGACCGTGCGATGGACCGGCTCCGACGACGACATCGAGATCACCGACGAGTTCGACGGCGCCCCACCCGAGCCGTCGGGTGACACCCAGGACGAGGAGAACCCATGACCGAGACGGTGAGCACCGGCGCCGCGTCCAAGCAGGGCAAGGGCGAGGGCCTGACCCTCGAGCGCGTCTTCAGCACCGAGGGCACGCACCCCTACGACGCGATCACCTGGGAGCGCCGCGACGTCGTCCAGCAGAACTGGAAGACCGGCGAGACCGTCTTCGAGCAGCGTGGCGTGGAGTTCCCCGACTTCTGGTCGGTCAACGCCTCCACGATCGTCACCACCAAGTACTTCCGCGGCGCCGTCGGCACCCCCGAGCGCGAGCAGGGCCTCAAGCAGCTGGTCGACCGCGTGGTGCTCACCTACACCCAGGCCGGTCGCGACCACGGC